>JGI12383J13903_1000813_pt1 | contig 19307 bp, 18 predicted proteins | sample Passage237B_FD_13903 | JGI IMG/M metagenome (IMG submission 13903)
TAGCGGTCGGCGAGGACGGGAGCCAGGTCATCGGGAAGGGCCGTGATGACGTCGGCGCCGAGCGAGCGCACGCGAGAGCCCACGGCGTCGTTCTCGAGCCCCGTGCGGGCGGCGGCGGCAGCGCCATACAGAGCATCGACGGAGCCGCGCTCTTGGAGCATGTCATCGAGGTCGGGGTCGGCGACGGACGCGACGACCACCTGGTGGCGGTGAGACAGCGCCGCGACCGCCTCGAGCAGACCAGAGTCGATAGCCGAGACCTCCACCTGCGTCAGCAGCACCACGAGGGCGCGCTGCGAGAGGCGCTCGCGGGCGAGGCGGGCGATAGCGGCCCAGTCGGGCTCCATGAGCCGTGACTCGACGGGGGCGAGCGCCACCGCGAGGCGCGTCATGAGTCCCGCGCCCGTGGTGGCGGCGGCCCTCGCCTGCTCGCTGCGATCGAAAGCCGTCACCTGTACGCGGTCTCCCGCTCGAGACGCGAGGGCGCTGAGCAGCAGCGTGGCCTCGATCGAGGCGTCGAGGCGGGGCTCGTCGCCCACGCGGCCCGCGGACAGTCGAGACGTGTCGAGCACGATGAGCACGCGACGGTCGCGCTCGGGGCGGTAGGTCTTCACCACGACGTCGGCACGGCGCGCGGTGGCGCGCCAGTCGATGGTGCGCACGTCGTCGCCGATCACGTATTCGCGCAGGCTGTCGAACTCGGATCCTGCCCCCTTGAGCTGCACCGCGGTGCGGCCGTCGATCTCACGCAGGCGTGCCAGTCGAGACGGCAGGTGGCGGCGCGACTTGAACTCGGGAAGCACGCGCAGGGTGTCCACGAGCGGCATGGTCCGCTGCCTGCCGCCAAGGCGCAGCAGGCCGCTGGTGCGGATCGTCACGCCAACGCTGCGACGATCGCCGCGGCGAGTGGGTGTCAGGCGAGTGGTGAACGTCGCCGTCTCGCCGCCAGCGAGAGAGAACGTGTGGCGAGTGTCGGAGGCGCCTGCGGACGGCTGCCATGCATCGCGAACCGCACCGCGCATGCGGCGCTTGCCGAGGTTGACGACGTCGAGGCGAGCGGACGTCGACTCGGTCAGGCGCACCGAAGCAGGAACCCTGCGCTTGGCGCCGAGCTTGTCAGGGGAGGGCGCCCTCCACACGTCAATCACGACGAGCACTGCGACGCCAAGGAGCCACAGCCACGCGACGTTGCGGTTCTGCGACACGGCGGCAGGGACTGCTCCCAGCGCCATGAGCGCTACCGCCCACCCGGTGATGTACATGTCAGCGAGGCACCGGCACGGAGGCGAGCACGCTCGTGAGCACGGCGGTGGCGGTCACGCCCTCGAGCTCGGCCTCCGCACGGACCGAGATGCGGTGGGCGAGCGTCCACGCGGCAAGCGCCTTGACGTCGTCGGGGGAGACGAACATGCGTCCGCGCATCCACGCCCACGCCCGCGACGTGTTCATGAGGGCTGCGGCGGCACGCGGGGAGGCTCCGAGCGCCACGGACGGCGCCTCTCGCGTCGCGCGGCAGATGTCGACGATGTAGGCGACCACGTCGTCGGAGATCTCCACCTGGGCGATCTCCTCACGCGCCGCCTCGATGTTCGCGGGGGTGGCCACGACAGACAGCCCGGCGGAACTGAGGTCCCGCGGGTTGAAGCCCGTGGCGTGGCGGCGCACCACCTGCGTCTCCGCATCGCGAGTGGGCAGCGGCACCACGACCTTGAGCAGGAAGCGGTCGAGCTGCGCCTCCGGCAGCGGGTAGGTGCCCTCGTATTCGACGGGGTTCTGCGTCGCTATGACGACGAACGGGTCCGGCAGCTTGCGGGTCTCGCCGTCGACCGTGACCGTGCGGTCCTCCATCGCCTCGAGCAGCGCCGCCTGCGTCTTGGGAGGCGTGCGGTTGATCTCGTCGGCGAGCAGCAGGTTGGTGAACACAGGACCCTCGCGGAAGGAGAACGCCGCGGTGCGCGCGTCGTAGATCATCGAGCCCGTGACGTCACCCGGCATGAGGTCGGGCGTGAACTGCAGTCGCGTGAACTCCATGTCGAGCGTGTGGGCGAGCGAGCGCACGAGCAGCGTCTTGGCCACGCCGGGCACACCCTCCATGAGCACGTGGCCCTTGCACAGCAGCGCGATGACGAGTCCAGTGACCACCTGGTCCTGGCCCACCACAGCCTTGCTCAGCTCGGTGCGCAGCGCGCCAAGAGCGTCGCGAGCGGCCGACGGCGGCGCCGCCTCCGGCTCGGGCGCGGGGGACTGCGCTGCGGGGGACTGCGGGGTTGCGCTTTCTTCGGTCACGATCTGTGCACCTCTCTCTCAAGCATGTCCAGCTGGTCAACGATTTCGATCATCTGCGCCTCATCAGTGGGAGCAGGGCCGTACAGAATGCGGGCGATCTCGGTGGAGGGCCTGCCGGTGGCGCGCTCGACGGCGCTCACCATTCCCTCGCGATCCGTGGAGCGCGGAACGCCGAGCCGCAAGCCGATGCGTCGCGCTGTCGAGGCGCGCAGGGCGGCGGTGGCCCTGCCGTACGCGCGCGCTCGGCGATACAGGCGAGCGCGGCCGCGCGTCGCCTCCTTGGCCGGGACCACCACGGGAAGCGGCTCGACGGCGAGGGGACCAAAGCGTCGGCCCCTCCAGAAGGCGGCGACGAGGGCGGTGAGCCCCAAGGCATACAGCGCGGTGCCGAAGCCGGGGGGAAGGAAGTCGGGGTTCGCCTCGAAGGTGGGCGGCTCACCGGGGTCACCGGACAGGACCGTGTCGTCGAACCAGTCAGCGAGGTACCACGCGACGTTCTCTCGCTTGCCGGCGAGCCGCAGGGCGAGCGCCGCGTTGCCGTCATTGACCAGGGCGTAGTTCTCGAAGATCGCGTAGTTGCTGACGACGGTGCGGGTGCCCTTGGGTGTCTCGACGACGGCCATGCCGAACACGTCGCTGCGGTTGCCGAAGCACAGCTCGGCAGACGTGGCGCCCGTGGAGATGATGCCGATGAACTCGACGCGCACCTGCTCGGCCGCGAGGGCATCCGGGTTCTCGCACTGAGCCTCGACGGTCTCCGGCAGGAAGCTCGCACTCGTGTCGAGGGCAGGGTCAATTGCCGCCATGAGCGTGGAATTGGTGCCGATGAAGAGAATGTCGCCCTCGTAGCCGAGCACCGATCGGATCTGCGCCTCTGACTCGAGGTAGTCAGCGCCGGCGACGACGAGCGTGGTGGTCGCGGGGTCCGGGATGTGGACGCGGGCCAGCGCATCGAACTGGCGCACCGTGACGCCCTCCTTGCGCAGGATCTGCGCGACGGCCCTCGAACCGGTGTCCGTGGAGTTGTCGATCGACAGCTCGCGGTAGTCCGTGGGCCGGGCGGTGACGGCGATGATCACCACGAGCGCGACCACGAACGCGAAGCCGATGAACCACCACTTGCCCCTGCTCGCCTTGGTGCCGAGCGACTCGCGCTTGGCGGCGACGGTGTACACGGGAGCGGTCGACGTGGCGGTCATGCGGGCACCACCACTCGTGCCGTCTTCGCGGCCTCTCGCGTCGCGAGTACGTGGTTGTAGTGCTCCGCGGTGGCAGCCAGGTGGCCGTAGCGCACCGCGTCAAAGACATCGGCATCGATCGCGATGTCCGACGCTATGGCTGGGATCGCCTCGGAGGCCAGCAGGGCGGCCTCAAAGGCGGTCATGCCGGGCTTGGCGTCGATGACTTCGCGCTCGTCGAGCGAGCGAATGAGCGCGCGGTACGCCTCAATGACCGCCGTCTCCCAATTGCCCGCTGCGGCGGCCGACTTGGCGGCCGCGAGCAGGTCGGCGGCGCTGAGGGTGAGGTCGCCGAGTTCCTCCTCAGCCTTGCCCCGGCGCCGCGATCGCTGCAGCGGACCCATGACAAGCCAGATGATGAGGGCCACGATGGCGGCAGCGGCGAGCGCGATGCCCACGACACCCCAGCCGCCGAACGTGTCTCCAACGCCGCCGCCCATCCCGTTGAGCAGGTCCTGGATCCAGTTGAAGAACCGCTCGAGCCAGTTGCTTCCGGTGCCCTGCTGATACTCGCGCTTGGCCAGCTCATCGCGCGCCCATTCGCGCGCGGTGTCCGCGTCTGGCTCTACTGGAATGTCGAAGCGCATGTCAGCCGCGGCGCGCCTCTGCGGCTCGAGCAAGGTCGAGGTCGAATCCTTCGTGGCGGATGCGAGCGTCGGTGTAGATCAGCGCGTACACGGTCCCCATGTAGGCGTAGGTGAACACGTACGTGATGACAGAGCCGACCACCATGATGATGACGAACACGAGCGTGTACACCCACTCGCCGCTGATGCCGAGTCCAAGGAACACGAAGCCGACGATCGTGAACATGTACTGCAGCACCTGCATAGTGATGCCGATGATGAGCGCGGTCACAAGCACGATGAGGATCGACCACCAGAAGCGGCCTCTCATGACCTGGATCGAGCGCTTGATCGACGCGATGGCGCCCTTGCGCTCAAGCACCACGACGACGCGAGCGATGGCACCCATCATGTAGACGGGGAAGCTCAGCAGTCCCAGGCCGAACAGCGCTAGCCAGCCGAAGCCGGCCATGACCGCGCTGTCTTCAGCAATTCCCGCGATGATCAGCACGAATCCCGGCGCGACGAGCAGGAGGGAGGCGAGCGTGGTGATGAGCCATACGAGCAGCACGCCACCCAGGCGCGGGCCCAGCGCCTTGAACGCTTCGGCAACGCTGATCCGCTCACCAAGGATCGCCCGGGCGAGCCCGAGCGCGACGAGCGAGCTCGCGATGGCCTCCGCGAGCAGCAGGGCGATCAAAGCGGCGATGCCAACGATGATCGTCGAGGCCTGCACCCCCGTGGTGCTGGCCGTGGGTGCGGTGATCGCGAGGGAGGGATCGGTGAAGGCGAGCCACAGGGCAGCGGCGAGCAGCAGCATCGAGGCGCCGACGACGAGCAGCGGCCCGCCGATCACGACGCCGCGATTGAAGCGCATCGCCTTGAAGGGAACGCCAAGGAACTCGCCAAAGCTCACGGGGCGCAGCGGGATGATTCCCGGCTGCCACGAGCGGTAGGTGGGGGCGGCCTGCGGGGCGGCAGAGGCGGCGACGACCTGCGGCTGCGCCGGCGCCGCGTACTGGGCCGGCGCTGGCGCAGCGTCGGGCAGGGCAGGCTCAGTCACCTGTCCCGGTGCGACCCAGTCCTGGCCGTTGGTGCCGTCGTTCACGCGAAAGTCCTTCCAGACGCGGCCCATCGTGCCAGGCCCCCGACGAAGGCGCGGCGGACTCGCCGAACCTTGCTGGGCATAATATCCGTATGACAGCCCGGATCCTGGTGGTCGATGACGACCCCGCAGTCGCTGAGATGATCGGCATCGTCCTGCGAGCCGACGGTTTTGAGACCGAGTTCTGCGACCACGGCGACCGTGCGCTCGACATCTTCCGCGAGACCCATCCCGACGTGGTGCTCCTGGACCTCATGCTTCCTGGTCGCAGCGGTATCGACATCTGTCGAGACATCCGCGCGGAGTCCGGCGTGCCCATCATCATGCTCACGGCCAAGTCCGACACCGTGGATGTGGTGCTCGGCCTCGAGTCCGGTGCTGACGACTACGTTCCCAAGCCGTTCAAGCCGCGAGAGCTCATCGCGCGCGTGCGCGCCCGCCTGCGCCGCAACGATGCCGCCGCTCCCGCGATCGTGCGCATCGGCGACCTCGAGATCGACGTCACCGGCCACCGCGTGACGCGAGCGGGCGAAGTCATCCAGCTCACTCCGCTCGAGTTCGACGTGCTCGTNACGCTCGCGCGCTCTCCCGGTCAGGTGTTCACCCGTGAGGTGCTGCTTGAGGATGTGTGGGGCTACCGTCACGCGGCAGACACGCGACTTGTCAACGTCCACATTCAGCGGCTGCGCGCCAAGATCGAGCGCGACCCGGAGAACCCGGAGATCGTCGTGACGGTGCGTGGCGTTGGCTATAAGGCCGGTGGCGTGTCGTCGTGAGACTGCGTGGGCGCTCGATTGGCGACGCCGCTGCGACGCCTTCCAAGCGCTTCGCATGGCGGTGGCGGCGGTCACTGCTGTTCCGAGTGGTTGTCACGACCCTTGTCATCGGCCTCGGCACGGTCGCGCTGCTCGGCGCCTACGTCAACACGGAGATCCGCGACGGACTCGTTGACGCTCGTGTGGATCGCGCGCTGCAGCAGTCGGCGAACGACGTAGCAACGGCGCAGAAGGACATTGACGCGTCTACTGCAGAGAACCCTGGCGATCTGCAGACGCTCGTGCGTGATGTCGCGACCAAGCTCGGCGTGCTTGGTGGAGACTCGCGCAGGGTCGTGATCCTGCAAAGTCCTGGCAACACGTCTCCGCTGCCCGTGACCGCCGGCGCATTCAATCCTTCGCTGGTTTCCGTGGTCACCGACGACATGCGCACCGCAGTTGAGGAGGGGCTCACCCAGCCGTACCAGTTCGTCGAGCTGCCAGCCGGAGAGCCCGGCCTGGTGGTGGGCTCTCCCATCGAGTTCCGTCTCGCGGGAGAGTACGAGTTGTACTTCATCTATTCGCTCCAGGACGAGCAGGACACCCTGTCGCTCATCCAGCGCGTCCTCGCACTCGGCGGCGGCATGCTCGTCGCCCTCGTCGTGTTCATGACCTGGTGGGTCACGAACCAGGCGGTGCGCCCCGTCCGCGATGGTGCTCGCGTCGCGGCCCGCCTCGCAGAGGGGCGCCTCAGCGAGCGCATGAAGGTGCGCGGCAACGACGAGATGGCGACGCTCGCGCGCACGTTCAATGAGATGGCAGAGTCGCTCCAGCGCCAGATCACGCGAATGGAGGAGCTGTCTCGCCTTCAGCGCCGCTTCGTCTCTGACGTCTCCCACGAGCTCAGGACGCCGCTCACGACGGTCCGCATGGCCTCTGATGTGCTGTTCGATGCCCGCGCGGACTTCCCGCCCCAAGTGGCCCGCTCCGCCGAGCTGCTCAGCAATCAGCTCGACCGCTTCGAGGCGCTGCTCGCGGATCTGCTCGAGATCAGCCGCATCGACGCCGGCGCGGCGCGGCTCGAGTTCGAGGAGATCTCCCTCACGGACATCGTCCGTGACGAGGTCGAGGCGATGCAGCACCCAGCGAACACCATAGGAGTGGAGTTGCGGCTGTGGGTCGCTGAGGGCGAGCATGTCGCATCGATGGACCGCCCTCGCGTGGGCCGCATCGTCCGCAACCTGCTGTCCAATGCGATCGAGCACGCGCAAGAGCACCCCGTGGACATCGGCATCAGTTCGAACGGCCGTGCGGTAGCGGTCGTGGTACGCGACTACGGCATCGGCCTCACGCCCCAACAGGTGGACCGTGTCTTCGACCGCTTCTGGCGCGCCGACGCTGCACGCGCCCGCACGATGGGCGGCACCGGCCTCGGCTTGTCGATCGCTCGCGAGGACGCGCGACTGCACGGCGGCAAGCTCGAAGCGTGGGGCCGTCCGGGCAAGGGGGCGAGCTTCCGACTGCTGCTGCCGCGCACCTCTCGCGGGCTCGGCCAGGATGCCCCGCTCCCGCTCGCGATGAGGGAAAGCGAGTTCGAGGCGCTGGGCCCTCGCGTCGCGGTTGAGTCCGTGGCGGAGTTCGGCTCCGATGCTGAGCTGTCAGGGAGCGCGTCATGATCGCGGCCCGACGCTGGCTTGGGTCGGCAGCCCTCGCGGCTGCCGCGATGCTGCTCACCGCATGCACCACGATTCCCACCTCGGGCCCCGTCAATGAGGGCACGGGAGTGGTGTCGTCCGCGGAGCCGTTCGTGCCCATTGCTGACGGTCCGCGCCTCGACGACGGCCCCACACAGATCGTCAACGGCTTTGTGCGCGCCTCCACCGCGGGCTTCGCAAGCGACTTCTCCGTTGCGCGCGAGTTCCTCACGCAGGAGGCGGCAGCCTCGTGGGATCCCACGGAGAAGGTCATCGTCTTCGACTCTGGCGCGCTCACGCCCACGTTCGATGCGACCACGGCGACCGTCACCTACGACATCCCAGTCAAGGCGACGGTCGACTCGTCGGGTCACCTGACGGAGGCCGCTGACGGTACGCGACAGACGCTGCGGTTCGGGATGCAGATGAACGATGAGGGGCAGTGGCGCATCTCCGGCCTGGACAACGGCGCGATCCTCGCCTACGCCTCATTCCAGGGCCTGTTCACGGATGTGGACCTCATCTTCGCGAGCGTCGACGAGTCGACACAGGTGCCGGACCAGCGCTGGTTCCCAGCGAACAAGGCCGCAACGCTCGCGGCCAAGGAGCTTGTCGAGGGACCCTCGCCGCTGCTCGCGGGCGCGGTGCACACGGGCTTCCCTGCGACGTCCGCTCTCGAGGTCGAGTCGGTCCAGGTGACGAATGGTGTCGCGTCGGTGCAGCTCACTGCGGACTCCGCAGGCAATGCCGCGGAGCGCTCCCTTGCCCAGCAGCAGATGGACCTCACGCTGAGGTCGGTGGGCGGCATCAGCGCGGTCGCGGTGACGGTGGGCGGGCTGCCGCTCGGAGGCGACGGCTCTGCGGCGCTGGGTCCCGCCCCGCTTCCCGGCATCGAGGCGTACGCCTTCGTCAATGAGCGCCTTGGCATGTGGGACGGTGCCGACGTGTGGCAGGTGCGCAACTCCGTGGGAGGCCTGCCGCCGAACTCTCGCGGCATCGCGCGCACCTTCACGGACGGCCGTGCGGTGTGGCTCCTCGGTGCGGGAACGCTCGTGTCCTCCGACGCCGTTTATGAGGGTGCGAAGTCGCTCGACCCGGCGCCTGAAAGCGACGACCCTGCCGGGTCGGTCATGAAGACCACCACCTTGTACGAGGGCACCTCCCTGATCAACCCATCGACGGACCGCCACGGCTGGATCTGGACGGCGGAGCGCGATGGCGAGCACGGCCTCATCGCCGTCGACGGCAGCGGCGAGGCGATTCAGCTCGACGCCGATTGGCTGCGCGGCACCACGATTCAGGCCCTCGCGCTGTCGAGGGACGGCGCCCGCGTCGCGGTGCTGTCGCGAGCAGGAGGCCGCCAAATGCTTGAGTTCGCGGCGATTGTGCGCGGAGACGACGGTGCCCCGCTGTCGATCGGCGAGCCGCAGACCTACGGAATCGACCTCGGGCCGTCGATCGGCCTGACGTGGCTCGACGACCTCACGGTCGCGGTGCTCGGCGAAGCCGGCGGCGATGTGCAGAACGACCTGTGGCTCGTCGATGTTGGCGGCTTCACCACGGAGATGAAGGCCGTGACCAACGCCGTCGACATCACCGCTCGCCAGGGAGAGCGCTCGCTCATCGTCGTCGACGCTGGCGGCAGCGTGTACATCCGCTCTGGCACCGTGTGGTCCAAGGTCACCACCGGCGTGCGCGAGCTCGCCTACTCGGGCTGACGCAGGCTTTTCCACAGCCGTCGCCCGCGCTTGTCGCGCATGCCCGACGCTGTTGCCATGCTTCTCGCCGACCTCGCCAGGGACGCCGCCCGGCTGTTCGTGCCAGTCGCGTGCGCCGGCTGCGGCCTCGACGACGTGCCGCTGTGCGAATCCTGCGCAGCGCTGTGGTGGGAGGAGCCGTTCCTCGCCCACGAGTGGGCGGGTCGCCTCGCTGTGGTTGGCCGGTCACCCATGCCGGTGTGGGCCGTGAACGAACTCGAGGGGCCGGTGCACCGCGCGATCGCCACGTGGAAGGACGGCGGTCGCAGGGATCTCGACGCAGTCTTCGCGGCGGCTGCGGGTCGCGCCGCAGCGACCATTGCACCCGCTCTGTCTCCTGTGGGGCCGCTCATGGTCGTGCCGCTGCCGTCAAAGCCGCGATCGGTGCGCAGGCGCGGAGCCGACCTCACACGAGTGCTTGGCCACAGCGTCGGGCGGGCGCTTGGCGCTCCCTGCGTGCGCGCGCTTGAGGCGATCGGAGGGGAGTCTCGCGGCAGCTCAAGCAAGGGAAGATGGGCCTCTGCAGAGGTGCGCGTGACGCGACTACCAGGGCCTGGAACCGCCCTCTTGGTCGACGACGTGATGTCTACGGGAGCCACGCTAGCCAGGGCCGCGGACGCTCTCGAGGCGGTTTCCGTGCCCGTGATTGGGGCGCTCGTGTTGGCCGCGTCACCCCGGCGTGACGTTGGCTCCCGGAGGGGGTTAGGGTAGGGCCATAGGACCACCCTTCGATGTTGGGGAGGTGATGCGGGAGGCGCACGACAGCGCCGCGATCACCACGTGAGGGCCCGTTGCGGCCCGGAACCACCTAGAGCGTTGAAGGAGCATCGTCATGGACATCGCCATCGTCGGACGGCACACCAAGGTCAACGAGCCGCTGCGCACTCGCATCGAGGAGCGCATGGACAAGATCAGGGAGCTTGCCCCGCGCGCGACGCGCGCAGAGGTGCATGTGTGCCACGAGCGCAACCCGCGAGTCGCGAGCGAGAAGGAGCGGGTCGAGATCACGCTCCGCGGTGCTCGGGGCGTGGTTCGCGCAGAGGCCTCCGCATTGGACAGGGAGGCCGCCTTCGACGCGGCGTACGCCAAGCTTACTCAGCAGCTGCGCAAGCTCCACGAGAAGAAGGTGCACCGTCACCAGGGGAAGATCGGGCTCAAGGCAGTCGCCACCCCGCCCGCCGGGATCCCCGAGCTCACTCCTCAGCTCGCGACTGAGAGTGCCCCCGAGCACGTCGAGAGCGTCGAGGAGTGGGAAGGCGCACCGGAAGGCGCGACTCGCGAAGTCCCGATCGACGGCACCCCCATCGTCATCCGCTCCAAGACCCACACGGCGTCTCCGATGACCGTCACAGAGGCGATCGACCGCATGGAGCTCGTGGGCCACGACTTCTTCCTGTTCCACGACGTGGAGTCCGACCTGCCGTCCGCGGTGTACCGTCGTCGCGGCTGGACCTATGGCGTGCTGCACCTGCAGACCGTCGCAGCCGAAGACGTTGAGGAATCGAGGGAGAGCGCATAAGCACCACCGCCGCATCCCCCCGGATGCGGCCCAGAGATTTCCTCCTCGCCGTCGCCGCCGCCTGCTTATGGGGCGGCGGCGGTGTGCTGGGAGTGGTCTTTGGGCGGCACGAGGGCCTGGAACCCGTAGGGATCGCTACCTGGCGCATGGGGCTCGCAGGTGTCTCACTGCTGCTCGCGCTCGCGGTNCTTGGCAGGCTGCACCCGCAGCGGTGGACCCGCGCCATGTGGGTCCGCATGCTCATCACGGGCGCGCTCACGGCACTCTTCGAGTACACCTTCTTCACGGCTGTGACCATGGCGAGCGTCGGGCTCGCGACGCTCATCGGCATTGGCTCCGCGCCGGTCGTCGTCGCCGTCTATGACGCGCTGACCACCCGCAGCCGCCCTCCGGGCCGGCACCTCGCCGCACTGGTGATGTCGCTCGCTGGACTCGGGCTGCTCGTCGGCGGCAGCGTCGGGCAGGGAAGCGCGATGGTGCTTGGCGCGCTCATTGCGCTCGCCGCGGGAGCCTCCTTCGCCGCGATCACCATCGTCAACCGCCGGCCCATCCCCGGGCTCGGCGCGATCGCGCTCACGGGCGGCACGTTCACNGCGGGAGCGATCATGCTGCTGCCGTTCGCGCTCCTTGCGGGCACCGGCATGCCGCACGATGCCGAGGGNTGGGCGATCGCCATCGCTCTTGGCGTGGGCATCACCGCGATTGCGTACGTGTTCTTCCTCGCCTCGCTCGCGACGGTGCCCCCGTTTGTGGCGACGATCGTCACGCTGCTCGAGCCGCTCATCGGAGCGATTCTTGGCGCGATAGTGTTCGGCGAGAGGCTGGGAATCGCCGGTGTGGTTGGCGGCGCGATCCTGGGTGCGGCGGTGCTGCTGTTGCGCCCTGAGCGTGATGAGCCAGAGACCATCCACTGAACGCCTACGATAATCCCTGACCCAAGGAGGAGTTTCAGTGGCTGTCATCGACCGGATCATTCGTATCGGCGAGGGGCGGGAGCGCCGGAAGCTTGAGAAGGTGGTGCAGATCACCAACGGTCTCGAGGACGTCTACCGCGAGTTCACCGACGCCGAGCTGCGCGCGCTCACCGACGAGTTCAAGGAGCGCTACAACGACGGCGAGAGCCTCGACTCGATCATGCCCGAGGCGTTTGCCGCCGTGCGTGAAGCCTCCCGCCGCACCATCGGCCTGCGCCACTTCGATGTGCAGATCATGGGTGGAGCCGCCCTGCACTACGGCAACATCGCGGAGATGAAGACCGGTGAAGGAAAGACCCTCGTCGCGACTCTTCCCGCGTACCTCAACGCGCTCACCGGACGCGGCGTGCACATCGTCACGGTCAACGACTATCTCGCCTCGTACCAGTCGGAGCTCATGGGTCGCGTGTTCCGCTTCCTTGGCATGGAGACCGGCTGCATCCTCGTGGGTCAGGATCCCGCACAGCGCAAGGTGCAGTACGCGGCGGACATCACGTATGGCACGAACAACGAGTTCGGCTTCGACCACCTGCGCGACAACATGGCGATGGAGCCGGAGCAGCTCGTGCACCGCGACTACCACTACGCGATCGTCGATGAGGTCGACTCGATCCTCATCGATGAGGCACGTACGCCGCTCATCATCTCCGGCCCCGCGTCCGGCGACAACAACCGCTGGTACGTCGAGTTCGCTCGCCTCGTCAAGGACATGAAGGTCGACGAGGACTACGAGGTCGAGGAGAAGAAGCGCACCGTCGGCGTGCTCGAGCCCGGCATCGAGAAGGTCGAGAAGGCGCTCGGCATCGAGAACCTCTACGACCCCGCCAACACACCGCTCATCGGCTTCCTCAACAACGCGATCAAGGCCAAGGAGCTCTTCAAGCGCGACCGCGACTACGTGGTTCAGGGCGGTGAGGTCGACATCGTCGACGAGCACACCGGCCGTCTGTTGAAGGGCCGACGCTACTCGGAGGGCCTCCACCAGGCCATCGAGGCCAAGGAAGGCGTCCCGATCAAGGCTGAGAACCAGACCTACGCCTCGATCACGCTGCAGAACTACTTCCGTCTGTACGAAAAGCTCGCGGGCATGACCGGTACCGCCCAGACGGAGGCAGCTGAGCTCAACAGCACGTACGGACTCGGCGTCATCCCGATCCCCACGAACAAGCCGATGATCCGCGTGGACCAGCCGGACCTGCTGTACAAGACGGAGGCGGCCAAGTACAACGCGGTCATCGAGGACATCATCGAGCGCAACGCCAAGGGTCAGCCGATCCTCGTTGGCACGACATCCGTTGAGAAGTCAGAGAAGCTCTCCAAGGAGCTGCGCAAGCGCGGCATTCGCCACAACGTTCTCAACGCCAAGCAGCACGCGCAGGAAGCCGCTGTGGTCGCGGAGGCCGGTCGCAAGGGCGCCGTCACAGTCGCCACGAACATGGCCGGTCGAGGCACCGACATCATGTTGGGTGGCAACCCCGAGTTCCGCGCGGTGCAGGAGATGCAGAAGCGCGGCCTTGACCCGCACGAGAACCCCGAAGAGTACGAGCGGGTGTGGGACGAGGTCTTCGCGAAGGCGCAGGCGGACGTCCAGGCGGAGCATGAAGAGGTGCTCGCCGCCGGCGGTCTGTACGTGCTGGGCACGGAGCGACACGAGTCTCGCCGCATCGACAACCAGCTGCGTGGTCGTTCCGGTCGTCAGGGTGACCCGGGTGAGTCTCGCTTCTACCTGTCGCTCGAGGATGACCTCATGCGCATGTTCCAGTCGGGACTTGCCGCATCGGTGATGAACTCCTCTGTGCTGCCCGATGACCTGCCGATCGAGTCGAAGACCCTCACGCGCGGTGTGCGCAGTGCTCAGGCGCAGATCGAGGGTCGCAACCACGAGATCCGCAAGAACATCCTCAAGTACGACGACGTCATGAACGACCAGCGTTCGGTGATCTTCCGTGAGCGCCGTCGCATTCTTGACGGCACGGACATGCGTGACCAGGTCGTCGGCTTCGTGAACGACGTCGTGACGTCCTACGTGCGTGCCGCCACCGACGCCGGTGCCGTGGACGACTGGGATCTCGAGTCGCTGTGGAAGGACCTGCGCACGATCTACCCCGTGTCCCTCACGATCGAGGAGATCGAGGAGGAGGCCGGCGGCAAGCTCGACCAGCAGTTCCTCATCCGCGAGCTCACCGCAGACGCCCGCGTTCAGTACGAGGCGGTTGAGGAGCGCATCGGCGCTGACCTCATGCGTCAGGTGGAGCGCCAGGTGCTGCTCCAGGTGCTGGACTCGAAGTGGCGAGAGCATCTGTACGAGATGGACTATCTCAAGGAGGGCATCGGCCTGCGCGCGATGGGTCAGCGCGACCCGCTCACGGAGTACCAGCGCGAGGGCTACCAGCTGTTCGAGGCGCTGTCCGACTCCATCAAGGAGCAGTCGGTTCAGGTGCTGTTCCGCGTGGAGAAGCGACTGGTGCCCGCCGAGGACGCTCAGGTGCAGGAGGTTGAGGCCCCCGCGGCCGCTGCCCCCGCGCCGCGTGTGCCTGCGGGACGTGCGACCGCTACCGGTGGTGGCGGCGGCATGACGTCCAACATGAGTGCGCTGACGTACTCGGGTCCGTCGGAGGATGGCTCCGCGAGCACCAAGAAGGCCCCCGCCAAGAAGAAGGCCCCAGAGGCCGATGGCGGCACCTTCCCCGGCACCCCCAAGAACGCGCAGTGCCCGTGTGGCTCAGGCAAGAAGTACAAGATGTGCCACGGAAAGAACGAGGCGTAACCCCCGATCTGGGTCAGACGATCTCCACGACGGTCGCCATCCAGCGGCCGTGGATGTCCTCAAGTCGCATGGCGATCGCCCTGGCGCGTCCGCCTGCCCTGGCGACGATGCTCACCTCCGCCGCGCGCTGCGAGATGCGGCACACCCGTGCGCGCTGAATGTGGGCGACGGCTCCGCGAAGTCCCGCGCGGCGAGCGAGCGAGTGCTGCTTGGCAAGTGAGTCGCGCACATCGCTCGCAACCCAGCGCGTGAGGGTCTCGATGCCCTCGCCGCCCATGATCACCTCGACCGCGGTCTTGGCGACCGTGCACGCGAGTGGGGACGGATCGCCGAGCGGCTTGCGTGGGGTGCCGTAGCGGGGGATCGGCTGGCCGGTTCCAGCAACCGGTCGCAGCCCGGCCGACGCCACGGCCGCTTCCGCGCTCATGCCGCCACCTCCTGGGGGATGGCCAGGCGCTGGCCGGGGTGGATGAGGCTGGGGTTGTCGCCGATCACCTCACGATTTGCCTCGTAGATAAGCGGCCAGGTGCTCGCGATCTCTTCGGTGGTGGCGTGCGGGCCCAAGAGGTCCGCGGTGATGCGCCACAGGGATTCGCCGCGGGAGACGATGTGGACGCCCTCTTGGGCAGGGGGCGGGTTGTGGGGGAGTGCGGGCGCGGAGGACTCCGCGTGGAGCTCAACCACTGGCGGGGTGACAGGCTCCGCTTTGGGGGCTGTGGGGGCTGCGAGGGCAGCGGGAACGGCCGGCTTTTGAACGGGCGCTGCCGCGGCGGGTGGTGCGCTGGCCGAGACCTCGACCACAGGAGAAGGCGACGGCGAGGGCTCAGGTGAGGCGAGCGTCGGGCTGGGAGAGGGCGGTGCCCAGCCGGGGTAGACCTCGTCGGCGCTCGCGGGAAGCGCTGAGCCTGCGAGGACAGAGGCGGCGACCGTTCCGGTGACAAGGCGGCGCAGGCCCGCGGGCAGGGCGCGGTGGACGCGGGAGGGGCGCCGCAGCACGAGCGACTCGATCGTGCCGAGCAGCGTGATCGCCGCGACGGCGAGGCACGCGATCGCGCCCAAGAGCGCGATGGCCGCGGTGACGATCGATTCGAGGCTCGGCGGCGCTGTGGCGTGAGTGGCCCCTGCGCTCGTGAGCAGCCATCCCGTGCCGGCTGCTCCCAGGGCCAGAGCGAGCGCCCGTGGCACATGCGTGTAGATCGTCATTGTCGTACCCCTTAACTAGCGTTTGACNCAGTTTGATGAAGGTAGGTCTACATGAATGTGGATTGCTTGTCTAGGGATACGACCCCCGGCTGTGGATTGACGGGTGCCGCTACGGTGGGCGCATGCGCTGGTCAGAACTGTTCGATGACCTCGAGGCTCAGCTGATGCACGCCGAGCGCGAGGCCTTCGAGGATGAGGTGCGCGAACGGGCCACGGCGGAGCGCGCGGCGATCAGTCTGGGATCGGTGCTTGCCGCGAGCGAAGGGGCGCGCGTGCGCGTGACGCTCGCTGGCGGGGAGCGGCTTGAGGGCGTGGTGCGTGACGCTGCCGCCCAGTGGATCCTTGTGGGCGAGGGAGCGCGAGAGTGGCTCATCCCAGTGGGCGCAATCACGGCGCTCGACGGCGTGGAGCCGGGAGCGGGGGAGCCGGGACTGGTCGCAAGCCGCTTGACGCTCGGCCACGCGCTCAGGGCGCTCGCGGAGGATCACACCGCGGTGGTGGTGGCGACGCGCGGTTCCAATGCGCGCGGGCGCATCACGGCGGTGGGTGCCGACTACCTGGTGGTGGAAGGAACTGTGGTGCCGTTCGCCGCGATCCTCACGGTGGCGCCGGCCCCGGCTTAGGACTGGTTCTTGTCCTCGATGGCGAAGCGCTCGCGCGTCGCCGCGTACTGGCGCTGGATGTAGGCCTCGACCTCGCTCGCCTCGATCCGCCACTGATTGCGGCCGCCGATCTGAATGGCCGGGAGGTCGCCGGAGCGCACCAGGGCATATGCCTGGACCTGCGAGATGTTGAGCAGTTCCTGGACATCGGCGAGGGTGAGGAACCGTTTGGCCATGCGGTCATTCTGACACGGCCCGCGCCGCGCTTGCCCTTATCCACAAGGGGTGGCGTCGTCGTGACGTTCACGGCATTATGGGCGGCACGACGAAGGGGGAGCCCATGTCGAGCAGGTCCGACTCTGTCGCTGGGCGGATGCGCCGGCCGTCGTGGCGCGATCCACGGCTGCTCGTAGGCCTCGCGCTCATCGCCGTAGCCGTGGTCGCCGTGGCGATGATCGTGCAGCGCGCGGACACCACCGAGCCGTTCTACGCCGCCGCGCGCGACCTCGCGCCGGGGACCGTGCTCAGCGAGCGGGATCTCGTCGTCGCCAAGGTGCGGGTGAGCGGTGGCGAATACGTTCGCAGCGCCGACGCCGTGGTGGGCAAGGTGCTCGACCGCACCGTTGGCGAGGGGGAGCTGGTTCCCGCGTCCGCCCTGGTGGCGCCCGACGCCTTTGATTCGCGGTCCATTGCCGTGGTCAGCGCGATGCCGCTCGCAGACGGCGTGGGAGTGGGCTCGCGAGTGGATGTGTGGGTCACGGTGCAGACGGACTCGGGACCGCAGTCTCGCCTCGTGGGCGCGGACCTGGCCGTGACTGATGTTCGAGAGGCCAAGTCGGCGCTGGGGTCCAGCGGCGGCCAGACCGTGTATATCGCGGTGCCCACCTCGGAGGTCGCGGCGGTGCTCAACGCGGTCTCCTCGGGTGGCGACGTCGCGATCGTGGCGGCGGGAACATGACGGGCGTCGTGCTTGCGGTGTCCTCAAGCGCGGAGGACGCCATCGCCGCGGCCGTCGCCGCCCATCCTGAGCTCACGCTGGTCCGACGCTGTGCCGACCTGGCGGAGGGCCTTGCCGCGGCGTCGGCTGGGGTGGCGCGCGTGGCGGTGGTATCGCCGCAGCGGCACCTGGATCGCGTGACCCTTGGCGAGTTCGCGCACATGCGCGTGCGGGTCATTGGCGTAGCGGCCGACGACGACGAGGCCCGCGTTCTCACGGCGTTGGGAGTGCCCGTGGTGGCCGCTGGCGATCCGTTGGCGGTCGCGGATGCGGCGGCAACGGCTCCCGCGGCGGTCGCGCCGGAGCCGGAGCCGGAGCCACCCATCGCGAGTGGGAGCGTGGTGGCGGCGTGGGGTCCCACGGGAGCGCCGGGGCGAACGTCGGTCGCCGTGAATCTTGCAGCGTGGCTCGCGCGGCGGGTGCCGACGCTGCTCGTTGACCTCGACACCTACGGGGCAGCAGTGGCGCAGACCCTTGCGCTCACCGATGACACCCCTGGTATTGCGGCTGTTGCGCGAGCTGGTGCGCAGGGAGAGGCGGATGCCGCGACGGTGCGGCGGCATGCGCGTGTGATTGAGAAGAACTTCGCTGTGCTGACCGGACTGCCACGGCCGGGTCGCTGGGCGGAGATCGCTCCCGCGGCGCTCGATGCGGCCTGGCCTGCGATGCGAGCGGCAGCAGAGATCACGGTGGTCGACTGCGGCTTCGGGCTGCCAACTGATGGCTCGAACCGCCGCGACGGGGCGACGCTCTCTGCACTCGCGGAGGCCGACCTCATCCTTGCCGTGGGCAGCGCGGAGCCGGTAGCGATGCAGCGGTTTGTCGATGGCCTCGCCGATCTCGGAGATGTGGTGCCGGACGCGCGCGAGAAACTCATCGTCGCGGTCAACAGGGTGCGCCGATCCGTCGCCGGAGCCAATCCTGAGCGCCAGGTGGCCGATGCGCTCGCCCGGTACGCGGGCGTCGGCGAGGCATGGATGATCCCGTGGGATCCGCGCACTGCCGACCACGCCGCGCTGCACGGGGTGACCTGGCTCGAAGCCGCCGCGAGGGGGCCCGCCAGCCACGCCGTCGGGCGATTGGCCGATGCTGTGGTGGAGCGGCTCGCGGACCTTGGCGACACTCCGGCGCGATCAAGCGAGCGCGAGGCGGCGCTGACAGACTGAAGGCATGCGCGTATTTGTGCCCGGCTCGGTGGATGAGATCAAGCATTACTCCTCGGGGCAGTGGGAGCCGGATCGCGGCTATGCGGTGACGGAGCGGCTGATGGAGATCAGCGCGTATGACGACCCGGACGAGCTCGCGGAGCAGGCTCGCGACGCCGCCGCTGAGGACTCGATCGTGGTGCTGGGATCGCGACTGCGGCTCGTCGTCGCGATCGATGTGTCGCGGGCGGATGCAGTGCCGGTGCCGGACGTGCACCCCGCGGCCGTCACGGTGTCGGGCCGGGTGATGCCGGACTCGATCGCGTGCTTCTTCCTCGACGAGCCGGACGCNGAGGCCGATGCTCGCGCCGCCGCCGGGGGCGATGATGAGGCTCTCGAGAGGCTCGAGGAGCGGGACCTGCTGTGGTACGACGTCAGCGAGGTTGAGCAGCTGCCGCTCTAGATGTCCGCCGTCCCGATGATCCCCAAGACCGCCTGATGAATGTGGCCGTTGGTGGCCACAGCGTCGGCCCCAAAGGGACCGGGGATGCCGGCGAGCGATGTGAAGGTGCCCCCAGCCTCCTCGATGATGGGGACAAGGGCGGCCATGTCGTAGAGCGCGAGCTCGGGTTCGGTGGCGATGTCGACGATGCCTTCCGCGACCATCATGTAGCTGAGGAAGTCGCCAAAAGCCCTCGT
>JGI12383J13903_1000817_pt1 | contig 19194 bp, 11 predicted proteins | sample Passage237B_FD_13903 | JGI IMG/M metagenome (IMG submission 13903)
CAGTTTTCATATTACGGATATTTGGATATTTACTTTAATATGTCAGAAGGTCATATTATATTAAAGTGCTAATAAAGGTATTTTATTTGCATCAAAAATTCTCCAAAATTTATACCGAAAACGCTTGACTGTATTGCTTTTGCGGCATACTACCTCAAAAATGTTGGGAAAAATACTAATTTTCAGAAACCTCAATATAAGATTATCAATAAGTTTTAAATTTTAGATGTGTGCATTTGGTCTTAAAAGAATTTTATCCCCAGTAAAATTACTATACACCAAACAGGGCTTTCCCTAAAGAAAGCCCTGTTTAAAGTGTATTTTTATTTAATTTTTAATAAAGCTAGTGCTTTTTTTCAGCGTATTTCCTAGGATAACTTCTACATAATACAATCCATTGGAAAGATTTGCGATGGCAATATTTTCCTTATGAGTATTTCCAGCTTTATTGAATCTGAAAGATTGGATTTGTTTTCCTGTTGAGTTATAAATGTTAATCATTCCTGTTCCCGTTTCAATAGTTTTGATCTCTATGCTAAGGGTAGATTTTGCCGGATTTGGAAAAACATTCAGTGAGATATCTTGGGATGCATGAATTTGTTCTTTTGGTAAAGACAATTCTAAAGATTCAGATTTGATGATAGCTGTAGCCGTCTTATTTTCAGCGTACACTGTGATTCCTATGTCATCAAAATCCATTGTGTTCTTATTGTCCCACACCTCCAGCCTAAATACATAAAAACCCGGCACTAAGGAAGAAAGTTGAGATTTAACCTGATTGGGGGTCTCAATATTATAACTATCAGGACCCTGAAGTTTTCTCCAGTTATATTTTACAATGCTTCCGTCTTCATCATAAGAATTGGTTCCATCCAGTATTGTTACAGAGGAATATACATATTGATTTTTTCCTGCCTCTGCTTTTGGTGGAAGGTTATTGAAGTCTTCAATGTTTACGGTAATTCCTATGTCATCAAAATGAGATAATCCAAATTCATCAGTCACCTGAATTCTAAATATATAGAAGCCATTTTTAAGACCGGAAATCTTAGTTTTGAGGGTTGAGGAGGATTGAATAGTTGCAGTTCCCGGACCTTTCAACTGTCTCCACAATATAGTTTTAATATTTTGGTCAGGGTCTGAAGAAGCCGAACCATCTAATTCTGTCTCTGTGGTATTTACATTTTGGTTTTTCCCTGCATTTGCCACAGGAGGTCTGTTGGTTTCTTCAGTCACTACAGGGCCCTCAGCTGCAGAGATTTTTACTTCTATTCCAATATCATCTTTGAAATAGTTGCCATCTTTATCCCAGGCTTCAAGTCTGAAAATGTAACTTCCATTTATCAACCCTTTTACTGTAGTGGATAATGATCCGGGATTGACTATCTGAACAGTATTCGGACCTTTTAGTTGCCTCCAATTGAATTTTGAAATTATTTTACCGGGATCATCAATTTTTCCGTTAAGTATTATTTGATTTACGGTAGGATATTGATTTTTTCCTGCGTTTAATCTGGGAATATCATTTTCAGTCGGGTTAGGATCATCACTTCCCTGCGGTGTCTGAGATACGATTACAGCTACATCATCGTAGCCTTGTGCACCTTGATTGTCCCAAACCTCAAGCCTGAAAACATATGTGCCATTCACAAGATTGGAAATTTTCAGTTTTAGCGTTTCGGTATTTTCCATCTTGGAAGAGTTAGGACCTTGTAATTGTCTCCAATTGATTTTTGAAATAGCGCCGTCTTCATCATTAGCACTTCCTTCAATTATAGTACTAGACGTACTAACATTTAAGTTTTTCCCTGCATTCGCTTTGGGTGGAAGATTCTTGTTGTCGGTGGTAACTTTAATATTTATAATATCTACGGTGTATTCAGCCCTGTCATCAATAACCTTTAGTTCATACTGAAATGTTCCAGGTTCTTCAAAAACAGTTGTTTTTGTAATTCCGTCATTTGATACAGGGGTAACGATATTTCCGCCTTTTGGCCCTGCTAGCTTTTTCCAGATATATCTTACAATTTTTCCATCCGCATCAGTTGATTGGGAACCGTTTAATGTTGCTATGGTATTTATTCCAACGTTCATGTCATTTCCGGCATTTGCTACCGGTCTTTTATTTACTGGGGCATTATTTTTTTGTGCCAGCATCCATTCATAAATATTTGGATTATTCCAGGCATATGCAGTATCATATGCACGCCCCCATATTCCATGACCACCGGTTTCCCAGTAAGTTGTAACCGGAAGAACCTCTGGATTAAGTTTCATGATGTTTGAAATAGCGGCATATGTCCTGTCAATCGATACAGTTCCGTCATCTTTTGCATGGAATGCCCACACAGGAAGTTTCGAATCTGTTATAGGGGACATATCCATATCTTTATATGTTCCACATACAGGGATAATTGAAGCAAGATTATCTGCATATTCTTTATTTCTGTCTGCATATGACCATGTACCTCCTCCACCTAAGCTTAAACCTGTCAGATGTATCCTGTCAGGATCAACAGGGAGATTTTTTTTTGCATATTGAATCAACTCTTCAACATAGAAGTTTTGCCATGATCCATAGTTTGCACTTAATTGGGGAATAAGTACTATAAAGCTTTCCCATTTTCCATTCCAGAAGAATTTCATTTCATGTCCGGCTGCAATATTTTTTGGTAACCCGTTCTTTAAAACTGATGAAAGCTGTGTTGTGCCATTCCCTCTTTCTCCTAAGCCATGAAGAAAAATAATCGTTGGATACTTATTGCCGGGATTGGATTTGGCATCTTTCGGAAGGTATTGGTAAAAACCTATAAATATTCCTTTGTTTGTTGTTAAGCCTTTTGCTTCTAGTTGCCCGAATGATGCATTCATTGAAAAAATGGCTATTAGAAACGGCAATACTCTTTTCATATAGATACTGGATTTTTTGGTTTGTTAGTATTTAAACGAGCTGAGTATTGCAGGATTGAAGCTGAGATGGGGTAATACGAAAAATTAAGTATTTATTTTTATCGGTAATCCGACCTTAATACTTATGATTAAGAAGATGATTTAATAATAATAAATAAGATTTGAAAAGAAATAATGAGCAGATAGTAAATGGATTAATTTAATCGCATAAATAAACCACTTATAGAATGCTTTGGGTATTGTTTACTAATATTATATTGATTAGACGCCAGGTATGGAGATTATAATGGCTAACATTTTTATCTATTTAATACAAGAATATAAAGTCAGGAAAACATAAATTCCAATAAAAAAGCTGCTCATTCAGAGCAGCTTTTTTATACAACTTAAAACTATTTTTATTGCTTAATAAATTTAGTTAAAGAACTTCTCTTATTGTTAACAATTAATTCAACATAATAAATTCCATTCTTTAAATCATTTATGTTCACTGTTCTTTGAACCTGATTAAAGGCTTTATTGAAATTCTCTTTTTTGATTAACCGTCCTGATAAATCATAAATTTTCAACTGTACGTTTCCGGTTTCTGCACTGGTGGCATTTATGTTTATTACTGAAGTTGCCGGATTAGGATAGATACTTATTTTTCCATCTGTGAGTTTAGTATCAACCTGATTTACCATTACTTCTTCATTAGATGAGCTAGTTATAGCAGCCTGGTTATTAATGGCAGTAACTACTAACTGCATCTCTTTGTAACTGGAGGCATTTTTATTATCCCATACAGTAAGTCTGATTATATATGTTCCAGGGGTGAGGTCGGTTACATTAGTGAATTTATTGTTTTTATTTAAAATATTGTAGGATGCTGGACCGCTCACCTTTGTCCATTCATATTTGACGATACTACCGTCAGGGTCATATGATTTAGAACCATCAAGTTTATAAGTTGATGCACTTATTGTAGCATTTTGACCTGCATTTGCCACAGGAGGTTCATTGTCTCCCGGAAGGGGTGCACCCTGAGGGCCATTTACAGTGATGATAACATCATCGAAGGCAGAAGCCTGTTTATCATCATAAACTGTCAACCTGAAGGTGTATTTACCCGGAACAAGGTCGGTTACTTCTGAATATTTATTGTATTTATAAACAATTGTGTAAGATGAAGGCCCGCTTACATAGCTCCATTCATATTTTGTAATAGAGCCGTCGAGGTCTTTTGAGCCTGCACCATCAAGCTTGGCAGTGGTTCCGGTAATAGACTGGTCGGGTCCTGCATTGGCTATCGGTGCCTGATTGGATGGGCTTGTTTTTGGTGCTGTTACAGTAATAACAACATCATCATACCCAGAAGCTTGTTTGTCATCATAAACTGTTAATCTGAAGGTGTATTGTCCTGGAACAAGGTCCACCACATCTGTAATTTTATTATTCTTATACAGAATATTATAAGATGTAGGACCACTTAATAGCTTCCATTGATATTTAGTGATTGAGCCATCGGGATCTTTTGAACCAGAGCCATTGAGTTTAACACTCGATCCGGATATTGTTTGATCCGATCCGGCATCTGCAATGGGAGCCTTATTGGAGGAGTTTTGTTTAGGATCGTTTACAGTGATGACAACATCATCATACCCAGAAGCTTGTTTGTCATCATACACAGTTAGTCTAAAGGTATATTTACCCGGAACGAGGCTATTGACTTCAGTAATTTTATTGTTCTTATACAGAATATTATAAGATGTAGGACCACTTAATAGCTGCCATTCGTATTTTGTGATTGAGCCATCAGGATCTTTAGAACCGGAACCATTGAGAATTACACTCGATCCGGATATTGTTTGATCCGGTCCGGCATCTGCAATAGGAGCCTTATTGGAGGAGTTTTGTTTAGGATCGTTTACAGTGATGACAACATCATCATAAGAAGATGCTTGTTTGTTGTCATAAACTGTGAGCCGGAAGGTGTACTTACCCGGAACGAGGCTATTGACTTCTGTGATTTTATTGTTTTTATACAAAATATTGTATGATGAAGGACCACTTACCAATGACCATTCGTATTTTGATATTGAACCATCAGGGTCGCTGGAACCTGAACCATCTAATTTTACACTTGTTCCGGTAATGGTTTGGTCAGGTCCTGCATTGGCTACAGGTGGCTTATTTGGTGTAGGTTCTGGAGACTCCTGAACGGAATTTACAGTAACTCCAATATCATCATAAGCAGTTGCGCCGGCATTATCTGTAACAGTCAGCCTAAATACATAGAAACCTGATTTGTTTAGGTTAGTAACATTGGTTTTTAAACTGGTCGGACTTACTATGGTTGCAGTTGCAGGCCCTTGTAATTGTCTCCATTCTGCTTTAGTAATACTTCCATCCGGATCGTGCGATTGTGTTCCATCCAGAACAGTGGAAGTTCCTTTAACATCCTGGTTTTTTCCGGCATTAGCTACCGGGGCTTGATTATATGCAGGGTTAACTTTAACGGTAACATCATCATAATCCATCGCCCCTGCATTGTTCTTGGCAGTCAGCCTGAAGACATAAGTTCCTGCTACAAGATTGGATATTTTGGTAGATTTTGAATTTGGACTCTCAATAGTAAAAGTACCCGGTCCAGATATTTTGGACCATTGATAGGAGGCTATTGTTCCATCAGGATCGGACGCAGAGCCAGAAAGTGTTACAGAATTAGTGGGGAGCGTAATGGTTTGATCAGCACCCGCATTAACAACCGGAGGTTTGTTGGAGGATCCGTTTCGGGTTTGTTTTAACATCCATTCCCAAACATTGGGCTTCTGATATTTATATTCAAAATCGTAAGCCTGATCCCATATTATATGAGAATTGGTATTATATAAAGTAAGTAAAGCATCCTTAGAGGGTTTTAAAGCTTTGATGGCATTAATGGCATTTTTGGAGCAATCTGCACTTACTTTGGTGTCTTTATCTCCATGGAAGGCCCAAACAGCAACTTGCTGGTTTACAATATTTCCTGCATTGCTCATATTACAGGTACCGCAAACGGGGACGATCGCAGCAAGTTTAGCAGCATTGGCTGGAGAAGAGGATGCATAACTCCATACTCCTCCACCTCCCAGGCTTAATCCTGTAAGATATATACGATTTTCGTCTACATTGAGATTTTTTATGGCATAATTAATCATTTCATTAGTGTAGAAAAGTTGCCAGCTTCCATAGCTAGGGCTTAACTGAGGCATAAGAACGACAAAAGACTGCCATTTTCCATCAATCTGGAACCTCATAGTATTTCCATTCTTAATATATTTCGGAATTCCGACTTTTGTGATAAGATCCAGTTCAGATGTGCCGTTTCCTTTTTCAGATTGTCCGTGTAAAAAAATTAATAACGGATGTTTAGGACCGGTTTTGGAATAATCAGAAGGTGTGAATTCATAGAAGCCAACTGTTTGACCATTTGTTGCTTTTAATGAACGCGCTACCAATTGAGCCTGGAGGACAAAAGGATTAATAATGATTAGAGCCAGGATAAATTTTTTGAACATAGATCTTTTCATTAGTATTTCAGGATATGAATGATTAGTGATTAAATAAGGGCAAAAAATACCCGTTTCGCTTTTAAGCGAATTTTTTTGAGTCCCAATCTTGAAATTTTGTGGAATTTTTGAGGCGTCTTAACCGGGTTTTCCACCTAAATATTGAATTCTCAGAAAATTAGCAATTACTGTACCAAAAATGGAAAATCTTTGCATGAATGGGAAACCGAGGAAAACTTCTGGAAAAATACATGAAAACGCTTAGTTGCAATCGAATCAGGAATGAAGAGGGATTCCTGAGTCGATTGCTGAAAGCTAAATTATCTTTTAATGAAGGATATCGAATTCTTCGTTGAAGTAGTTGAAAGTTCAAGATAATATATGCCTTTCGGTAAGTCGGAAATGTCCAAATTTAACTGAGATTGACCTACAATGTTTGCAGCGTTAATTATTTTCATTAATCTTCCGGTTGCATTATATATACTAATTTTTACCTGCCCTGTTCTATTTTCGGACAATACTACATGAATGTTATCTTTGGCAGGGTTGGGATAAATCCTTAAACCATTAGAACTAACAGTAGCCTCCCCGGGTAACCCTAATGGATTTTTCTCAGATGAAATCTGTCGTTCGGAGGAAACTTTTATGACATGGATAGTGCTGGAGCTAATCCGTCATTATCCCATACGGTAAGTTGAAATTTGTAATCTCCCTCTTTTAATCCATGGATTGGAGTAAATTTATTATTAGGATGAACAATAGAAACATAATTGGGTCCTAAAATTTTTGTCCATCTGTATTTTGTTATTTTCCCTTTTTTATCATATGAATCTGAGCCATCAAGGATTGTTGACGTTTGCGGCAAACTTATTTCCTTTTCACCTTTAATAATGGGAACTGGTTTGGCGTTTTCTATTACTTCAACAATTATTTCATCAAAACTGCTGATACCTGCTTGATCAGTAATGGTTAGCCTGAATTTATAGATTCCTTTTCTTAAGGAGGATATTTCCGTTTTTTTGTTATGAGGGGTATGTATCTTATGTCTTCCTGGTCCCAGCATTTTTTGCCAATAGTATTTTAACTCTCCAGCATATGCTTTCGAAGCACTGCCATCCACTATTACCCGACTATTTGGAAGAGTAATTATGATATCCCTTCCTGCATTAGCTATTGGCTTTCGGTTTCCGTGAATTACCTTCACAATTACCTCATCTGAAGCTTTGAGTCCGGCATTATCTGTTACAGTTAGCCTAAATGTGTAAATCCCTTCTATTAGTCCGGAAACTTCCGTTTTTTTATTGTTCGGATGTTGGATTTTAAAAGAATTTGGACCGCTGATTTTTTTCCAATTAAAAGAAGAAATTTTGCCATCTTTATCTTCAGATTGGCTTCCATCTAGCATAACACGATTTTTGGGAAGGATTATAGCAATATCTTTTCCAGCATTTGCTAATGGGGGAGTATTATTTCTTTTTTTGACATTTATTATAACCTCATCAGAGGCTATTGCTCCATCAGAATCTGTAACTGTTAACTTAAAGGCATATTTCCCCTCTACCAATCCCGAAACCTGAGTTTTTTTATTTTTAGGATGATGAATTTTATATGATGAAGGACCGCTGATTTTAGTCCAGGAGTAAGCTGATATTCTTCCATCCTTATCTTCAGACTGGCTACCATCAAGAATTTCACTATTTCGCGGTAATAAAATCTCTCTGTCTTCACCTGCATTGGCCACAGGCTTCTGATTTACTTTTTTGTTCACTTTTACAGAAAAATTCGCACTGGATGAAGCTTTTTTGTCATCTGTAACAGTAAGCCGAAAAGTGTATAACCCTTCAGATAGATTAGAGATTTCTGTTTTTTTATTATGCGGTTGATGAATTTTGTAAGTTGAAGGGCCGCTTACTTTTTGCCACTGGAAAGAGACAATTTTCCATCTTTATCAGAAGAAAGGCTTGCATCTGCAGTAATTGAATTTTTGGGTAAAGTGATTTCTAAATCTTTTCCGGCATTAGCAACAGGTGAAAGATTAACTGCCCCTTTAACAGATTCATCTTTGTTATCGCCGGAAATTTTTGAAACCTGATCCAGCATCCAAATATAAATATTGGGTTTAACGTAATTAGACTCGGGATTATATACTCTGTCCCAGATATTATGATTACCGTTTGGCCAAATGGTTACCAGGGGTTTAATTGCTGGTCCAGAAGATAATATATTGGAAATTGCGGTTTGGGTGCATGTTACGGAAACTGTTTTATCATCTGAAGCATGAAATGCCCAGATGGGAAGGTTGCTTTTAGCAATATTTGCAGCAGATGAAAGTCTGCAGGTACCACATACGGGAACAATAGCTGCAAGGGATTTGGCATTTTCAGGTGAAGAAGAAGCAAATTCCCAACCCCCCCTCCTCCAAGGCTCATCCCGGTGAGGAAGATTCTATTGGGATCTATATTAAGATTGGCTTTCGCATATTTAATCATTTCTTCGGTATAGAAATTTCTCCAGTATCCGTATTTACTGTCTAATTGAGGAACCAAAACGACAAAAGACTCCCATTTTCCATTCACCTGGAAGCGCATTTTATGTCCTTGCCTAATAAATTTGGGTAGCCCGGCAGAAACTGCCTTAGATAAATCTTTTTTCCCGTCACCACGCTCTCCTATCCCATGAAGAAAGATGATGAGTGGATGCCTTTCTCCGGTCTTTCTGTAATCTTCCGGTAAAAATTCATTAAACCCTATATGTTCTCCGTTTACGGCTTTTAATGATTTTTCCTTGAATTGAGAATAAACAGGTGATAAACTGATAAATAAAAACAAGAGCGTCACAACAGATCTGGTCATAAGCTGAATCTTATCTTGGGATTTGGATTTAACAATAAAGTCCTATTTGGTTGGATTTTAACCGGAATAGGGCGCACATTAATTAGATAGTAAGGATTTCTCCGAAAGGAGAGGGGGAGTTTTCAGTTCAGGTACATTCGAGCAATGTTTCGACAATTAACGTACCAAATTGGGGAAAAAACAAAAAACGTTGATTTGGATTAAGAAGTTTGTAAGAATTTTAAAGGTTTACTTTATTGCCGACACAGAATAAAAAAGCCGTATGCGAACATACGGCCTGTCCAAAATCCAAATTATGCCAGATTACTATTGTTTCACCACCTTGAGCGTTTTCCTGAAATTACTTCCTATCAGCTCAATCAGATAAGTACCTCTGGGCATTTTGCTGATATCCATATCCATTTCTTTCGTTAATCCGTCTTTGTTAAACATTTCCGTGCCTACCATTACTCCATTCATATTATACATCCTAACAAATAAAGTTCCTGTATAAGCTCCTGAATGGTATACTGTTACCTTTCCGTTTGAAGGGTTAGGGTACAACTTTACCTCATTTTCATTGGTAAGTTTGAGATTGCTGGTTACGGTAAGCCTTATGGTATCTGTGGCGGTTGCCTGATTGTTGTCGGTTACTGTCAGCACAAACAGATAATATCCGGGCTGAATATTGCTGAGCGTGGAAATTTTCTCGTCGGGCTGGTCGATATGTACTGCTCCGCTACCGTCGAGTTGTTTCCACTGATATTTGATAATTACACCATCAGGATCATAAGATGCTGAACCATCAAGCATATAACTACCCTCAGGGAATACGATGGAAGTATCTTTTCCTGCTACAGCCACAGGAGGCTGATTCATTGCCGGCAGAACTTTCACCTGCAGGTCGGCAGATGATTTTGCTCCCTTGTTGTCAGTTACGGTTAACCTGAATACGTAAGTTCCGGCCACCAGATTTTTGATTTCTGTCTTCGCCGCAAATGGTGTTACAATCTCAAACATTGCTGGCCCGGAAATCTTTGTCCACTGATAATTGGTTATAGATCCGTCAGAATCGGAAGATTTGCTGCCGTCTGCGGTTACATTATTTTTTGGCAACCTGATTTCTATATTGCTTCCCACATTCGCCACAGGTGGTATATTGATGGCTTCCAATACAGTTACCTGTACATCATCGGTTCGGGTACCATTCCGGTCATCTTTCACTGTTAATCTGAATACATACACTCCCTGAACCAAACCTGTTACATCTGTCTTGGCAGCTGAAGGCGATTGAATATTAAATGCTGCAGGCCCTGAGATTTTTGACCAGGTATAGCTCACTATATTTCCATCCGGATCATAAGAGGCTGAACCATCCAGGGTTACTTTGTTGATAGGAAGCCTGATTTCCTTATCTGCTCCGGCATTCGCAACAGGAAGGGTATTAGGCTTGGGATTTACTTTAACATTAACGGTATCACTATGCACTGCCCCCTGATCATCGGTTACTGTGAGTGAGAAGGAATAATTTCCTTCTACCAGGTTGGTTACCTTAGTAACACTTTGAGATGGTGATTGTATTGTGCCCGATGCCGGACCGCTGATTTTCTTCCAGCTGTAGGAAACAATATTGCCATCGGGATCGTAAGAATCTGATCCATCCAGTGTAGCGGTATTAGTAGGCAGGGTAATGATGATATCACTACCTGCTTTTGCAATAGGATTAGCATTTTCAGGATCGGCAGGCAGCACGGTAATGATTACGGTGTCTGTACTGCTTGCTCCATTATTATCGGTTACCCGTAATTCCACTACATATGTCCCCACTTCCAAATGCCTAAAAGGAGTGGACGCAGAATCAGGCCATGCGATCTGATAATTTCCGGTACTGCTTACCATGGTCCATCTATACTTCACAATAGTACCGTCTGCATCAGTGGATTTACTTCCATTCAATCTTACATTATCTCTTGGTAACTTAATGGTTTGATCTGAACCTGCATTTGCTGTAGGCGGAATGTTTTCAGTGGCCACAACAGTAATCTTCACGGTAGCTTTTGCAGACAATCCTTCTTTATCTTTTACCTCAAGTTCTATAACATACACCCCAGCAACTAGCCCGCTGACAGTTGGTTTGGCTGTGTTAGCGCCGGTAATAACAGCACCTGCGGGTCCGCTCTTAATGGTCCATTGGTACACTTCAATTCCTTTATCGTCAGAAGATTTGCTTCCGTCTAACTGCGCACTGTTTTGGGGAAGGTATATAGTTACATCAGACCCTGCATTGGCTACCGGTGCTTTGTTTTCTGCAGGAGGTGTGCCATTCGCCACATTAATAATGACAGTATCGGTTGTCCATCCGGCACGATCGTCCACTACTTTTAATTCAATCGCATAGCTTCCTTCTTTACTCAATCCCGTTACAGTTGTGCTTGCACCGTTAACATTTCCAATAGTAGGTTTTACAGGACCTGAAATATACGTCCAGATATATCTTACTATTTTACCGTCTGAATCTTTTGAAGCTGACCCATTCAAGGTTGCAATCTGATTGGGAGCTACTGTAATATCGTTTCCTGCATTGGCTACAGGAAGCACATTCGGAGCCAGTTTTCTGTTTTGCCCAAGAAACCATTCATATACATTCGGGTTCTGATATTTATAAGTGGTATCATAAGCCTCATCCCATATTCCGTGTCCTCCTGTAGGCCATATGGTTTTAATAGGTTCAACTTTGGGATTAAGAGCATTAATGGATTTAATGGCATTATGGGTACAGTTTACACTTACGGTTCCATCGTTTTCAGCATGGAAAGCCCATACTGGTATATTGTTGTTGACAAGATAGGATGCATTACTCAGGTTACATGTTCCACACACAACGGCAATACCTGCAAGTTGGCTGGCATTCGCATCATTGCTGGAGACAAAACTCCAGGTTCCGCCACCTCCCAGACTTAATCCGGTAAGGAAAATCCTGTCTTCATCCACACTCAAATTGGCTTTTGCATATTTGAGCATTTCCTCGGTATAAAACCTTTGCCATGAACCATAACTGGCAGATAATTGCGGAGCCAATACGAGGAAGGTTTCCCATTTCCCGTTCCAGTAGAACCTCATGGGATGCCCTTTATCTATGTTTTTGGGAATGCCGTGTTTCTTTACCAGATTCAATTCGGTGGTTCCGTTTCCACGTTCACCCAAACCATGCAAAAAGATAATGAGAGGGTATTTGGTGTTTTTGTTGTAATCTTTGGGAAGGTATTCATAGAAACCTATCTGAACCCCGTTGGCTGCAGTAAGGGACTTGGCGGTAAGCTGCGCCCGGGTAAGAGTTCCGGTCAGCACAAGCAATACCAATGCCAGTAGCCTTACACTTAACGTGTAGTTCTTCATAAGGTGGATTTTAAGTTTTCATTTCGTTGCCGGGATTAGAGGCAACAGGACGAAAATTATAACGCAGATTTTTTAAAATCAGTATATATTAATAAGAAAATAGGAGTTTTGCGCTGAATCATTGGGGTAATCACTTATTCTTCCTTCGGAGATTTACTATAATTTTTAGGGGTATGTATAAATTCTTTACGCTTGGGCCTGATATGGAAAAATGCTTTTATATAATGAATCGCCATTATCATCAAAGCCGGTAGCAGTTTAAAGCTTATTTTAAAATTACCTGAGGTAGGAAGCGAAATCAGCATGGCTGATAAAAATAAAACCATTGCCAGACACCAATATCCAAAGGGAGGTAACAGCAACTTTAATCCTGTATACTTTCCGGTAATAAATAGGATTAAGGCAAAGAGGAATAAAACAATAAACGCAACTCTTGGAGGAATCAATACAGTGAATAATCTGTTCCAATATTCTAACCCTTTAAATTTCACCTTCTCTTTCCGAAACAGGTTCAGATGAAACAGATGCGATTCGAGCCAGCGTAACCTTTGCCGGTAAAATACTCCTGATTCGCTTACTTTTTCATCATATACATAACCTTCATCAAGGAATACAATTTTGATTCCGGACTTCATTATTTCAAAATCCACTTCTCTGTCACAGGCAGGGTTATCCGTAATTCCGGGTTTGTTATAGATTTCTTTTAGCTTTTTAAATTCAAATGCCATTCCCGATCCAATGGTATGCGAAGAAAAACCCAAAGCCTGTTGTCCTCTTCTGAACAAGTGGTTATTGACTTCTTCAATGACCCCGTCAATTATCGCATATTCATTGTTGTTATTCTTGGCTATCCTGTGTAATTGCACTCCTTTAAACCCATCCTGAAATGCCGAGTTAATCTGTTCCAGGCATCCCTCTTCCATAACATTGTCAGCATCCAGTATCAATGCAATTTCAAATTCATTTTCCGGGATGAAGTTTAGCAACGCATTCAGTGAAGCCGCTTTGGTACTGTTTGAAAATTTGACGGGTAAAACGATTGCCCCTGCTTCCTCCATCATCCTGATAATGTCTGCCTCAATCTGATCGGCTGCGACAAATACCCTGAATTTTTCCCGGGGATAGGGGTGTGCAACTGCAGATTTTACCGTATTCAGTATAATGGCATTTTCCCTGTAAGCAGGAATCAGTACTGCAATGGATAGTTTCTTTCCGGATATTTCCGGTTTGTAGGCAGCAGAAAATCTGCCTGCAATAGCCACAACAAACAGATAAGCAGAAAAAACCGCCAGGATGCAAAATCCGGTAAGGGACAATATTTGAATCAATTCCTGCATGTAATTCAGCGCTCCAATGGTAATTGTTTTCCTTCTTTAACTCCTTTAAGATAGGCTTTCAATAATGCAATCTCCCCCTTCACTATATATTTTAATATATTTTTCGGGTAGGCAATTAGGTTATAATAAAGATTAAATAAAGCTAACTCTTTTTTAGTAGCATGTTTTCTTACAAATAATATCCTGTTTCGGTTAATATAAAACTCTTTCAGGGAACTGCTTTTTCCCACAGTAAGTGAATCTTTATGCAATACCTGAGTTTTTCCGCAATAAAGGATTTTATAACCTGCTTTTTTTATTCTCTCACTCCAATCCCATTCTTCATAATACAGGAAGAACCTCTCATCCAATCCACCTGTCAACAAATATACTTCCCGGCTTACCATCATGGCACATCCATGCACCCCCGCAGTTTCGGTGATAAGGTCGTATTTTCCGTTATCTGCTTGCCGGTATCCGGGTGAAAAAGTCCTTCCGGTTTTAAAATTAAATGGAGTAAATCCTGAATATTGAAGGATATCGGGATGGTGGTAAAATTTAATTTTCGGACTGATGGCTCCTGTATTTTCATGTTCAAGGAAAGCAGAAGCCAGTACTTTTAATATATCAGGAGGAAGAACTGTATCGTTGTTTACCAGAAAGAATAATTCCCCCCTTGCTTCCCGCATTCCCAGATTATTTCCTCCTGCAAATCCAAGGTTTTTATCTGAGCGGATTAGTCGGGCTGCAGGGTGATTGACCTTTTTTATGGCCTCTTCCGGAGAATGCCCGGAATTCATGTCGCAAATCAGTATTTCATAATCAGGGTAGTCGAGGTTTTTGCAGGATTCCAGGAATTCGCAGGTAGCGTCGGTTTGGTTATAATTTAAAGTGATTACAGAAATAAGGGGGAACTGCTGCATACCTCAAAATAATAAAAAACTCCCTCGGAAGGGAGTCTTGGTAAAGTTATATAATTAAATAAGTAAATCAGGAATTTGTGGGCTGGATAATAGATTTGGGAGTATTTACCATGATTTTCAGGTCGGTAACTAATCCGAAATTTCTGGAATAATCAATATCCAGTCCAATCCTTTCTTCCGAAGTCATGTTGAATTTGGCTTTCTTGCTCACCTGCCACAGTCCGGTAATTCCTGCCGGGGCAGTAAACCTTTCAGCCCAGGAAGAAGTGGTAAGAGTTTGTGCTTCATATAATGGTAGCGGACGGTTACCCACAATAGACATGTCCCCCTTCAGTACATTCAGCAATTGGGGTAATTCGTCGAGGCTTGTCTTCCTCAGGAAAGCCCCCAGGCGGGTAACCCTTGGGTCGTTTTGAAGTTTGAGGAATAAAGGTCCTTTACCGGTTTTATACTGATTAAGGTGCATCAGGTCACGGATTTTTCCGTCGGCACCGTGTTCCATTGTGCGGAATTTATAAAATCTGAAAATTTTATAACCTCTTCCCGCTCTTTGGGAAATATAGAATACAGGTCCTTTGCCTTCCATTTTCAGCAGCATTGCTATGGTAAGGAAAAGGGGAGAAAGGACAATCAGAAGAACTGAAGCCAGCAGAATATCGGTAATTCTTTTCCAAAGGGGGAGTGGGGGGATCACCTCTCGGGCAGATGTTTCAACCGTTCCTGCTTCAGCATGCTTCAGCTTCCTGCAAAACCTCACTTTTGACTGCAATGTGCGGGTGCTGGCCAGCTTCAGGTTTACAATATCATCCACAAAGCTCAGCACTTTGAGGTATTCGATATCTTTTTGGTTAACGGTAGAAGAATCTATCAGCCAGAGCGCATCGTTAAAGAATTGGCTGAAATTTTTGTGAAAACCGATGATTTCCTCAGGTTGAAAACTGCCTTCTATTATGATTACCTCCGGTAATAGAGATTTATTGGCTATCAGTTTTTTAAGTATGGAGGCTGCCCTGTTCAAATCGCTGGCGGCAAAGCCGGTTTCAAAGGAATTCATCAGCAGCTCAAAGCTTGCCTGATTTTTCCCCGCATACAGAAATCTTTGCGCTTCTGTATGTTCGATGGAAATCGGGTTTACAGGCGCGAATCTCTGCTTTTTCCTTGTTTTGTTAATTCGGGGTAGAAGTTTAATCTCCATATTCAGTAGTTTTCATTTCACCGGAATCAGTTGTTTACAGTGACCGTATTGTATAGGATGCCATTGATTTTCGGTGCACTGCTGATTAACCTCGCAGATTCCAGAATCTCAATCGGATTAAAAGGTTTGGTAAAGCTTCCTGCCACACCATAATGGATGGATTTTGATTCCACCACCTCTTTGGGCAAAGAAGACAGTACCAGGAGAGGTACGGTATTATATATTTCGCTCGCTGATAACTGTTCGATCAGTTCCCAGTCTTCCACGTCAGGAAGCTGGGGATCTGCAATTATCAGGTCGGGCAATACTTTTTTATTTAACCAGTACATTGCTGTAAATGCATCCGGAGCAGATATCACCTGGAAATGTTTTCCAAGAACTGTCTGGAGAACAAATCTGATAGCTTTACTATTGTCAATTGCGAGAATTGTTTTTTTCATATTAGAAATCTTTCGCAATTTTTCAACAGGAACTACGGATCAGATTTTTCTCTGAGATATTGGGTGGTTATTCCGGAACAGAAAGTAAACTAAAATCAGACCAAATTAATTCAGGTAATTCGATGGGATCCTAAAGTGTATAGCACAAAGGGGATTTTCTGAAATTCACAGGATCATCAGCATTGAAGTGCTAAATTACCAACATATATTGAATAATGCAAGATTGGCGGGCATTTATTTTATACCACTTTAGTGGGATTTTTGGTGCCGGAAAATTTTCCAAAGCCATTTTCTTCCTTTCATTCTAACTTTTCAAGAAGGTAGATTTTCGCTTTGATTTTTCCCACAGAGGGGAATGTTTTCCCAAAATAAAACTAAAGAACCCCTTCAGGATGCAATAGTTCATGAATAAAAAATAAAAAGGTATGGAAAAAATTTTTACCTGTTTGGAGGTTCCGGAGAGCATTAAACCTATCCCTGCCAGGATATAAAACAATACCTGAAGAAAGAACAAAATGGTGATGAATGTGCTACCATTAATAAGCATCAAAATGAGATTGAGGATAAAAATAACAGGTAGTAAAAACGGACAAACAGCCCATCGTAAAATGCGGTGGGAAATGAATTGAAAAAACAAAACAGGATGAAAAAACGGATTCCAGATTTTCTTTAATCTACCCATTGCCTGAAATCCTCCTGCTGCAATTCTTACTTTTCTTTTGTATTCATCCTGAAGTGAAAACGATGCGGTTTCCATTGCAGTGGCATTCGGCTCATATTCAATCCTGTAGCGCTTTTCGCAGATTCGGAGTGATAAGACGAAATCTTCAATTACGGTATCTTCTTCTATGTCTTCATATAATGCTGTGCGCATTGCAAACAATTCTCCCGCAGCTCCGGTTACCGAATAAAGTTTTGCATCCAACTTTTTTAAAACGGATTCGTACTTCCAGTAAATACCTTCATTTTGTTCCGCTCCTTCACCAATAGATTTTATGATTCTTTTCTCCCCGCTAACACCTCCTACGGAGGGGTCGTGAAAATGTTTCATGAGCTGAATAAGGGCATCATTATTTAAAAAAGTGTTGGCATCTGAAAAAACCACAAAGGGGGTTTTAACGAATTTCATGGCACGGTTCATAGCGGCAGCTTTCCCCCTTCTTTCATTTTGGTGCAAATGTTGTATTTCAGGGTATGCCAAAAGAACCGTCTCCGGATGGTCTTCCGAACCGTCGGTAATAAAAATAAAATTTACCAGGCCGGGAGGGTAATCAAGGGACAGGCAGTTCTTCACCTTATCTTCCAGAATATCCGCTTCATTATAAGCAGGTACAACGAGGGTAAGGGGATAGGCACCCCGGTTTTCAGGAGGTTTCCTGCCGGGCTTCAGGCGTGTAATCATCCAGAGGAGCACTCCATAGCCCAGGTAGGTGTATACCAGAATGAAAATCAGACCGTAGAAAATGTATACTGGCAGGCTTTGCAATGGTCACCGGGTTTTGGGGTTAAAAATAAGTGTAAAAAATTAGAGGAAGTCGAGACAATTGTTTTGAAAAATTAAAATAATTACTATTTTTGACTTTACTCTTTACTGAAACTCCAACCATCCCGTGCAAAAGCCGGAGCTAATTTACCTTTTCAAGTCTCACTGAAAACCGCTTTATTGTCCCTTATTTATTGTTTCTAAGATCCTCTGATAAAATCTGCAATAACTAAATGAAAGCCGTTTTAACAAAAACTGCAATTCCATTTGTATGCAAATACGTTTACTTCTGACAACTCTAATTAGCGTTCTGCTTTTAAACCAACTTGTAGCGCAGAACATTTTTGATCCGAATGATCCACTGGTTCGATACAGTGCATCTGCTCCTTTGGGTTCACCTCAGCGACCAAATCCCGATATTGATGGGCTGCAAAAATGGGTAAGTACTCCCGTGACAGGGATCAGTACCGGGGGAGGATCTTTTGATGTTAGTCCTTTCAAAGCCTATTTCTTAAAAGTAGGAAATGCGAGGATGGCATTCAGGATAAGATTTCCAAAAAACTACACTAATCCAGCCTATGCGGATTCTACTTTCCCGGCAATGGTATTTTTTCATGGTGCAGGGGAATTTGCATGTAATTCCAATAATGGGTACTATAATAATGAAAAGCAACTTACCCACGGTGCAAAATTCTTTAATGATAAGGTTAATAGCGGAGCATTTGACGGATTTTTGATTTACCCTCATTTGAATTCCGGAAGTAATTGTTGGGGAGCTTGGGGAGGTGTGAGTGAGAATACATACGGCTTGGTAATAAAAATGGTTGATTCCTTGGTAAAATATGCCCGTTTAAATCCTGACAGAGTAATTGCCACTGGTTTGTCTGCCGGTGGTACTGCTGTTTGGCATGCAGCGAGTGGATATTACCAGGTCTTTGCTGCTGCTGCCCCCTCTGCAGCCTCGGCTCCCGGCGCTACCAAATGGGATGATATTGTACATCTTCCTTTTTGGATGGCTTCTGGAGGAAAGGATAACAGCCCTACTCCAGGTACTGCCAATTTAACTTACCAGACTTTTCTTTCTAAGGGAGGTAATATCAGGTATTCTTTTTATCCTGATTTAGGACATACAGTATGGAACAACCATTGGAATGAACCTGATTTTATTCC
>JGI12383J13903_1000826_pt1 | contig 18988 bp, 19 predicted proteins | sample Passage237B_FD_13903 | JGI IMG/M metagenome (IMG submission 13903)
GCGTTGCATCGAATTAATCCGCATGCTCCGCCGCTTGTGCGGGCCCCCGTCAATTCCTTTGAGTTTTAGCCTTGCGGCCGTACTCCCCAGGCGGGGCACTTAATGCGTTAGCTGCGACGCGGAACTCATGGAAAGAGCCCCACATCTAGTGCCCACCGTTTACGGCGTGGACTACCAGGGTATCTAATCCTGTTCGCTCCCCACGCTTTCGCTCCTCAGCGTCAGTTGTGGCCCAGAGACCTGCCTTCGCCATTGGTGTTCCTCCTGATATCTGCGCATTCCACCGCTACACCAGGAATTCCAGTCTCCCCTACCACACTCTAGTCTGCCCGTACCCACTGCAGGCCCGAGGTTGAGCCTCGGGTTTTCACAGCAGACGCGACAAACCGCCTACGAGCTCTTTACGCCCAATAATTCCGGACAACGCTTGCGCCCTACGTATTACCGCGGCTGCTGGCACGTAGTTAGCCGGCGCTTTTTCTGCAAGTACCGTCACTTTCGCTTCTTCCTTGCTGAAAGGGGTTTACAACCCGAAGGCCTTCATCCCCCACGCGGCGTCGCTGCATCAGGCTTGCGCCCATTGTGCAATATTCCCCACTGCTGCCTCCCGTAGGAGTCTGGACCGTGTCTCAGTTCCAGTGTGGCCGGTCGCCCTCTCAGGCCGGCTACCCGTCGTCGCCTTGGTGAGCCGTTACCTCACCAACAAGCTGATAGGCCGCGAGTCCATCCCAGACCGATAAATCTTTCCAGACGCTTCGGATGCCCGAACGTCTCGTATCCGGTATTAGCCCCGGTTTCCCGAGGTTATCCCAGAGTCTGGGGCAGGTTACTCACGTGTTACTCACCCGTTCGCCACTGATCCCCCGGAGCAAGCTCCGAGTTCACCGTTCGACTTGCATGTGTTAAGCACGCCGCCAGCGTTCGTCCTGAGCCAGGATCAAACTCTCCGTTAAGGTTTGCGCACTCATCCCGAAGGATGAGCAAACTACGGCGTCCCCGAAGGGACAAGTTTGTGTTCTGGCTGTGAACAACTGACTGTTGTTCGTTACCAAAGGAATCCTGCATCACGCGAGCCGAAGCTCATCGCGATGCCGGAGGTTTTGGCATCGACATGTGGCACACTGTTGAGTTCTCAAGGTTCGGACGCGCACCTCATCCCGCCGTCTCCGGCCGGATTTGGGGCAACCCTTCTAACTTACGCTTCCCCAGCTCCTCTGTCAAACCGCCTCGCGGTGGTCCGACCGGGGTTCCGGGGCCCTCCATCTTACCTCCACTCACGCGCAAGCGCGACCGAGTATCGGCTAGATCGAGGGTTGCTGCTCGGGTTCACTCCCGCGGCCTTCTTCAGTCCTGCGGTGAGCGCTCCGTCGTTGGCAGCGGGTATGAGATTACGTGTCTCGCGGGTGCCAGTCAAATCGCGCGGATCTCGGGCGTGTCGCGGCATCGTCCCTGGTAGATGCTCAAGTGTGGGCGAGCGCCGGCAGCCTCCCGAATCACCTTCACGAAGAAATCTGAACCAGACCCACGGTCTTCTTGCCTCGCCGCAGGACCACGTACCCGCCGGCGAGCGCGTCGGCGGCCGTGAGGACGAACTCCTCCGACTCCACCTTGGCGTTGTTGACGTACGCGCCGCCCTCCGCGATCGCACGCCGGGCGGCGCTGCGCGACTCCACCACTCCCGATGCCACGAGAGCGTCCACGACGCCCACGCCCGGTGCCACGGAAGCGCTGCCGAGCTCCTGCGCGCAGCCGGCCAGCGTGTGCTCGTCGAGCCCTCCCAGCTCCCCACGTCCGAACAGCGCCTGAGAGGCCTCGATGACGGCCTCCGTCGCGGCGGCGCCGTGCACGAGCGTGGTCACCTCGCGCGCGAGCACCCGTTGCGCCTCGCGCTTGAAGGGCTCCTCGGCCACCGCGCGCTCCAGCTCCGCGATCTCCTCGCGCGACAGGAAGGTGAAGACCTTCAGGTAGCCCACCACATCGGCATCGGCCTGGTTGAGCCAGAACTGGTAGAAGGCGTACGGACTCGTCAGGGCGGCGTCAAGCCACACCGTGCCCGACTCCGTCTTGCCGAACTTGGTGCCGTCCGCCTTCGTGATGAGCGGCGTCGACAGGGCGTGGACCGTCGCGCCTTCCGCCTTGCGCACCAGCTCGGTGCCCGACGTGAGGTTGCCCCACTGGTCCGAGCCGCCGGTCTGGAGAGTGCACCCGTAGCGGCGGTACAGCTCGAGGAAGTCCATGCCCTGCAGGAGCTGGTACGAGAACTCCGTGTAGGAGATGCCCTCTTCCGAGTTCAGGCGCCGCGCCACGGTGTCCTTCGACAGCATCGTGCCCAGGCGGAAGTACTTGCCGATGTCCCGCAGGAGCTCGATGGCGGTGAGGTCCTTGGTCCAGTCGTAGTTGTTGACCATGCGGGCGGCGTTCTCGCCCTCGAAGCTCATGAACGGCTCGATCTGGACGCGGATGCGCTCGACCCACTCGTGGACCACGTCCACGGGGTTGAGCGTCCGCTCCCCCGACATCTTGGGATCGCCGATGAGCCCGGTCGCCCCGCCGACGAGCAGCAGCGGCCTGTGGCCGACGTCCTGGAAGCGGCGCACGGTGAGGATCTGCACGAGGTTGCCGATGTGCAGGCTCGGGGCCGTGGGGTCGAAGCCGCAATACAGGGTCACCGGGCCCGCGCTGAGGTGCTCGCGGAGAGCGTCGTCGCCGGTGGTCTGCGAGATGAGCCCGCGCCACGCGAGCTCGTCGAGGATGTGGGTCATGATGGCGCCCAGCCTAGTCCGGGACGGGCCGCGTTCCGTCGACCACGGCATCGGCCGATGCCCGGGTGGCCTCGCGCGCGTGATGGGCGTTCTGCTCGGCCTCCCAGCGCTCCCACTCGGCGCGCATGTGCTCGCCGTCGCGCTCGAGGCCGCGCGCCAGGCGCACCTCCCACGGCGCCTCGACCCACACGACGATCGAGGCGAGCTCCCGCGCCCGGCGCTGCGCGACGCCCACGCCCTCGACGAGGAGGAAGGGCCGCGGCGGCACCGCGATGTCGTGCGTGCGGCGGTCGGCGATCCAGTCCCACATGCGGAACGCGCCCGCCTCGCCGCGCGCCAGCGGCAGCAGGATCTGGTCGAGCAGCACCCGGTCGAGCGTCGCGAGGCCCGACCATCCCTCGTACATGTCGTCGCCGTGGACGATCTGCACGGGAGCGTCGTCCGGGAGCGGCGCGGCGGGGTCGTACGTGCCGGCGCCGCCCGATGCCGTCCCGCCCAGGGCGACGGCGAGCCGGTTCGCGAGAGTGGACTTGCCCGCTCCCGCCGGGCCGTCGATGAGGACGACCCGCGTGAGGCCGCATCGGGCGGGCGCGGCGCGGAGCGCGGCGACCAGCTCCCCGATGGTCGGATTGGGCATGCGGGGCAGGTTACCGTGTGCGCATGCATCCTTCGAATGAACGCATCATGGGCATCCTCGAGGCCGCCGGAGTGCAGTCCGAGGTGCGTGTCCTCGAGGACTCGACCCGCACGGCGGCGGAGGCTGCGGCGGCGCTCGGCTGCGACGTCGGCGCCATCGCGTCGTCCCTCGTCTTCCTCGCCGACGGCGAGCCCATCCTCGTGCTCACCTCAGGCGCGCACCGCGTCAACACGGACGCGCTCGCAGGCCGCATCGGCGCGCAGGCCATCACCCGCGCCTCGGCCGACCAGGTGCGCGAGGCGACGGGCCAGCCCATCGGCGGCGTCGCGCCCGTGGGGCACCCGGCGCCCATCAGGACATACATCGACGTCGCGCTCAAGCAGCACGAGCTGCTGTGGGCCGCGGCGGGCACGCCGCACTCGGTGTTCGACATCACGTACGACGACCTGCAGCGCCTCACGGGCGCCGTCGAGGTGGATGTCGAGTAGCGGGATCCGTCCCGACGGGCGTCAAGCAGCGGGATCCGTCCCCGCTGTCGCGTGATGAGCGCGTGATGAGCGCCCGGCTCAGCTGTCCCCGAAGACGCCCGTCCAGATGTGCGTGAGGTCGGGCTGGAAGTAGCTCCACGAGACCTTCGGGTCGACGGTGATCCCGTTGTCCCGCATCTGCGGAAGGAGCTGCTCGCTCACGAGCCGCTGGAACGTGTCACGGCCCGCCTCGAAGCTGGCCGCCGCCTGCTCGGCGTTGATCTCGTCCTTGTAGACGTACACGTACAGGACGGTGTCGGGCGGGAAGGCCTCGATCGTGATGACGCTGTAGACCTCGGCGAAGTCGGGGTCGTTGACGAGGTCCTCGACCGACGCTCGGTTGGCCTCCACAAAAGCCTCGAGGGCCGCGGTCTGCTCAGCCAGGTCGTCCTGGACCTGAGGGGCGGGCTCGAGGGTCTCGGTCTCGATGGGCGCGGAGGTCGTCGAAGCGACGGGGGTGTCGTTGCCCAGGTTGACCACGCAGCCGCTCAGCAACGGCGCGGTGACAACCGTGGCGGCCACCGCAACCAGGAGCTTGCGCATGGGCTTGTTCACTGTGTCTCCCTGTGATGAGTTGGGAGGCAAACCTAGCGCCACGCGGGCATGAAGGTTAAGTCAGCGATGCACGCAATTCCTTGATGCGCGCCCGTGCCGCGCGCCCCTGGTCCACGACCCGCTCCGGCGCTGTGCCGCCGGCGCCCGAGCGCGCCGCCAGCGAGCCCTCGACCGTGAGCACCTCCAAGACCTCCGCCGTGAGGCGCGGGTGAAGCCCCGCGAGGTCGTCGGGCGTCAGGTCCGCCAGCTCGATGCCCCGCTTCTCGCACAGCCGCACGGCCGCTCCCGCGACCTCGTGCGCCTCGCGGAAGGGCACGCCCTGCTTCACGAGCCACTCGGCGACATCGGTCGCGAGCGAGAAGCCGGCGGGCGCGAGCTCGGCGAGCCTGTCGGGGTGGAACACGAGCGTGCGGACCATCCCCGCGAAGGCGGGCAGCACCACGCGCAAGGTGTCGACGGAGTCGAGCACCGGCTCGTGCACCTCCTGCAGGTCGCGGTTGTACGCGAGCGGCAGGCCCTTGAGGGTCGCGAGCAGCCCCGTGAGGTTCCCGATGAGCCGCCCTGCCTTGCCGCGCGCGAGCTCGGCGATGTCGGGATTCTTCTTCTGGGGCATGATGCTCGAGCCCGTCGAGTAGGCGTCGTCGAGCGTCACGTAGCCGAACTCCACGGTCGCCCAGGCGATGACCTCCTCCGCGATGCGCGACAGGTCCACGCCGATCATCGCCGCCGCCCACGCGAACTCCGCGATGACGTCGCGCGCGGCGGTCGCGTCGATCGAGTTCTCCGTGGGGCCGGCGAAGCCGAGCTCAGCCGCGACGGCCGCGGGGTCGAGACCGAGCGTGCTGCCGGCGAGCGCGCCCGCGCCGTAGGGCGACAGCGACGCCCGCGCGTCCCAGTCCCGCAGGCGCTCGACGTCGCGCAGCAGCGGCCACACGTGGGCCATGAGCGCGTGCCCGAGCGTGACGGGCTGGGCGTGCTGGAAGTGGGTGCGGCCCGGCATCGGCGCGGAGATGTGCCGGTCGGCCTGCGCCAGCAGCGCCTCCGCGAGGTCCAGCACCAGGCCGGAGATCGCGCGCGCCTCCCGGCGCAGGTACATGCGCGGGAGGGTCGCGATCTGGTCGTTGCGCGAGCGGCCGGCGCGCAGCTTGCCGCCCAGCTCGGGCCCCACGCGCTCGATGAGGATGCGCTCCAGCGCGCCGTGCACGTCCTCGTCCTGAGGCGAGGGCCGCAGCGTCCCGGCCGCGACATCGGCGCGCATCTGGCCGAGCGCACCCACCATCGCCGCGGTCTCGTCGTCCGTCAGCAGCCCCGCCGCGTGCAGCGCGTGGGCGTGGGCGATCGACGCGGCGAGGTCGTCGTCGGCGTAACGCCAGTCGAAGTGCGTCGACACGGACAGGCGCGCCAAGGCCTCGGCCGGTCCCCCTTCGAATCGGCCGCCCCACAGAGCGCCCTCGTTCGTCCCGCCTGTCGCGCCCGACGCGCCGCCCGTGCCCGATGCCATGTCTCTCCTTGAGCCGTTCCTCAGGCCTCCGCGGAGGCCCTCCATCCGTCCGTCGCGACTCCCGCGCCGGCCTGTCAGCCCGTGACGCGAGCCTCGCGCGCCGCCGCCTGCTTGGCCGCGAGACCGTAGATCTCGATGAAGCCGCGCGCGGCGCTCTGATCGAAGGTATCGCCCTCGTCGTAGGTCGCGAGGTTGAAGTCGTACAGGCCCACCTCGGAGCGGCGGCCCGTGACCGTGGCCTTGCCGCCGTGGAGCTCCATGCGGATCTCGCCGGAGACGAACTCCTGCGTGTCCTCGATGAACGCGTCCAGGGCCTTCTTGAGGGGCGAGGACCACATGCCGTCGTAGACGAGCTCGGTCCACTTGTCCGAGACGCGGCGCTTGTAGCGGGCGAGCTCGCGCTCGAGCGTGACGTTCTCCAGCTCGCGGTGCGCCTCGATGAGCGCGATCGCGCCCGGCGCCTCGTAGATCTCCCGGCTCTTGATGCCCACCAGACGGTCCTCGACGATGTCGATGCGGCCCACGCCCTGGGCGCCGGCGCGGCGGTTCATCTCCTCGATCGCCTGCAGCGGCGTCACGGGCTGGCCGTCGATCGCGACCGGGATGCCCTGCTCGAAGCGGATGAGGACCTCGTCGGGAACCGGCGGGAACGCCGGGTCCGCGGTGTAGTCGTAGACGTCCTTGGTGGGCGCGTTCCAGATGTCCTCGAGGAAGCCCGTCTCCACCGCGCGGCCCCACACGTTCTGGTCGATCGAGAACGGGTTCTTCTTGGTGGTCGCGATGGGCAGGTTGTTGCGCTCGGCGTAGTCGATAGCCTTGTCGCGCGTCAGGGCGAGGTCGCGCACGGGAGCGATGCACTTGAGGTCCGGTGCGAGCGAGACGATGCCGACCTCGAAGCGCACCTGGTCGTTGCCCTTGCCGGTGCAGCCGTGGGCGACGGTGGTCGCGCCGAACTCGCGCGCGGCCTTCACCAGGTGCTTGACGATGACGGGGCGGGACAGGGCCGACACGAGCGGGTACTTGTCGTGGTACAGCGCGTTCGCCTTGAGCGCGGGCATGCAGTACTCGGTCGCGAACTCGTCGCGGGCGTCGGCGACGTAGGCCTCCACCGCGCCGCAGTCGAGCGCGCGCTGACGGATGACCTCGAGGTCCTCACCTCCCTGGCCGACGTCGACGGCGACGGCGATCACCTCCGCGCCGGTGGCATCGGCGATCCAGCCGATGGCCACGGAGGTGTCGAGGCCGCCGGAATAGGCGAGGACGATCCGCTCAGTCATGTCTGCTCTTTCTCAGTTCGTGCTTGTAGGGGTGGGCTGGTGGTGTCTGTCGAAGGGGCTCGGGTCGACGATCGGCTGGTGTGCGGTCGGGGGTCTGCGGTCGGTGGGGTCTCGTCAGGAGGTCAGGCGCCGAACCCGGCCGCTCGGCCCAGGAACTTTTGGGCCAGGCCGATGCCGCCGTCGGGGTCGCGGGAGATCACCAGCACGGTGTCGTCGCCCGCGACGGTGCCGAGCACGTCGGGGTCGTCGTGGCCGTCGATGGCGCTGGCGAGGAACTGCGCCGCGCCCGCAGGGGTGCGCAGCACGGCGAGGTTGCCGGAGCCGTCGGCCGAGTGCAGGAGCTCAGCGCACAGGCGATTGAGGCGCGAGCCTGCGTCCTCGAGCGCCTCCGGCGGAGCCGCCTGCGTCGTGTAGGCGAGCCCGCCGGACGCGTCGCGCACCTTGATGGCTCCGATCTCGAGCAGGTCGCGCGAGAGTGTCGCCTGCGTCACGGTGAGCCCTTCGGCCTCGAGTCGCGCGGCGAGCTCGCTCTGCGAGCGGATGGTCTCCGACTCGATGAGCTTGGCGATGAGCGCCTGACGGGCTGCCTTGGTGGCGGGAATGGTCTGGCTCATGGTGTTCACCTCTCACGTCCCGTGGCCGAGTCGTCGGCGCGGGCCGCGAGCCACGTGAGGAGCGCCTTCTGCGCGTGGAGGCGGTACTCCGCCTCGAGCCACACGAGGGACTGCGGGCCGTCGAGCACCTCGGCGGTGATCTCCTTGCCGCGGTAGGCGGGCAGGCAGTGCAGCACCTGCGCGCCGGGGGCCGCGAGCTCGAGCGTGCGGGCGTTGACCTGGTACGCGTCGAAGCGGCCGATGCGCTCGGACGCCTCCTCCTCGTCGCCCATCGAGATCCAGGTGTCGGTCGCGATGATGTCCGCTCCCGTCACGGCGTCGTCGTGGTCGGTCGTCACGGTGACGGAGCCGCCCTGCTCGGCCGCGATGCGCTTGGCGTCGAGGACGAAGCGCTCGTCGGGCGTGTAGCCGTCGGGAGCGCCGATGCGCACATGCAGGCCAGCGAGCGCGCCGCCCAGCAGGTACGAGTGCGCCATGTTGTTCGCGCCGTCGCCCACGTACGCGAGCGTGAGGCCCGCGAGCGCGTCGACGCCTCCCCTGGCATCGGCCACCGCCGCGAGGTCGGCGAGGATCTGGCAGGGGTGGAACTCGTCGGTGAGCGCGTTGACGACGGGCACGCCCGCGTGCTCGGCCATCTCCTCGATGCGCTCCTGGCCTGCGGTGCGCCACACGATCGCCGACGTCATGCGGCCCAGGACGCGGGCGGTGTCGGCGATCGACTCGCCGCGACCCATCTGGGAGGAGCTCGCGTCGATGACGAGCGGATAGCCGCCCAGCTCCGCGATGCCCACGGAGAACGACACGCGTGTGCGCGTGGAGGGCTTGTCGAAGATCATCGCGACCGACTGCGGGCCCTCGTACGGGCGGTGCAGGAAGCGGTCGGCGCGGAAGGCGAGCGCGAGCTCGAGGATCTCCCGCTGCTCGGAAGCGGTGATGTCGTCGTCGCGCAGGAAGTGGCGCGTCATCGCGTCTCCTCGGGGCTGTCGTCGTGGGGGTCGGCCGGCGAAGCGCTGGGCTGCCCGAGCCGATGGGCGAGCCACGTCACGAAGGTCTGCGCCTCGTCCTGCGTGAGGGTGAGCGCGGGCGCAAGGCGGAGGGCGTCGGCTGTGGGCGCGTTGACGATGAACCCTGCCTCGAAGGCGTCGGCGGCGACGGCGGAGGCGATGTCCGTGTCGAGCACCACGCCCAGGAGCAGGCCCTCGCCGCGCACCTCGACAACGCCGGGCAGGGCGAGCAGCTCGGCGCGCAGCCATGCGCTGAGCGTCTTGACGTGCTCCAGCAGATGACGGTTCTCGATCGCGTCGATGGTCGCGAGCGCGGCCGATGCGGCGAGCGGATTGCCGCCGAAGGTGCTGCCGTGCTGGCCGCGCTGGAACAGCGACCCCATGCGCGGGCCGAAGCCGATCACGGCGCCGATGGGGAAGCCGCCTCCCAGGCCCTTGGCGAGCGTGACGATGTCGGGCTGGATGCCCTGCTGCTGCAGCGCGAGCCACGTGCCGGTGCGTCCGATGCCCGTCTGCACCTCGTCGGCGACCAGCAGCGTGCCGTGCTTCTGGGTGAGGGCGCGCGCCGCGTGGAGGTACTCGTCCGTGAGCGGCTTGACGCCCGCCTCGCCCTGGATGGGCTCGATGAACAGCGCGGCGACGTCGTCGCCTGCGAGCGCCTTCTCGAGCGCGCCGACGTCGTTCGCGGGCAGCCACTCGACGCCCGGGGCGAGCGGCTCGAACGGTGCGCGGTACGCCGCCTTGTGCGTGAGCGTCAGCGCGCCGGTGGAGCGACCGTGGAAGGCCTCCTCGAGCGCGAGCACGCGCGTGCGGCCGGTGAGGCGGACCATCTTGAGGGCGGCCTCGTTGGCCTCGGTGCCGGAGTTGCACAGGAACACGCGCGAGCCCGCCGGCGCGCCGGTGACCTCGAGCAGGCGCTCCGCGAGGCGGATCTGCGGCTCGGTGGCGAAGAAGTTGGAGATGTGGGCGAGCCGGCCCGCCTGTGACGCCACCGCGGCGACCCACTCGGGGTCCGCGTGGCCCAGGGCGTTGACGGCGATGCCGCCCAGCAGGTCGAGGTAGCGCTTGCCCTCGGCGTCCCACACCCAGCTGCCCTCGCCGCGCTCGATGACGGCCAGGGGCGTGCCGAAGGTGCCCATGAGCGCCGCGCCGTAGCGCTCCAGGCCGTTCGCGTTCGCGGTGCCTCCCGTCATGTCAGCCCCACAGGTCCACGCCGTCGGGACGGACCATCGTGCCGATGCCGGAGGAGGTGAAGATCTCCATGAGGATCGAGTGCGGCACGCGCCCGTCGATGATGTGCGCCTGGGGCACGCCGCCGCGCACGGCCCTCAGGCACGCCTCCATCTTGGGGACCATGCCGGACTCGAGGGACGGCAGCATGGCCTCCACGTCGGACGCGTGGATGCGGCGCACCAGGGAGGACTTGTCGGGCCAGTTCGCGTACAGGCCCTCCACGTCGGTGAGCATGATGAGCTTGCGGGCGCGCACCGCCACGGCGATCGCGGCCGCAGCGGTGTCCGCGTTGACGTTGAGGACGGTGGTGGGGTCGTCGACGTCGGGAGCGACCGTGCTCACCACGGGGATGCGGCCGGCGTGGATGATGTCCTGCACAGCGGCGGGGTTGACGCGCACCACGTCGCCGACGAGGCCCACGTCCACGGGCTTGCCGTCCACGACCGCCGGGCGGCGCTTGGCCTGCAGCAGGCCCGCGTCCTCGCCCGAGAGGCCCACCGCGAGCGGGCCGTGGTCGTTGATGAGACCCACGAGCTCACGCGAGACCTGGCCCGTGAGGACCATGCGGACCACGTCCATGGCCTCGGGCGTGGTGACGCGCAGGCCGCCCTTGAACTCGCTCTCGATGCCCAGCCGGCTCAGCATCTCCGAGATCTGCGGGCCGCCGCCGTGGACCACGACGGGGTGCAGTCCCAGGAGGCGCAGGTGGACGACGTCCTGGGCGAAGGCGCGCTTGAGGTCCTCGTCGATCATGGCGTTGCCGCCGTACTTGATGACGATCGTCGCGTCCTTGAACTGCTCGATCCACGGCATGGCGTCGATGAGCACGCCCACCTTCTGCTGGGGCGTCAGGTCCGAAGTGTCGATGTCGCTGCTCATGGTCCGCCTGCCGTCAGGTGCTGTACGCGCTGTTCTCGTGGACGTAGTCGTGCGTGAGGTCGTTGGTCCACACCGTCGCGGAGGCCTCGCCCGCGTGAAGGTCGATCACGATGTCGACAGCCCGGGGCTCGAGGTCGACGAGCTCGCGCGGCTCCCCCACCCCGGCGGCCTTGCACACGTGGACGCCGTTGACCCACACGTCGAGGGCTGTCGCGTCGAACGGGGCCACGTCCTCAGGGACGGTGCCCACCGCGGCGATGATGCGGCCCCAGTTGGGATCGCGGCCGAAGATGGCCGCCTTGAAGAGGTTGGAGCGCGCTACGGCACGCGCGACCGCCTCGGCCGCCTCCTCCGTGGTGGCGTTCTTCACCGTGATGGCGATGTCATGGCTCGCGCCCTCGGCGTCCGACAGCAGCTGCTGGGCGAGCTCATGGCAGGCCTGGGTGAGCGCCGCCTGGAACTCGTCCGCGCCCGGGGTGACTCCCGAGGCGCCCGACGCCATGAGGATCACGGTGTCGTTGGTCGACATGCAGCCGTCGGAGTCGAGGCGGTTGAGGGTCGTGGCGACGGCCGATGCGAGGGCGGCCTGGGCATCGGCCGGCGAGACGACCGCGTCCGTGGTGATGACGCACAGCATGGTCGCCATGCCGGGCGCGAGCATGCCCGCTCCCTTGGCCATGCCGCCGATGCTCCAGCCCGCGCCGCCCACGGCCGCGGCCTCGACCACGACCGTCTTGGGCACGGTGTCGGTGGTCATGATGGCGACGGCGGCGTCCTGGCCGCCGGCGTCCGACAGCGCGGCGGCTGCGGCGTCGACGCCGCTCAGCAGCGTGTCCATGGGCAGCCGCACGCCGATGAGGCCCGTGGAGCACACGCCCACGTCGCCGGCGGAGACGTCGCGGCCCTGGGCCTGGAGGGCGGCGGCGACGTGCTCTGCGGTCTTGTGCGCGTCCTGGAAGCCGGCCGCGCCGGTGGCGGCATTCGCTCCGCCGGAGTTGAGGACGACGGCGTCGAGGCGGCCGTCGGCGATCGCCTGGCGGCTCCAGATGACAGGTGCGGCGACGACGCGGTTGGACGTGAACACGCCCGCCGCGGTGAACTGGGGGCCCTCGTTGACGACGAGCGCGACATCGGGCTTGCCAGAGGCCTTGAGGCCCGCGGTGACGCCTGCGGCCACAAATCCCTGGGGGTGCGTCACGCTCACAATGCCGCCCCTTCCTGCGCGCCGCTCACGGCCGCACTCCTTCCCGCGCCGCTCACGGCGCCACCCCCGCGGTGGTGAGTCCCGTCGTCTCAGGCAGCCCGAGCGCGAGGTTCATGCTCTGCAGCGCCGCGCCCGCGGTGCCCTTGACGAGGTTGTCGAGCGCGCAGATCGCCACGACCCGGCCCGCCTTGGCGTCCACCGTCACCTGGATGAGCGCGGTGTTGGCGCCCACGGTGGAGTTCGTGGCGGGCCACTGGCCCTCGGGAAGCACATGGACGAAAGGCTCATCGGCGTAGGTCGAGACCCACGCGTCGCGCACGGCATCGGCTGTGGCGCCCCGCGCGAGCGGCGCGGTGACCGTCGCGAGGATGCCGCGCGACATGGGGACGAGGACCGGCGTGAAGGACAGCCGCACCTCCCCGGCTCCGGCCGAGCGCAGGTTCTGCGCGATCTCTGGGATGTGGCGGTGCGTGCCGCCCACCGCGTAGGGGTAGGCGTTGCCGAGCGCCTCGGAGGCGAGGTACGGGACGTCGAGCTTCTTGCCGGCGCCCGAATACCCCACGGCAAGCGTCGCGACGATGTCGTCCGTCTCCACGAGGCCCGCCGCCACGCCCGGCTGAAGTGCCAGCGTCACGGCCGTGGCGTTGCACCCGGGAGCCGCGATGCGCTTGACGCCCGCCAGCGCGTCGCGCTGACGGCCGGTCGGAGTGATGAGCTCGGGGATGCCGTACGGCCAGCTGCCCGCGTGGGAGCCGCCGTAGTACTCGGCCCAGTCGTCGGCTGAGGTGAGGCGGTGGTCGGCGCCGCAGTCGATGACAAGCGTGTCGGCGGGAAGCTGCGCGGCGATCTCGGCGGAGTGGCCGTGCGGCAGGGCGAGCACGATGACGTCGTGCTCGGCAAGGGCGTCGGCCGTGGTGGGCTCGATGACGCGGTCGGCCAGGGCGATCAGGTGCTGCTGATGCTTGCTCAGCGGATCGCCGGCCGATGCGTTGGCCGTGAGCGCGCCGATGGCGACGTCGGGGTGCTGCGAGAAGACGCGCAGCACCTCGCCTCCCACGTAGCCGGAGGCGCCGGCGACGGCAACCGAGATCGACATATGAATAACTATACAGGCCCTCGCATGAATCCGACGACATGCGGCGCGACGCGCGCGCCAGCGTCTGGCGGGCCGCATGACGACACGCGCGCCAGTGACGCCGCGTCGCTTGCCGCGCGCGGCGGGGAGGCTTCAGGATGTAGCCATGAAGCGCACCATCGCAGTCACCATCGCTGTCGCCTCTCTCCCGTTGCTCGTGGCGTGCTCGGGCGGGTCGACCGCCGGCTCCGAGACCGGCGCGCCCACTGCGCCCGAGGTCACGAGCGCCGCACCCGGCGGCTCGGGCGGCTCCGGCGGCTCGGGCATCGTGGGCGGCGACGAGTTCTGCGACCTGGCCGTCGAGGCCGAGGGCGTCGCACAGGAGGTGGCGGACCTCACCGAGAGCATGACCACGACGATCGCCACCGCGATCGGCTCAGGCGATGTGGGCACCATCAACGCGTGGGGCTCCCAGCTCGCCGGGCTGTCGCAGCAGATGCTCGACTTCTACGCCAACGGTCGCCCCTACATCGCGGGCGAGGACATCGAGGGCGCGTGGGACCTCATGGAGCAGTTCACGCGCGACTACGCGCTCGCCGTGGCGAACGAGGCCGCGACCACGACCGACACCGTCGACTTCACGGCGAGGATGGGCGCGATCGTCACCTCGCCCGAGCTGCAGGCGGCGGTCAACGTCAGCCCCGCGGCCGCCGAGCGCATCGGCGACTACATCGAGGCTCGCTGCGGGACGACGTCGGCCTAGGCGGGAGGCTCATGCAGAACCTGCGGTTCCGGATCATGCGCGAGGCGGACTTCCCGCAGGTCGTCGCGCTCAACAACGAGGCCTACCCCGCCGTCACGAAGCTGACGGAGGAGGAGCTCGCGGCGCTGTTCGCCATGTGCGACATCTCGCTCGTCGCCACGGCGCGCGACGGCTCCGTCACCGCCTTCTTGCTGAGCCTGGCCCAGGGGCAGCCGTACGAGTCCGAGAACTACCGCTGGTTCGAGGAGCGCGGTGTGCGCCACCAGTACATCGACCGCATCGTCGTCTCCCCGAGCGCCAAGGGCACGGGCGTCGGTCGCGCCTTCTACGAATCGGTGTTCGAGCGCGCGCGGGAGCGCGGCGCCAACGAGGTGACCGCAGAGGTCAACCTCGACCCGCCCAACCCCAGCTCGGTCGCGTTCCACGAGCGCCTGGGCTTCCGCAAGCTCGCGGAGCAGGACACCAAGGGCGGCACCATCCGCGTGGCGCTGCTGGCACGGTCGGTGTACTGATGCGGATCCTCGTCGTCGGCGGCACCGGGCTCATCTCGTCGGAGTTCGCGCGCGTCGCGGTGGAGCGCGGCGACGAGGTCACGCTCATCACGCGCGGCACCTCGCCCCACCCCGCCCTCGCCGGAACGCGCGCGCTCCACGCGGACGCGACCGATGCATCGGCGCTGCGCGGCGCGCTCCACGGGGCCAGGCTGCGCCGCGAGCGCTGGGACGCCGTGGTCCAGTTCATCGCCTACACGCCCGACCACGTCACGGCCGACCTCGAGACCTTCGCGCCGCTCGCCGACAGATACGTCCTCGTGGCGACGGCGGCCGGGTACGCGAGCTTCGAGCGCCACCACCCGCTCACCGAGGACACGCGCCAGGAGAACCTCCACTGGCAGTACGCGCGGGACAAGATCGCGTGCGAGGAGGTGCTGAGGTCGTACACGGGGCCGATGGCGTGGACCATCGTGCGGCCGGCGCACACGTACGGGCGGCCGCGCATCCCGGGCTACACCGGCAACTCGCGCCGCCCATGGACCCTCGTGGACCGCATGCGGCGCGGCGCGGACATCGTGCTCCCGGGCGACGGCACCGCCGTGTGGACCATCACGCATGCGGCCGATGTCGCGGCGGGCATGCGCGGCCTGCTCGACACGGCGGAGTCCGTGGGGCTGGCCGTGCACATCACGTCCGACGAGGCGCTCACCTGGCGCGGGCTGCATCGGGAGATCGCGCGCGCGGCCGGGTTGAGCGACGAGCAGTTCGACGCGCAGGTCGTGTGCGTGCCCTCCGACGCCCTGGTCGCGGCGGCGCCATCGCAGGCGGGGTCGATCTACGGCGACAAGATGCACAACGCCGTGTACGACACGTCGCTCATCAAGCGCCTGGTGCCGGGATGGTCCGCGCAGGTGAGATTCGCGGAGGGCGTGCGGGACGCGATCGCTTGGTTCGAGGAGGATCCCGCGCGGCAGGTCGTCGACGCCGAGGCGAACGCGATGTTCGACCGCATCGCCGCGATCTACCGGCGGGCGTTGGACGAGGCCGCGAGCTGAGCCGCCGGAGCCGGGTGACGTGCGGCCGTGTCATGGGGGGCGTTGACGGCGCGTGCATGCCACGCTGTACTCATGAGCATGAAGCGCCTGGTTCCCCTCGCCCTTGTGTCCGGCTCGCTGCTCGTCGTGGCGGGATGCACGACCCCCGCGGCGGATCCCTCGCCGTCCCCCACCGTCACCGCCTCTCCTGTCGTGACGGAGTCCCCGTCGCCCGAGCCGTCCCCTGAGCCCACGTCCGACGCGGTCGAACTCGACTGCCCCACGTGGGACGACGGGCTGGACGAGAGCGGGCTGGCACCGATCGCCGCGAACCGCTACGCCGGCATCTGTGCGGGAATGTCCTTCGAGGAGGCATCGGGCACGTACGCGGGACCGCCGCTGACCGGGCACGAGTTCTGCCCGTGGCTCGCGCCGATCGTCGCGATCGACGACCCCGGCCTGTACGTCGACGCAGTGTCGCGGCCCGATGCGCCGGGTGCCGAGATCTTCCTGTTCCGCATGGCGTGGTACGGCGACCTCGCGGCCGCGAGCTCGTTCGAGGTGCCGCGCAACGCCGAGGGCATCTCGGTGGGCTCGACGACCGCCGAGGTGCTCGCCGCGTACCCGGGCGCGACGCAGGTCTCCGTGGACGACATGGCGCTGGGGCCGCGTGAGCAGATCGTCGTGCCGGTGACCGACGAGTACACGTATGTGTTCGACGTCACCGACGGCCGGGTGTCGTCCATGTACTGGGGCGAGGGGATCTCGAGCGGCGCGACCGCCGAGCTCTGCGCGCTGTAGCCGGCACGCCGGCGGCACACCACGCCTGCGCGCTCTCCGTCGGCCGGTCCAGCGTCCCGTGGCGCGTGAGCTAGGCTCGTCGAAACGATTCGAAATCACGCCTCACGCACCACGGGAGCTGCGATGCGCATCCTCTTCATCGGCGGCACGGGCCTCATCTCGTCGGCCGTCACTCCCCTCCTTCTCGAGCGCGGCCACGACCTGACGCTCGTGAACCGCGGCACGTCGATCAAGCTCCCGGTCCCGGCCGGCGCGCGCCACATCACGGTCGACGTCCACGACCTCCCCACGCTGCGCGCCGCGCTCGCCGAGGACGTCGCCGCGCACGGCCGCTACGACAGCGTGGTCCAGTGGATCGCGTTCTCGCCGGACCACGTGTCCGCCGACATCGAGACCTTCCGCGACCTGACCGACCAGTACGTCTTCATCTCCTCCGCGAGCGCGTATGAGACCCCGCCGAGCCACTGGATCGTGCGCGAGGGCGTGACCCCGCTGAGCAACCCGCACTGGCAGTACAGCCGGGACAAGGCCGAGGGAGAGCGCCGTCTGCTCGAGGCGCACGCCGACTTCGGATTCCCCGCGACCATCGTGCGCCCTAGCCACACCTACGGCTACGCGGACATCCCGACGGCGGTGGGCAGCTGGGTGCACCCATGGACGGCATCGGCGCGCCTGCTCGGCGGCGGCCGGATCATCGTGCACGGCGACGGCTCGAGCCTGTGGACCCTCACCGACCACCGCGACTTCGCCGTGGGCATCGCGGGCCTCCTGGGCAACCTCCAGGCGATCGGCGAGGACTTCCACATCACGGGCGACGACGTCCTCACGTGGAACCAGATCCACGGGTACTGGGCCGATGCGCTGGGCGTCTCGCGGGACCGCCTCGAGGAGCTCACGGTGCGCATCCCGTCGGACATCCTCGCGCGCATGAACGCCGAGGCCTTCGAGGGACCGCTGCTGGGCGACAAGACCAACCCTGCCGTGTTCGACACGACCAAGCTGCGCTCGCTCGTGCCCGAGTTCGAGACACGGCATCGGTTCAAGGACTCGGTGCACGAGTCGGTCGCGTGGTTCCAGGCGGACGAGTCGCGCCGCACGGTCGACGAGGACGCGATCCGGATCTGGGACGACGTCATCGCGCGCTGGGACCGCGGCGTCGCCGCGATGTTCGCCTAGCCGACGCACGCGCCACGGGGTGGGGCGCCGCCGGGCGCGCACGGCCTGCGGCGATCGACACCGCCCTCCCCTAGCGCGAGGTTTCCGCACGCCGATAGGGTGACGGCATCCGACCACAAGAGGGGGTTCTCATGTCCGACCGTCGCCCGCAGCGCCCGAGCCGCGCTGCTCGCCTCGCCGCCTTCGGCATCGGAGCTGCCGTCGTGATGCTCCTGGTGAGCGCGTGTTCGGGCGACCCGGTGGAGCCTCCCCAGGCGTCGGGCGACCCTGTGCCCGTGCCGACGGTGACCGTCACCGCGACCGTGACCGCCGAGCCGGAGCCCCAAGAGGAGGCGCCCGACTTCGGCTTCACGTTCTTCGAGCAGGCGGAGATCGGCCAGACCTTCGCCCAGGCGGGGCAGGCGCTGGGCATGCCGGTCATCGGGATGGACGCGTGCCCGCACTACGGCGCGATCTGGCTGACCGACATCGCGACGACGTACGCGTTCACCAACGCATCGAACCCCGGCTCGGGGATCACGTTCTTCTACACGAACGCGTTCCTGGGCTCGCCGGGCGACCCGTGGCCGCGCAACGCCGAGGGCGTGGGCATCGGCTCCACGCAGGCCGAGATCCTCGCGGCGTATCCGGGCGCGACCACTGCCGTGGTGAGCGACCTCGGCGCCGGCGACATCACGGTGGTCACCGTCGAGGACCCGGACTCCGACTCCAAGTACGCGTTCGGCTTCTACGCCGGCTCGTCGACGGCGGACCTGCTGCAGTGGGGGCCGGGCGCGGGCGTGCAGTGGAGCCACCTGTGCGGGGGATTCTGACCGGCGCGTTCCGTGCGATGAGCCGAGCGGCGGCGTTGAGCGGCGGGCAGTGAGCGCGGGCGTCGACCGGCCAGCGGTGAGCGCGGGCGTCGACCGGCCAGCGGTGAGCGCGGGCGTCGACCGGCCAGCGGTGAGCGAGGGCGTCGAGCGGCCGGCTCCGGCCAACGCGCCCTGACCGTCAACGCCCCAGCGCTCTCCCGCCGACGGGCCGCCAGCCTGGGCGATTCAGGACGTCGTCTCGCCCTTGGTCTCGCCCTTCTCGGCGCGCGTCTTGTTCACGGTGCGCGCGGCGATCTCCTCGGCGCGTTCTTCGCTGCGGCCGCGCTCCAGCTCGGATTCCTTGACGTGCTCGTACTGACGCTCGCGCTTCTTGCTCCACCCTGACCTAGGCATAGCGCCTCCTTCCGGTGGCTCCCTCCACCGTACGTCTGATGCGTGCGGCGGGCGACCGGCGGCGGCACGGCGACGCTGACGGGGCGCTCCGGGGGCCCTGGCGCCCGACGGCAGCGACCCCGACGCCCGCACCAACCCACGGGCGACCCCGACGCCCGCACGGAGCCCGGGAGGCGAGGCCCGCGGACGGGGCACGCAGCGCATTCTCGAAACCCGGTTTCGCGCGCTCGCGCCCTGCCGCGGCGCA
>JGI12383J13903_1000830_pt1 | contig 18824 bp, 14 predicted proteins | sample Passage237B_FD_13903 | JGI IMG/M metagenome (IMG submission 13903)
TCTGTATAATTTTTACCTGCAATGCAATAATGTCTGCGACTTTGCTGTAATTTTTGATTTTAGGGTTAACTGTTTTTAGTGAGTTGAAATAATCTTTATGCAAGTTGAATTCGCCATGTTTAATGTCGCTGATCACGTTCAAGCCTTGCTTGGCTATAGAATAACCTTTTTGTACATAACCGATGTACACCTGTAAGGCAGCTATCTGTTGCAACAGATATTTTTTCTGTGTTGCCTTCTGCCGGAACCATTCCGCAAATGTTTGCGCCTTTGTACCCGTAGATAAAACGGCGAATAATATTACAATGAGTAATCTTTTCATAACAGTTGTTCCTTTAAGAATTATTGAATGCCATAAAGCTTCTTTACCACATCTACGTCGTTTTGCGATTTGGCTCTTTGAAGGCTGATGACGATGCCTTGCTGATTAAATGTTTTTAAGTCATCGTAGTTGGTATCAATCCGATCTGCGGCAGCATCAATAATTTCGAGACGCTTCGCATCACTCATTTGCGTTTGAAAAGAGTTGATAACTACGAATATTTGGTCAAGGTTCTTCACGCTTTCATCAAGAATGCCAGAGTAAACCCTACTCATATAGGAAAGCTCTTCGGTTGAAAAGTGTTTGTCCTGTCTGAACAATCCCCAGGCTCTTTTGTATTCTTCTACCAACCGCACCTGCTTTTCGGTGATCTCTTTAATTCGTTTGTAATAGGAGATAATCGCTTTAACCTTTTGAAGTTCTTCGTAGTAATCCTTGTATAGTTGTTTTTGCTTTTCAACCCAATCTGTAATTTCATCCAGCTTTAGTTTTGACATGGTATTTTCCAATGTCTTTTGTGCATTCTGTAGCCAAATGGTTTTATTCTGCAACCGTTGAATTTTAAGGTCAACGGCTTTAATGACCTTTATAACGGCTGCCTTGATAATTTCCGCAATCGGGATTTGAGCCTTAGCCTGGTAGGTAGGCGTCATGCTCGCTATTCCCACAAATATCAACACAATCAATACCTTTTTCATATGCTTATAATTTTGTTTAGTAAAAATTTAGTTGATCACCATACTGGTCCCAGTTCGTTCGTTTTTCCCTGCTAAACACATCTATTTTAGCAGATGAAGGATAAAGCTGCTCAATCATACGGTACGCTATATCGGGCTTTCGGCTGTGTTGTCTGGACTGCTCTGACAAAACCGTAGTAAACTTCCCACGCCATTCCTTTGCAATCTTTGGCATCCTATTTTTGTAATACCAGATTAAATATTCGTGGGCAAACCGAACGGTAAAGGCAGGTGCAATGCCATTTTGCTTACTCCAGATGAACCTGCAATGCCTTTTATATCCTCTTTCCTTCATCCATACATCGCAATCCGTTAGATACGCATCAATCGTCCAGAGAAATACGCTGTGATTGATTGCTGCACTCGGAAATATTAATCTATCCAGCAGTTCAAATATTTCGCTGACTTCCATCGTGCTGTAATTAAATAATCTTCCCTGAGCAGGTCGAACCCTCCGAATACCTCCTTTGGTTTGTTTCCAGGGCGGATCTATCACAAACACCTCATATTCTTTCCTAACAATCACTATAAATAATTCAGTTAGTATGTAATGCTCCTTTTAGCTCCTTACCATTGCTGCAATTCCTTTTTCAATGCTTCCGTATTTACGAGCATATTGCATCACCTTTACCTTTTCCGTTTCTTCTGTTGTGTACGCCAGGTATTCTTCTAAGCTTACTTCTGTCCGATAAACTTTTGACAGCATCCCGCCAAGGCTTATAAACACCTCTTTGTATTTTTTCGTAGGGTCGTTAGCTTTATTGACTGATAGGATTAAAGCTTTCTCCTTTTCGGTTAACCCTAATAATTCCTGTATCTGCTCAAACTTGTTCTGGTACTTCGATTGGTCTAATAGAATTTTACAATCGCTGTTATTGATTATAGCCTGCTTCACCACGGGGGAACTAATAATATCTTCCACTTCCTGCGTTACGACTACCGCTTCACCAAAAAATTTCCGCACTGTTTTAAATAAGTATTTTATGTACTCTGCCATGCCTTCTTTTGCAATGGCTTTCCATGCTTCTTCAATTAGTATCATTTTGCGAACGCCTTTTAGTTTCCGCATTTTAGAGATAAATACCTCCATGATAATGATGGTAACAACCGGAAAGAGAATAGGATGGTCTTTAATGTTGTCCAACTCGAACACAATAAATCGTTCTTTCAGCAATTCCAGATTTTGCGTGGCATTCAGCAGGTAATCAAATTCGCCATCTTCGTAATAAGGTCTGAGTACATACAGGAAATTATTAACATCAAAGTCCTTTTCCTTTACATTGTCTGTAACCAGCTTTTCTACAAACTCATCTCTTAAGAACTCGTAAAAGCTGTTGAAGCAGGGAAAAATGTTTGTATTCTTTTCTAACTTTTCATAGTAAAGCTGCAGGGCATTGGACAAGGCTACATATTCGGAACGGTTGAAGGTCTCATTGTCTTTCTTCCACAATGCCAGAAGTAACGTCTTAATGCTTTCTTTTTTCTCTGTATCCAGGCTGTCACCTTCACTGATATAAAAGGGATTGAAGCGTATAGGGTTCTTTTCATCATAGGTGAAATAGTAGCCATTTACCATGTCACACAAACCTTTGTAACTATGACCTACGTCCACAAGCACGATATGTGTTCCCTGTTCATAGTAAGAACGTACCATGTGGTTTGTGAAGAAGGATTTACCACTACCGGAAGGACCCAATATAAACTTGTTACGGTTCGTGCATATTCCTCTTTTTACCGGCTCATCGCTGATGTCCACATGAACCGGCTTGCCGGTTAACCGATCTCCCAGACGGATACCTACCGGGCTTAAAGAGGAACGGTAGTTTGTTTCAAGGCTTAGAAAGCAGGTAGCTTGTTCTGCGAACGTATCAAACGTATCGTTCATGGGAAAGTCGGCTTCGTTGCCAGGAATGCCTGCCCACCATATTTGCGGAGCACCTGCGGTTTCCTGTTTTGCAGCAGCATCCATTTGTGCCAGTGCAGAAGAAACAAGGTTTTTCAAGTCCTTCAAATCCTCTTTTTTATCTGTCCATACCTGCACATTGAAATGGGCTTTTACAGGCAGCCGTTGCTGGCTAATGGCTTCGTTGAGAAAATCATTGGTCGCGTCCCTGGCAATTGAATTTTCCCTCGAATAAGCAGATAGGGATTGCAATCGTAGCCGTTTGCTTTCCAACTTCTGCAAGGTTTTTTGTGCATCCTCTATAAAAATGTACTGGTTGTAAATGTGATTGCACGATAACAGTTGTCCTAACGTAGAAGCAAAGCCGACGCTAAATTTGGTCTTATCGGTAGAATACCGGTCGAAGTTTATTCTTGAACCGCACAACGCTGGCAGATCCTCGGCATCGCCCAACGTGTAAAGCTGGCAATATTGGTCACCAATTTGTAAACTGTTTTCTAACTTTATGTCCTTGAACACAATGCTATTTTCTTTTTCAGATAAGTAGCAATACCGCTCAATCAATCCCATTTTGCGGCTGTGGCTTTGCAGTTCGCTATTTTTAAGTCGGATTAACTGCACAAAGCCACTATCTTCCAAAATACGTTTGAACTGCCCGGCACTATCAAGGAAGTCCTGTAATAATTGAGGTTTGAGTGTTTGTTCCGGCACGATGGACTTGCGAAGAAGGTTAGAGAAAAGAGAACTGGATAACTTTTTTCCAGTAGGCTTTTTCGTAAGCATTATGTAACAGCTATGATCCAAAAAGGGACGTTCGTTAAAAAAACGTTCGCTGCTTAAGGTTAGAAAACTGACATCATCTTTTGTAAAGTCAGGCTTATACTTGCTATCTATAAACCAATCCTGCTTATGAAACACGGTTAACTTGGGCAACACCTTGATGGCTTTCACCCACGCCTGATGAAAAGCTTCGTACTCCTGGTCGGATAAGGTGAATATCTCTGGCAACTCTGCCCGAAACACAATGGTTATGTCACCTTGTTTGGAGAGAATACAATCATGCTCTACTCCGAGAATTGGTAAAATCTCATGCAACTGCTTTTCCATACTCACTGTTTTACCTTTTAGCAAACTGCTTTGCTAATTGTTTTACTTTTTATAAATAAATACCGCCCTGTTTTTTGATTTGAGGACTTTGGGAATGCTCCGCTTTGCCAAGTGTTTCATCATCCCGTATTCGCCGTACTTATTGCTCAACGCATAAATTTTTATGGTGAGCACCGTACCAAGGATTAATATAATCCCGATACACACGAAAGGGTTTATGCCGATAATGTACAAGATGGCGAACAGGATAAGCAAGGCAATTACACCAGCACCGAAATACCAGATGTATTGTGCTTTCAGACCTTTGAATTCAATACTTTTGTTAATACCCTTATTAATTTGATAAACACTATTACTCATGACTGTTTCGTTTTAAAGTCTTAATCCTTTGCTACGTTTTAAACTTGGTTGTTGCATCTCATTTTGCTCGTAATGCTCTTTCCCGTTTACTGTGTTTCCATTCACTTTTGCCATTGCTACCTGCAAGGGTGTAACTCCTTTAGGTGTCATTTGGATAACCGGTGTCTCTTTAGGTGTCGTGTTTTCCCGCTGTACCTTGTTTGTATCCAATAAGCCGTTTTGCTTCATTTGATTTTCCTGTATTTTAATCGCTATTTCTCGTTCCAGTTTTGATAGCTCACTTTTCATCAGCGCCAATTCGTTTTCCTTTTCAAAAGGTTTACTGGCAAGAGCAGAAACCATTGGAATATTCTTTCCCAGTTCATTCAAGTGGTTCTGGTATTTCTCTTTAAGCGTTTCTACACGGTCAATAGCATTAAGAAAGTAACGTGCTGCAAGCTTTGGATTATCAGTATTGGGGTGCCCGTTGTTATAGTTGTACTTGATACCTGTCTCTGAACGCTCTGCATAAAGCGTATTGTAATATCTATATCCAAAGCCGTCTTTTTCTTCGACAGCTTCCCGTTGCTGACGGATGTACAAATCAAACCCATACAGATTGCCGATCTTCGGTTCTTCTGTTGGCTTCCAAGTCTGATAAAGTTTGATGAGGTATTTACCAATTGCTTCAGGGTCAGTCGTGCTGATGCCGACAAGTTGGATAGGATTTTCCTTAGTGCCTTCCTTGTCGTAGCGCAGATGATCTTTATAAACTTTACCATCCGATGAAAGCTTTTTCAATGTTTCTATGGTGCTCTCCTTTTCATGCTGAAGGTTTTCTAATTGAAATTTGGAACGAGACACTTCCCGATAATGTGCCGTTTTAAGGCTTTCCATTACCGCTACTTTCTTTTCCAGCTTTGATTTTTTCAGCAGCGAAGTATCACCGGAAAGGATAGCGATGTATTCTGAAAAGTTCATCCCGCTTTTCTCATCTATGGCTCCTTCATCAATGGTGCGGATGTTGAGTTCACAATTCTTCATCTGGCTGATAAAGGTTTGCTTATTCTTCAGCAGATTGAACTTGTAGTTGTCCAACGATTGCTCTACAGCATAAATGAAGTTTTGAACTTTGTTGTCATAGTAATCCCGTGCTATAATATTGCCCTGCCTTGCACCCCGTCCATTCCGTTGTTCCAGTTCTGCAGGTTTCCAGGGAATATCCAAGTGGTGCATGGCAATCACTCGGTGCTGCACATTTAAACCCGTACCGGCTTTATCGGTACTGCCAATCAGTATCCTGATGTGACCACTGTTCATTTTGCGGAATAGTTCCGGTTTTTGTTTATCCGTCCAATCGTGAATAAAAGTGATTTCGTTTGCCGGTATATTGAAGTCCCTGATTAGCTTTTCCTTCAGTGCATCATAAATATTGAACTCGTTTGGCTTTGGTGTGCCTATATCACTAAAGACGATTTGTGTTCCTTTGTGTTCTGCACTTTGCCTGTATAGTTCTGCTACTTTGCGGGCACATACGCTTACCTTACTATCCGGATGGTCTGTGTAAGCATTGCTATCTATCAGCCGCATGTCGGCAGCCATTTTCTTGGCATAATTGGTGGCAATCAACATTCTGCCTTTGTCTTCTTCAGCCGTAAGCGGTGCTCTTCCAATAAGGGTAGCATCACCGGTTTTAGCAAACTGCATCAGCTTTTGTATGAACTCACTTTGTTCGGGTGTAGGTTTGATATTAACAAGTGTCTCATCCAGATTAGGTTTAGCCAGGCTGATATGTTTGGCTGTTTTATAGTCCGTAATTTCATTATAGAACAAAGCCAACTCCGGTACTTTGATGAAATGGCGGAAACGTTCTTTGGCAATGATTTCATTGGTAACGGAAAATTCAAAGTCGGTGGTTTTTCTGGCAAACACCGCAGCCCAACCATCAAAGTTTTCAATGTGCTGCCGCTCCATTTCTTTGGGACGGAGGTATTTAAAGAGCAGGTACATTTCTGTGAGGCTATTGGAAATAGGAGTACCGGAGAGAAACGTAACACACAAATCCGCATCAAACTTTTGTTGTAAGGTGCGAACTGCAAAAAGCATGTTCAGCGCCTTCTGGCTTCCTTCCATATTACCGATGCCTGCTACACGATCATGCCTTGTCGTGAAGGTCAGGTTTTTAAATTTGTGTGCTTCATCCACGAATAAGTGATCAACGCCCAACTCTTTAAAGTTGATACCTGCATCTTTCTTTTGTTCTATATCGTTAATTAAGGACTTCAACTTGCCCTGCAGATTGTTTTTCCGTACCTCTAATCCTTTGAGCATCTTCTTGGATATTTCACCACCCAAATCCTTTAGTGTTTCCAAATCACGTTCTACATTGTCCAATTCGTTTTGGAAAATTTGTCTTTGTATCTCCGGCGATTGTGGTATTTTACCAAATTGGTCATGCGTCAAAATGATACAGTCCCAATTGTTGTTTTTGATTTCATGAAACAGGCGCATTCTTTTTTGCGGCGTAAAGTCGTTTTCACCAGGAGCAAGAATTTTGGCAGCCGGATATGCTTTGCGATAGGTTTCAGTAATCTGGTTGATATTGGCTTTTAATGCCAATATCATCGGCTTGTGTACAATGCCTAAGCGTTTCATTTCATGGGCCGAAACAATCATGGTAAGCGTTTTGCCCAATCCTACCTCATGGTCTATCAGGGCACCCCGATTTTGAATGATACGCCAGGCGGCATTTTTCTGCGAGCTGTATAGATCCTCAATTCCTAAGTTCTTTTTTTCTAATCCGGGAAAGGTTAGATGCTCTCCATTATACTGACGAAGCACATAGCAGTTGAACGTGTTGTTATAAAGCGTTTCTAAGTGTTTTTTATCTGCTTGGGGCAAGTCCTGTAACCAGGTGATAAAACCATTACCTATGGTTTCAATTTTTTGATGGGCAAGCTGTATCGCTTCGTTATCCGGTAGTCGTATAGTTTTATCATCAGGTCCCTTTACTTCATAGGTGAAAAAAGGCGTTGTGTTTTCCAGGGCATGCTCCAGTAGGGTATTACCATAGGTTGTTCTGCCGCTTTTAGGTGTTACCGCATATTCCTGAGATACCTTTGCATTATTCCCCTGTGTATTGACCTTGAAAGTATCTAACGACTGAAAGTAGTTAACGCTGCTGTTTAGCTCGAATAGTTCCGAAGCAAAGCGATTATAGTAGCTGGTCGGTATCCAGCGTTCACCTAAATTAAAATCAAGGAGTTCAAAGGGTATTCTTTCCGGTTGAACTTTAGTAATGGCTTCAAAGCTTTTTTGTATCTGAACATCTTCCGGATGTAAAGCTGCCTTTTCTTGGGCAATAAGGAGTTTCTCTACGACATTGCCGGATAGATATTGGTCAACTGTTTCCCATGCATTGTGCAGCGGATTGAGGTAAATATGCCCTTCCAGTTTTGAAATAATCTCGGCTTCCGTTAAACCTGTAGCCGCTTCAATAAATGGAATTTCCACTTTGCCGTTTTCATTTAAGCATTGGGCAAGTGCTTCAATAGGGTCATCGGTACGGAACTGTTCTTCCTTGTGATGGAGCGACTGCGTTAATACATCGGCGGGCAGGTATCGTTCTCCTTCTTTGCGTTCCAGGGAAGAAAGGATGGTAAAACCAAAGGCAGCATCATTTGCTATTAGCTTACGGTTATTAGGATAGTTGAGTAATCCATATTGACTAACAAACTTTTCATAATCGTTCCGCAGGCTTTCTCTTAACCCAATATACGCTGCATTACCTGTCGCCTCTTTTTGCGCCAATTCCAAATAGCTATCCCTGACAATGATGTATTGCTCGTAAAAGTTTTTGTTCTGTTGACCAGATAAAAAAGGTTGGAAGCTTGCTTGTTTAAATTCAGCATCCGGAAGGCTAATGCTTCCAACTTCTCCGTTATGAATGACCAGTGTTCCTGCTTTGTAAAAAGGTTTTAAAGTGGCAAATAATTCCGGCTGATTGCGTTTCAGACTAAAAGCCGCTTCCAGCGCCGTATCTCCCTCGTAGGTGTAACTATGGCCATAATCCTGGAGCTTTAAAGCCAACCCTCTCAATTCGTGGTTGATACCTGCCGCATTCTGCCAGTTTGCCGGGAAAGAAATTTCTTCAACGTTTGAATAAAGCTTATAGACGTATTGCTTGGAAGCATGTGCTTTAGCAGTAAGGAGAACGATGCTTTCATGCTCGGGCTTTGCAGTGGTCTTAACCATGCTGACGATGCGTGCCGTGTCTCTCTGAACCATCTTACTGTCCAGATCACTTATGTAGGCCATTGCCCGGTTAATGCTTTCGGCGGGAGTGCTGTCAAACAAGCCTAATTGCACATTCGCTCTTTCGGTTCTGTCTTCAGGCATGGGCAAGAAAGTAAGCTGCTTACGTGCGGTTTCTGTTCCTGAAATAGAAAGCGATAGCGCTTGTTTGAATAAATTTTTATTGAAACGAGCCTCAATACCTTCGCCAATTGTTTGAGATAATTTGTGGCCAATCGCATTTATGTCCCCGTGCTGCCAAACACTCTGGTTAGCATTGCCATATTGGTTTGTCCCTGCTTTTACTTCATCACCAGCGATGATTTCGGGGCGGCGGTGTATGTATTGATTGAGATGATAAGGGCCAAATTCATTTTCCTGTGCAATGGTAGCAATCAGGTATTTTTCTTCTGCTGATAATGCCTGCTTACCTTCATTCTTTTGAACAATCAGTAAATGGCTGGGAGCTTCCGTATTGCCGGTATCTTTCATCAGGTTGTCCGGCATTACGGTGAGAGAAATAAAATCAGCCTTGTTAAACAAGTATTCTCTGGCAGCCTGATTGGAAGGGTTGTTTAAAAAACCATCCGTTGTAATGAAGGCCAACAACCCGCCGTCTGCAATTTTTTCCAAGCCCTTGGCAAAAAAGTAGTTGTGGATTTTACCGGATAGCTCTTTGTCGGGTAATGTCCGGTCGTAAACGGAGAAATTCCCGAAGGGAATGTTACTGACAATGAGATCGTATTTGCCATTATCGTTTATGGGCGCCTGTTCAAAACCTGTGATATGGGTAGTTACCAGTACGGGCAAGGAACTGTTTAATGCAGCCAGTACCCGGCCGGTCAGTATATCTTTTTCTACAGCCGTTATACTTTGGGCAGCAGGAAAGGCTTTCACTGCCTCCGTGATGAAAATACCTGCACCACTGCTTGGCTCATATATCCTTTGGGGTTCAATGCCATGCTCCTTTAGTGTTGCGTATAAAATTTGTGGTACAACCGGCGGCGTGTAGAAAGCTGTAAGAACGCTGTTTTTTATGGAACCTATCGTCTCTTTGTACTCATGTTCGGATAAGTTGTTTTTCAGCAACTCATGCAACTCCTTTATTTTGGGATACAACCGCAGGTCTTCATCTGTGGCATTTAATTTAATCCATTCCTCTTTCGCTGCATTAGGGTACAATACCGCTTTTATTCCGCCAAAGCCCGAATATTTTTGCAGTGCTTCTACCTGCGCCCCGTCCAGGGTTTTTCCTTTCTCCCATGCCAGCGCAATGCGAATAGCCTCTATGTTGTCATTAAGTTTTTGTAATTGATTATAAGCCATACTTCACTTTTCTCGCTCATTACTTATTTTCTAAATATTCCTTTACCGCACCGATGATGGCATAGCGCAGGTACCGGTTTTCATTTTCAAGGGTAAAATCGAACGTTTCAAATACAGGCTTGCAGTTTTCAATAAGGTTGATCACTTCATATGTAAGCAATCCACTTCTCTTAAGCTTGAAATAGTCAACTTCAAATTCTTCTTCTAAAACCGAAATGAGGTAATTGAACTTTGATGGACGCAACTCCTTTGTGAGTTCATCCATACAGCGTTCTTCTATGATGTATGCAGGAGTACCAACGGCAAGTAATTCATTCACCAACAAATCAATCTCTGCTATCTTTTCTCTCAGATAGCCACTTACATTGCCTTTCTCTTGAAGAGCAATCAATAAATCGGGATTATTTTCAGCGATATATTGATGCAACTTTTCAAATAATACTTCCTGCATAATCATAGATTTCGTTAGGCTTTAAACTCCAAAAAAGGACTTAATAACAGTAGCCACCACTACAAGAAATACACAGCTACCAAACCAGGCTGCCGCTACTTTGGAGGTATCGGGATCGCCTGCATTCCATTTTTGGTATACTTTCACGGCACCGATAAGACCAAGAATAGCACCGACAGCATACATCAGGTTTGTACCTGCAGCAAAATAACTTCGCACCTTGGTATTAGCTTCATTGATACCTGCATTACCATCTTGTGCAAATACGGTAAGGTGGATAGAGGCTAAGATGAATACTGCACAGATGCTTAACCATTGTTTCCGGGAGGGACTTTTAAAACTCACTCGCTTCATTTTCATAATACACACTATTTAAAAGTTGAACGTTTACATTTTTATAAACTTCCCGAAACCTCTCCGCCACAACGGACGGAGAGGGAGGAAGCCGGCCACCACTACGCAACCTCTTTCCATAACATCACCTGCTCTTCAGCACTGAGGTGGAGGGAGCCATATTTTTCACATTCGGAGATGATTAAATTATTTATGGCTACCTGATACGGTGAGCCTTTCAAATGAGGGTATTCTTTTAAAGTCAATTGCAGTAAGAAGATGAATTCTTCTCTGTGGTAATTTTTAGAAGAAGCATCTGCAATTGTTTCTTTAAGTTTACGGGTAAGGTTTTCTACTTCGTGATAAAGACTGTCTGTGTCTGAAGCTTCCGTTTGTTCGGATGTATATTCAGCGTTTGGAGTTGAGTAATTCTCGTCATGGGTAAGTTCTACGTCCCGTTTCCCTTTTCGTGCCAAAAGGTTTTGCAGGTCATTGAAATAAAACCGCAGACCTATAAACAGATACCATACTGCTAAAAGAAGGATAACAACTAAAATGCAGGTTGTCCAGGAAATGTTTGTAAACATACGCTTCGCTTTTTCGTTCTCACTTAGTTAATCCGGATAATTGATGGTTATTGATCCGGCTTGTCTGTAATGACTACACAAAAGAACATCAGCACAAAGCGCCTATCAAGTACAACTTTGATTGCACCTTTTTTGTACCCCGTTGTACCCTTGATAATCAGAAAGAAAAAAGATATAGGAAATAAAAAATCTCCATACTTAATGCAAACTCGTAAACCAACGCAGTAAGATATTTAGGGAAGCTTGTTATATATATCTTCGCAATAAAGCATTTAGCAGCACCTATGGGGATTACCAAATCAAATAGTAGCATCTTAACTGACCGAGAGCCGGTATTTCAACTCGTTAATAAAAAGGAATGGCAAAAACTTATTGATATATTTCGAGTAAACGAGAACTACTCTTTCATTTCTAACGACCCAATTCTAAAGCCGTTAATAGACCAATACTTCATAGACGAGTTGCTTGGCACTTCATCTATGAATAATGACCCTGCCTACAAGTACTATTTGCAGAACTTCTTCATGTTGCATAAGGGTGACAAGTTTCTGTTCAAACTAAGTGATGCAAACTTTCGGAAGCTCATTGTAAAAATTGTTGAAGTCGAACAGGAACTTGCAAGAGCATACGATTATGCTCAACTCTTTCCTCAAGAGGAAATTTGCAGGCAAACAATCGAAAAGTTCAACGAGCGACAACCAAAGTACGTGAAACATTCACAGGAAAAGGAACTGATAGTGACGGAAAACAAAGATGTAAGTGAAATTGATAGTTCAATAGGTTTATTTAAGTCAATTCAGGAATATCAATTCTATAAAGCCGTTCGTGAGGTTTTTCAAATGTTTCTTGTCTTTCCAAACGTTGCTCTTAGTGCCGTCATTGACTTCAATAAAATCCAAGACAAGCTAACACGAGAGGAGAAATCATATTTTTTCAAAGCCTTAATTGATTGTGTAGTTATTGATACCGAAAACAATTACAAACCGATAAAGTTTGTAGAGCTTGACAGTCCTTATCATGATGTAGAAGCACAAAAGGAAAAAGATTGCATGAAAGACAAGATACTCGCAGTGGCAGGTCAAAAATTAATTCGAGTTAGACGAGTAACGTACAAGGAAAATGAACAAGATTTTATTAAACTTATCAGAGAAACTTTACGTTAGGCACACAACGGCACACTACTAACAGCGTTTGGCACTATGATGAAACGACAAAAAATCAGCTTTTATCTTAATAACAATTAGCAACCAATTCCGGACTGACATTTTTCAAAATACCAATCCTTTGTCAAGCAATTGAACGTTAGCAACGGATAGAACACCGCAGCCGTATTTCAATGATTAATATTCTTTTATCTTCTTAATCATTTGTTCGAGCGTTTGGATAGCAATCTCTTTATCTCTTGTTTCAGCCGTATATGATTTACTACGCATGCTATCGTATGATATATTTTCTTGGTAAGGAGTAGATAAATGCGGAACGATAGTTTTAAACACTGCATTAAGGCTACGAGCCGTTACGATCTTCAAATCATCAGCAGCACGTAACAAAAGTGCCATTTGGTCCACGGATAAAATGCAGAGTAGTTTTTGTGGTTCATTCTTTTGGGAAGCGGTTCCCGAAGGTTTTTGTTCTGCGCTGCCGCTTATGGGTACAACGGTTAGATGCAGTCTCTTTTCAAGGTAAAATACTTCTTGCGCAAACCAGTTGCTTAATTCTGTTTTTAAGTCGCCATATTGCGGATTTAGAATAACTCCCGGCTTCCGGTGCATTTGGTTGAACTGCTTGTAATGAAATAGCAACCTTTCCAACTTATCGGCAATATTCTCGTTTGCATTGAGCCTTTCAGCAAGCCTTTTGGTAAAATAAGCCATGTAAGACTTGCTATTGAAATTCAGGGAAATGAGCAGTTCGTCCAAAGGAGTAAATATGCAGGTTTCGCATTGGGGAAGCTCCAATAGCTCCAGTTCTTTAAGTAGGTCTTTCTGATACAGTAATTCCCGGAAAGTAACGGGAAAATCTTCTTTCAGGCGGTTTATAAAGCAATACAAGCTACTCAAAACAATATCAGCAAGCTCCCGATTGGTTTCCTGATCTAATAATTTGGTTTTCAGCCTATCTACCCTTTGTTTTAGCTCCTTTCCCGTCACTGCAAGATAGGTTACCGGTACCCGTTCATTAAGGCTTAGATACGCAAAAAAGCGTGTTTCTATGAAAGAAAGCAGTTCTTCCAAGCTCGAAATCAGCGTATTATACAGCCCTTTAAGGCAGCTTTTGTTTGATTTTTGTTCCTTTTGGTACTTCAATACCTGATCCAGTAGGATAATTAACGAGGAATGGGACTGGTTGACAAGCAGGGCTATCTGCTTTTCCTTTGTCAAGCCAAAAATCTGGTTTTTCAGAATGGTTAACAGCTTCTCCTTCTCCTCACTTATTTTAGAGATAACAGTGCGAATTTCTTCGTCTGAAAGGGTAGTCAGATCGGTTTTCTCGGGATTAAGTGAAACAGTAATCAGAGAATCCAGCCACTCCAATGTATATCTTCCACACATAGCTGAAAAATTGGGTAGAATTAGTATTCATACGCCCAAATTTCCCGATTTAGCCCTATCCAAAGAATACGTCATTCCTACTAATTTCCTAAGTAAAAATGAGTATTTTCAGCGTTTTTAGGAGCAAATAGTAATGGAATCCAGTCGTTTAGAAGGTATCTTCCTAAAGCACCTCTGTTGAAGCCCGTTAGTTTAGGCGGTTGAGAAGAAACATACCGGCTTATATGATTTTTTAGTTTTCCGGCGGCCTGCCAATGAGGTTAGTTTGAGGGCTAATCGCTATTGCTGAGCTTATTAATCATTTCAACCTTGTTAGAAACCCCAATTTTTTCAAAGATGTTTTGAATATGAGTCGTAACGGTTCGGTCAGCGATAAATAACGTTTTTGCTATCTCCTTATATTTCGTGCCCTTTAGCATGAGTTTTACTATTTCTATTTCCCGGTTCGTAAGGTTGTACGACCTGCATTTCTGCTCAAGGTTAGAGGGAAGTTTTACATCCTCAGGGACGGTATTGATAGTGTTGAGGTTCTTCAGATTAGTTATAGATAAGTTCAGGATTGCTTTTTTCTGCTTACCAATGTTTTTTAGAACGGTGTCAATCTTTTGGGTTAACTCTTCAGAGGAGAACGGCTTTGGAATAAAGTCTATAGCTCCCAAGCGCAAGCCTTTAAGCTTATCAGTTGGGGTAGATTTAGCAGTTAAAAATATTATCGGAATGTGGTTGTATTCATCCTGTTCGGAAATAGCCTTTGCGAAAGCAAATCCATCCATCTTGTCCATCATAATATCCGATAAAATCAAATCCGGTAGAACGGGTAATTCATGTAGCTTTTTCAATGCTTCCGCTCCATTCAAAGAACAAAAGATGTTGTACTTGCCACTCAGCTTCTTAGAAAGAAAATGAAGCATTGCTTTGTTATCTTCTATTAGTAAAACCGAAGGCCGATTGGGGTGAAAAGGTGTATCTGCTACCTCAAAGCGTTCCGTATTAGGAATGCGGAACTTTGATTCTAAAGGATTGGTAACCGGAACTTCATTTTCTGTGGGAACATGCTTATTTAAAATAATGGTCACTTCAGTGCCGGAAGCTTCGGCAGGATTACTCTTAATATGAATTTGTCCTCCTAAGCTATCTACCACCTTTTTTACAATCGGTAACCCAAGCCCCATGCCCTGCAGCCCTGTCTTTTTCTGGTTTATCTGGTAATAAGGTTCGAAAATTTTCTTTTGCAAATCAGATGGTATGCCGATACCGGCATCCTTAACAGAGAAATGTATCTTGTCATCAACCGTTTGTAGGGTTATTTCAATTTTCCCTTCGTTGTTTGAAAATTTGATTGCGTTTTCTATTACATTATTAACTATGCGGTCAATAGCATTTGGATCTGCTTTTATAAAAACATTTTCCTCAATGTTCTTATGGCATGAGATGATTTGCTTTTTGCAGTAGTATTCAAACAATATCAGGCTGCTTTTAATGATTTCACTAAAATTAGTTATCTGGTTATGGTTATATACATCAATTCCCTTTGTAAATCTTTCAATATCGAATAAGCTGATTACATCTCTTGTAAGCTTATCTACACCGCCCTTAATGATTTCTAATTCTTCAACCGAACCGTACTTGTTTATGTACTCTTCCAAGTAATTATTTACCAGGGTCAAAGGTGTTTTTGTCTCATGGACCAGATTGATAAAATTGTTTGTCTTTTGTTCGTTTGCCTTTTCAAGCTCTTTCGTTCTTTTATCTACCTCATTCTGCAAGTTGGTATTCCAGTTCAAAAGCTGCCGTTCCGATTCTATTAGCCTTTGATGTTCGATCCTCGTTTGCTTAATATGTCTCGATACCTGCAGCCCCAACAGAAGTAAGAACCCTGTATTAGTAACAGAGGCTTCTACAACTTGCCCTAACTCGAAGTAATCAATGATGGGCAAGCCAACCCAAGGTGTTAAACTTAAAAAGAGAACAGCCACTTCTTCTTTCGACTCCTTACTTGTAAGAAGATTACCGTATTTATATTTGATAGCTTTGATCAACGTAAAAATCACCCATAAAGCATACAGCACCGGAAGAATAAGCACGTTTTGTGCGGTTTGTAAACTACCTGATACAGCAAATACAATAATGAAAATAATATATGGTATTACCAAGAATAAAAAAACGCCTCTATAAGCATGAAACTTCATCTTCTCCAAGCCAAACGCCTTATAAACATAATACGGGAAATAGCACGGCGTAATGAACCCTGTAGCATAAGCAATGACTTCCTGGGTAAAGAAAGAACCCGGCATATTGGGGTCGGGTAATAACCCGCCGGTAATGTTATATGTTATCAGCAGGAAAATTAAAATGATATTTAGAAAAGTTATTTTATCATCCGGTCGGGCTAACTTATAAATCATCAGGTAGAAAAAGATGACTATTTCTATGCTCACAAAAATAAATGTGACAATGTGCATTTGTGTTCCAAATACCAGCATCCGGTTTATTTTTTACTCAACTCTCTTTTTAGAAAAAATAATTTGTAGCTAAGATCAAGTTCATGGTATATCTGAAAGCCGAACTTTTTGTACCAGGGTAAATTTTTTACAGTGGAAGTTTCCAGGTAGATTGGTCTTTGCTTGTGTTCACTATCTTCAATAATATCATCTAGTAGAATACTACCAATGCCTTCATTTTGATGTTCGGGATCAACGCCAATAAACCATAAATAATACATTGGTTCCTTTGGATGCATTTTATTTATCAGGGACTCTCTTGCAAGTGTTTTTTTAATATTCATTAAACCAACTGCGGAAACGATTAGCTTAATATCCAGTAAGATGGATTTGAGGGTAGTCTTTTTTTTATCAGGATAGGTTATTAGCGCACAACCTTTCTTATCGTTCGATAAAAACACATCTCCAAACGAATAACATACTTCAAAAGAATAATCCATCAACGAGCGAACCCGCTGCACTCTTTTTTCGTCCTGCTTTACGATGTAGTTAACACTTTGATTGGTGTCAAATGATTTGGTAAGTATATCAACTACCAAGTTTTTGTCTTTACGTTCTGCTTTTATCATAACGTTTAATTTTTTCGATTTTTTGAAGATCATTTATGTAAAGTGTATCGAATAAAACTTACCAGTATTGGTGTTTGTTTAACTGAGGTAGCAGCGAAATACCTGTTACTGTTACCTTTTCGGCCTCTGCGTAGGCTGGGACTAATTGGAAATCTTTTTTTGTTTTCCCTCTTAGTTCAACTACTTCGACGACAGACCTGTAACCAAGAAAACTAACTTCAACTATATACTTCCCGTCCTGGAGGTCTTTAATTTTATATAAGCCAGAAGTATTAGAAATGCCCCCGATTCTCAGGTCCGGAAAGTAAACAGATGTGCTTCCTGGCGCTTCTCCGGTTTCAGCATTTGTAACTTCCCCGGAAAGCAAAGCCCTTCCCTTTTTAGTTGTTATCGGAGATACATTTGCTATAGTATCCTGGGCTTGCATGTGTAAGCGTGTTGCGGCACAAATTATCATTAGCGCTAAGCGCATTCTTGTAGCTTTCATATTGACTTGTTTTTAAAATGTACTCATTAGAGAATTGAGGGGCATATCGGTTATCCATAGAGAATACGATCTATTAGTATCTTATATTTCTTCAGTCTTGTCGCACCATTCGTTGTAAAACAGAAGAAAACTGTTATACTTTATTGGCCAATTTTATCAATTCCTCTTCGTTTAAGGGCATAAGTTGCTTTATAAGCGTTTGGCGAAACACCGCATATGCTTTTGAACTGAGCCGACAAATGCTGAACACTACTATAGCCTAATTTTTTTGCAATGTCCACCATTGCCAATTCTTCATACGAAATCAGTTCTTTTACTTTTTCCAGCCTTAGCAAAATGAAATGCTTTTCAATACTGTGCCCTTCCACCTCGGAAAACGTTTTGCTGATAGTGGTGTATTCGTTTTTAAAGTGAGCAGACAGGTGTGCAACACTGCTATACCCTAATTTATCTGCAATCTCACTCAGCGTTAATTGCCCATAAACAAGCAACTCTTTAACCTTCTCAACTTTTTGATTGATGATATACTTTTCAATGGTTATGCCTTCCACCTCAGAAAAAAGGTTGCTCAGGTAGCAATAATCCCTTTTAAGTTGTTCGGAAAGGATTTGCGAAAAGTTGTACTTGCTTACTTTATCACTATGATGTATTTCAGTGATTATAATGTTCTTAATTTTTTCGGTAAGCTGCTTTTTACTATCATCTAGCAATTCAAAGCCAAGGGCGGCTATATTGCTCCTGAATTTTTCCAACTGATTTTGCGTTGGCTCTTTCGCTAATTCTACTTCACCAAGAGATATAGCGATAGCTTTTAAGCGTACTTTTTTCAATTCCTGGCTTATCACCAAGATGCAACGGTTACAAACCATATTCTTTATAGCTAACTTCATAGACGCATGTCGAATTATTTTTACACATAACAATAATGCTAACGGATGTAGCACAATAAAAAAGCGAATAACAATTAGGGAATATCAAACCGTAAAGGCAGATAGAATGGACAGGAAGGTCCTGCGACAAGGAGAGGAGCTAATCAAATACGGTAAACGCAGTGGCTGATGTATAGGGGTACTTTGCCTGTACCCGGTGGAGAGTTCGTTAACGGGTAATTGATGATTGAATGGGAATATACTATCAGGGCATAGTTATTCCAATCATATTGTGGCAGGTCAATTGCTATTTTTAGAGGAGAAAAAGTAGCTGCCTGAAAGTTGTATTTGCTGAAATAGCTACAATATGATCTGACAGTTTGGGATTAACTTTAAAGAAACTACTCAATTAAATAATCCCAAAAACTGTCAAATCATGAACACGCAA
>JGI12383J13903_1000835_pt1 | contig 18734 bp, 13 predicted proteins | sample Passage237B_FD_13903 | JGI IMG/M metagenome (IMG submission 13903)
AGCGCATCATCCTGATCGCCATCGTGCGCATCTGCTGGTAGGTGCGGTCGCTGAGGGTCATCGCCGGCGCCACGGTGATGCTGTCGCCGGTGTGGATGCCCATGGGATCGAAGTTCTCGATGCTGCAGATGATCACCACGTTGTCGTCCTTGTCGCGCAGCAGCTCCAGCTCGTACTCCTTCCAGCCGAGCAGGGCCTTGTCGATGATCACCTCGTGGATGGGGCTGGCGGCCAGCCCGGCCTTGAGCAGCTTGTCGAAGTCCTCGGGCTTGTGCACGAAGCTGGCGCCCTTGCCGCCCAGGGTGTAGCTGGCGCGGATCACCAGCGGGAAGCCGAACTCCTGCGCCACCTGCTTGCCTTCCAGGAAGCTGGTCACCGTGCGGCTGGGCGCCATGGGCACCCCGATGCGCTCCATCAGCTGGCGGAAGCGCTCGCGGTTCTCGGTGATGTCGATCGCCTCGGTGTCCACGCCGATCATGCGCACCCCATGGGCTTTCCAGATGCCCAGCTCCTCGCACTCGATGGCCAGGTTCAGCGCGGTCTGGCCGCCCATGGTGGGCAGCACCGCGTCGATCTTGTGCTTGGCCAGGATCTCCTCGATGCTCTGCGTGGTGAGCGGTTTCAGGTACACGTTGTCGGCCGTGACCGGGTCGGTCATGATNGTGGCCGGGTTGCTGTTGATCAGCGTCACCTCGATGCCCTCCTCNCGCAGGGAGCGGCTGGCTTGGGAGCCGGAGTAGTCGAACTCGCAGGCCTGGCCGATGACGATGGGGCCGCTCCCGATGATCAGGACCGACTTGATGGAAGGATCTTTGGGCATGTCCGGTAGTTGGATACCGGAGCGCGAAGGTACCCCGCCGGAGGGTGCGGCACGGTGCGGTGTGGAAAAGGCGCGGGGATCGTGAAGAAGTGGGCAGCCCTATGACAGGGAGAAGCCGGCCAGCCACTTGCGCGCCTCGTCCTCGTCGGCGAACACCTCGGTGTCGTAGGGGCGCGGGTGGTAGCGGAAATGGATCTCGACCATGCGGGCGTTCACCTCGTCGGACGCCACGAAGGCCAGGCGGCGGGCGTTGTCGCAGGTGCCATGCACCAGGTGATGGTCGGTGTGCACCACCCGCACATCCAGTTCACTGCCGGGTGCCATGCACATCAGCACATCGGAGCCCTCCTTGCTGCACAGGGCGCGCTTGGCGGCGATCACCTCGCCGATGCTCACCACATCCACCAGCGCGTCAGCGGTGAAACGGACCTCGACAAGACCTTCGGCCGTGCGTTGCACCACGGCCTGCCGGGTCTTGATGGAGGTTGGACTTTCCACGTTCATGGGGAACAAAATAGTATGCATGCATACGGTATTTTCTCGTTCCGGGTTTCTTCCTTGGACGCGCGCACCTTTGCATCGGCCCGTCCGCCGTGGCTTTCCGCACCATGCACACGCCTTCCGCCATCATCGATCTGGGTACCAACACCTTCAACCTGCTTGTGTTCACGCGCGACGAGCAGGGCCTCCGTGTGCTGCACAGCGTGGAACTGCCGGTGTTCCTGGGCAGGGGCGGCGTGGAGCGCGGCGTGATCGCCGACGATGCCTTCGCCCGGGGGATCGCGGCGCTGGAGCAGCACAAGGCCACGGCGCTGGCGCACGGTGCCACGTCGATCCGTGGCTTCGGTACCTCGGCGCTACGCAACGCCAGCAACGGGACCCGCTTCGTGGAAGAGGTCCGGTCGAAGCTCGGGATCCCGATCACCATCATCCCCGGCGAGGAGGAGGCAGGCTTGATCCTGGACGGCGTGCGGCAGGCGGTGCGCTTCACCGGTCGTCCGGCCCTGGTCATGGACATCGGCGGGGGCAGCATCGAGTTCATCCTGGCCACCGACAAGGCCCTGATGTGGAAGCAGAGTTACGAGGTAGGCACCACCCGCCTGCGCGAACGCATGCCCCTGAGCGAGCCCTGCACGCTGGACGAGGAGAGCCGGGTGGCCGAACACCTCGATGCCCGTCTGGAGGCGCTCTACGCAGTGATCGACCGCCACGAGCCCCATGTGCTCATCGGTAGTGCGGGCAGCTTCGACACGCTGGCCGCGATGGTGGTGGCGGCACGTGGTGCCACGTTGGGGCCCGAGGCCACCAGCCTGGAGTTCGCCGCGGCCGAGTTCGATGCGTTGAAGGACCGACTGATGCGGATGACCCGCGCCGAACGCCTGCGCATGCCCGGCCTGCCCGAGCACCGGGTGGACACGATACTCTACGCCCTGATCGCCACCGAGCGCGTGCTGCAAGCGGGCGGCATCCGCGACATGATCTGGAGCCGCTACTCGCTGAAGGAGGGCGCCGCGGCGCGCATGGGTTAGGCCGCCTGCCCGGTCGCGGGCTTCCGGGTGAAGTACCGGAAGAGCAGCACGCCCAATCCGCCCGATACCACCGAGGCGAAGAGGATCCCCAGCTTCGCCTGGTCGCGCGTGGCGGCGTCGGCGAAGGCCAGTTCGTTGATGAACACGGCCATGGTGAAGCCCAGGCCCGACATCACGCACACGGCGAACATCTGCCGCCAAGTGATGCCCGCTGCGAGTTGGCCCAGCCGCAGCCGCACGAAGAGCCAGCTCATCAGCATCAGGCCCACCGGCTTGCCGATCACCAGGCCGAGCAGGATGCCCAACGTCACCTTGCTGTCGAGCAGGCCCGTGAAGGAGGCGGGCAGTTCGATGCCCGCATTGGCCAGGGCGAAGAGCGGCAGCACGCCGAAGGCCACCCACGGGTGCAAGCCTTGTTCGAGGCGCTGCAGGGGTGTTTCGGCGTAGGTGCTGAAGCGCTTCACCTTGCGGATCAGGTACAGCTGGTCGCTGCTGATCGTATTGCCCGGCGCGTTGGGCATGGCGGCGAACTTGTCGGCCAGCTCGCGCAGCCGGGCAGGGTAGGAGGCCTCGCTCATTTTGGTGCGGGCCGGTATGCACAATGCCGCCAGCACGCCGGCCACCGTGGCGTGCACCCCGCTGAGCAGGAAGGCCAGCCACAGGCCTCCGATGCCCACCAGGCCATAGGCCAGCACATGGCGCACGCCCAGCAGGTTCATCACGATCAAGGCCACGAGGAACACGCCGCCCAGCAGCAGGTTGGCGGTGGAGATGTCCGATGTGTAGAACAGGGCGATCACCGAAACCGCGCCGATGTCGTCGGCCACGGCGGTGGAGATGAAGAAGACCTTGATCGCCGGAGGTACCCGCCTGCCCAGCATGGCCAGCAGGCCCAGCACGAAGGCCGTGTCAGTACCCATGGGGATCCCCCAGCCCACCGACTCGGGGCTGCCGGGGCCCACGGTGTGGAGGTAGATCAACGCGGGCACGGCCATGCCGCCGATCGAGGCGCCGATGGGCAACAAGGCATTGCGCAGGTTGGAGAACTCGCCACCGACGAACTCGCGCTTCAACTCGAGCGCCACCACGAAGAAGAACATGGCCATAAGGCCGTCGTTGATCAAGTGGTGCAGGTCCTTTTCCAGCACGAAGTCGCCGATCCGGATGCCGATGGTGCTGGTCCAGATGTGGTGGTAGGCCTCGCGCCAGGGCGAGTTGGCCAGGAAGAGTGCGATCGCGGTGGAGATGAACAGGACGATGCCCGATGCCGCCTGGTCGTGGATGAAGCTGTCCACGGGTTTGAGCAGCCTGTCGATCGGGTCCTTGCGCATCGGGGGGCGAATTTACCCATCACCCAAGGCACTGTGCGGAAGGGCCGGGGATCGCATCTTTGCGCGACACCTGTTCATCCATGGCCAAGATCCTGATCATCGACGACGAGAAAGCCATCCGTAACGCGCTTCGCGACATCCTCGAGCACGAGAAGCACACCGTGGACGAGGCCGAGGACGGCATGGCCGGACTGGAGAAGGCGAAGAAAGGCGGCTACGATGCGGTGCTCTGCGACATCAAGATGCCGCGCATGGACGGGATCGAGTTCCTCCAGAAGTTGATGGCCCACGACGAGGACGTGCCGGTGATCATGATCAGCGGGCACGGCACCATCGACACCGCGGTGGACGCCTTGAAGAAGGGGGCCTTCGACTTCATCGAGAAACCACCGAACATCAGCCGCATCCTGGTGAGCGTGCGCAATGCGCTGGACCGCAAGGGGCTGGTGCAGGAGACCAAGGTGCTGCGCAGCAAGGTGGCCAAGGCCAGGGGCAACGGCGTGCAGATGGTGGGCGAGAGCAAGGCCCTGCAGGCCATCCGTGAGATGATCGACAAGGTGGCGCCGAGCGATGCGCGCGTGCTGATCACCGGTGGCAACGGTGCTGGCAAGGAGGGCGTGGCGCGCATGATCCATCAGAAGAGCAACCGCGCCAACGGGCCCTACGTCGAGGTGAACTGCGCCGCGATCCCCAGCGAACTGATCGAGAGCGAGCTCTTCGGCCATATGAAGGGCAGCTTCACCAGTGCGATCAAGGACCGCAAGGGCAAGTTCGAGATGGCCCACGGTGGCACCCTGTTCCTGGACGAGATCGGCGACATGGCCCTGGCCGCACAGGCCAAGGTGCTGCGTGCCCTACAGGAGGGGCGCATCACCCCGGTGGGCGGCGACAAGGACGTGCAGGTGGACGTGCGGGTGATCGCCGCCACCAACAAGGACCTGCGGAAGGAGATCACCGAGGGCCGCTTCCGCGAGGACCTCTTCCACCGGCTGAGCGTGATCCCGATCCATGTGCCCAGCCTGAGCGAGCGCCTGGACGACATCCCGCTGCTGGCCGAGCATTTCATCCAGCAGGTGTGCGGCGAGCAGGGCATCGCGCCGAAGAAGATCGCTGAGAAGGCCATCAAGGAGTTGCAGAAGCTGCCCTGGACAGGTAACGTGCGCGAACTTCGCAACGTGATCGAGCGCCTGGTGATCCTCAGCGGCAAGGAGATCACCGAGGCCGATGTGAAGGCCTACGCCGTGCCCAGGGCGTGAGCCTTGGCCGGATAGGACCGGACGTTTTCAACAGCGCATTGGTCGGATCCCGGCAACTATCCGGGGGGCCGGTCGCGTTGCAATTGGGCAACCTTTGGGCGGCCCCACCGTCTTGTCGTAGGAACCAATTCACCTCGGTCGGGTCACTTACCGGACCTTAATACCTGCGGCCATGGACTTCCTGATCAACATCCACGACTACTTCTATCACCGGATGGGCTCGGCCTTCTACTACATGCTGGCCTTCATGGCGGTGATCGCGCTGATGGCGCAATGGCGGCTGTACGAGAAGGCCGGCCAGCGCGGCTACAAGGCCCTGATCCCCGTGGTGAACGTGATCGTCTTCCTGCGCATCGTGGGGCGCCCGGCCAGCCACATGTTCCTCATGCTCATCCCGATCTATGGCCAGTTCTACTTCATCCCGAAGGTGTGGATCGAACTGTGCCAGAGCTTCGGCAAGCGCACCATGCTCGACTACGTGCTGGTGATCCTGCTGAACGGCCTGTACATCCTGAACCTGGCCATGAGCGAGGACACCATGTACATGGGCCCGGTGTATGGCAAGCAGGTGGCCCCGCCTGCGCCGCGCTCCCTGAAAACGACCCATTCCTTGGCCTGAGGCCCGGGAGCAACGGAACGAAAAAAGGCCCCTCGGGGCCTTTTATCGTTGGGTGATCGACCGGTTCAGGCGGTCAGTTCGCGTGCTTTCCGCAGGGCGGCGTCCACCCCACCGGGGTCCTTGCCGCCTGCTGTGGCGAAGTCGGGCTGCCCCCCGCCACCGCCCTTGATCAGCGGCCCCACCTGCTTGATCAGGTCCACGGCCTTCAGGCCCGAGGCGGCCAGGTAGTCCTTGCCGAGGGAAACGGCCAGCAGCGGCTTGCCGTCCACCACGCCACCGGCCACGAAGGCCAGGTCGGGGTGTGCCTCGCGCAGGCGGAAGGCGAGGTCCTTCACGCTTTGTGCATCCAGGTCGAGGCGCTCCACCAGCACACGGCCATGGGCGCTGGCCGCGGCCTTGGCGGGCAGGGTGTCGGCCAAGGCGGCCACTTTCTCCTTGGCGGCCTTCTCCAGCTCCTTGGTCAATGCGGCATTGCGCTCCTGCAGCTGCTTCACGGCGGCCACCACGTCCTTGGGGTTCTTCAGCAGCGTGCTGATCTCCTCCAGCGTGTCGAGGCGCTCGTTCACCCAGGCATCGGCCTCGGGGCCGGTGATGGCCTCGATGCGGCGGATGCCCGCGGCCAGGGCGCCCTCGCTCACGATGCGGAACGCGCCGATGGCGCTGGTGCGCGGCACGTGCGTGCCACCGCACAGCTCCACGCTGGGGCCGAACTTCACCACGCGCACCTTGTCGCCGTACTTCTCACCGAATAGCGCCATCGCCCCCATGTCGCGCGCCTGGTCGATGGGCACCTCGCGCATGTCCTCGAAGGGCAGGTCCACGGCGATCATCGCACGCACCTCCTGTTCGATGGCGGCCAGCTCCTCGGCGGTCACCTTGGCGAAGTGGCTGATGTCGAAGCGCAGGCGGTCGGGTGCCACCAGCGAGCCTTTCTGTTCCACGTGCGTACCCAGCAATTTGCGCAGCGCATGGTGCAGCAGGTGCGTGGCGGTGTGGTTGCGCTGTGCGCCGGCCCGGCGGTCGGCGTCCACCTGGGCCGTGAACACGGCATCGAGCTTCGCGGGAAGCTCGGTGGTGAAGTGCACGATCAGGTTGTTCTCCTTCTTCGTGTCCACCACGGCGATGCGTTCATCACCACGGATGAGCCAGCCCTGGTCGCCCACCTGCCCGCCGCCTTCGGCATAGAAGGGCGTGCGGTCCAGCACGATCTGAAAACGCTCGCCGGCCTTGTCGTTCACCTTGCGGTAGCGCAGGATGCGGCATTCGCTGGTGAGGGTATCGTAGCCCACGAACTCCGTGGTGCCGGGGGCCAGCTCCACCCAGTCGCCGGTGGTGATCTGCGTGGCGGCGCGGCTGCGCTCCTTCTGTTTCTGTAGTTCGGCCTCGAAGCCGGCCATGTCCACCGTGCGGCCCTGTTCGCGGGCGATCAGCTCGGTGAGGTCGATGGGGAAGCCGTAGGTGTCGAACAGCTCGAAGGCCTTGTCGCCGGGCAGTTCGCCCTTGCTCTCGGCCAAGGCCTGCTCCAGGCGCTTGGTGCCCTGTTCCAGCGTGCGCAGGAAAGCCTTCTCCTCCTCCAGGATCACGTTCTCGATCAGCTGGCGCTGTTTGCGCAACTCGGGGAATTGGTCGCCCATCTGCCCGCTGAGCACCTCCACCAGCCCGTGGATGAAGGGGGCGTTCAGCCCGAGGAAGCTGTAGCCATAGCGCACGGCGCGGCGCAGGATGCGACGGATCACATAGCCGGCGCCGTTGTTGCTGGGCAGCTGGCCGTCGGCGATGGCGAAGCTGATGGCGCGCAGGTGGTCGGCGATCACGCGCATGGCGATGTCGCTCTTCTCCGCGGCGCCGTAAGCCTTGCCGCACTTCTGGGCGATGGCCTGGATCAGCGGCTGGAACACGTCGGTGTCGTAGTTGCTGCGCTTGCCCTGTAGCACCATGCACAGGCGCTCGAAGCCCATGCCGGTATCCACGTGCCGGGCGGGCAGCTCCACCAGCGAGCCATCGGCCTTGCGCTCGAACTGCATGAACACGTTGTTCCAGATCTCGATCACCTGCGGATGGTCGTTGTTCACCAGGTCACGGCCGGGCGTGGCGGCTTTCTCCTCGGGCGTGCGCACGTCCACGTGGATCTCGGTGCAGGGGCCGCAGGGGCCGGTGTCGCCCATCTCCCAGAAGTTGTCCTTGCGGCCGAAGGGCAGCACCTTCTCCTCGGGCAGGTATTTCAGCCAGATCTGGCGGGTCTCCTCGTCGGCCGGAAGACCGTCCTTCTCGTCCCCACCGAAGTAGGTCACGTAGATGTCCGCCACGGGGATCTTGTAGGTGTCCACCAGCAGTTCCCACGCCCACTGGATGGCCTCGGCCTTGAAGTAGTCGCCGAAGCTCCAGTTGCCGAGCATCTCGAACATGGTGTGGTGGTAGGTGTCGATGCCCACCTCCTCCAGGTCGTTGTGCTTGCCCGAAACGCGCAGGCACTTCTGCGTGTCGGCGATACGGGGATGCTTCACCGGCGCGTTCCCCAGGAACAGGTCCTTGAACTGGTTCATGCCCGCGTTGGTGAACATGAGCGTGGGGTCGTCCTTCACGACCATGGGTGCGCTGGGCACGATGGTGTGGCGGCGCTGGGCGAAATGATCGAGGAACTGCTGGCGGATCTGCTGCGAAGTGGGCATCGGTGCGGGAAAAGCGCGGCAAATGTAGCGGACGTGGCATCCCCCTTTTTTGGGATTGATGGGAAAGGGGTGTACGGGCAGCTTTGTCCACGCCCAAACCGCCACGCCAATGCGAACGCTCACTCTTCCCCTGGTCGCCTGCTTGGCGGCGGCCGTGCTCTTCACCGGTTGCAGCAAGGACGACGACAGCCCCGAACCCGGCAGCAGTAGCGGAACGCTGGGCGGAGGGCTGACCGGTGGCGGTGGCAGTGGCGGCGGCGGCCAGACCACGACCCAGTTGCTGTGCGACAAGAACTACAAGCTCACGGCCAGCGTGACGCAGCCGGCCTATCAGGGGATCACCGACATCTTCCCCTACCTGCAGAACTGCATCAAGGACGACATCCTTCGCTTCAACCAGAACGGCACCTTCACCTTGGACGAAGGGCCGAGCAAGTGCGACCCGAGCTGGCCCCAGGTGTACAGCGGCAACTGGACGCTGGGCAACAACAACACGACCCTCACGCTCACCGGCGAATACCAGGCGAACTGGACGGTGCTGACCATCGATGGGACCATCCTGAAGGTGGCGTATTCCAGCCCGATCAATGGCGAACCGGGCTATACCCTGACGGACACGTGGACACGACAATGAGCGCCTCGCTCTTTCCGCAGGACGGCACCCCCCGGGGTGCCATCCCTATTTCCGTGGGCCTTGACGTGCGTACGTACCTTCGGCCTCCCCGCCCGACGGGGTCGCAGGTAACATGTCCGAGCTGAAGTACCGCTTCAACCCGAAGACGCTCAACTTCGAGCGTATCCGCCTGACCACGGGGCAGAAGATCAAGCGCACCATGCTGGCGCTGACGCCCGGGCTGATCGTGGGGCTGGCGGGCATCCTGCTGGTGTACCAGTTCGTGGACTCGCCCAAGGAGGCCAGCCTGCGCCGGGAGAACCAGCAGTTGCTGGTGCAGTACGAGCTGTTGAACAAGCAATTGGCCGAGTACGACCGCGTACTGGCCGACGTGCAGCGCCGCGACGACAACCTGTACCGGGTGATCTTCGAGGCCGATCCCCTGCCCAGCACCATGCGGCAGGCCGGTAGCGGCGGCGCGCATCGCTACCGCGATCTGGACCAGTTCGCCAGCACCGATGTGGTGATCGCCACGCGCAAACGCCTCGATGAGCTCACCCGGCGCCTCGTGGTGCAGTCCAAGTCGTTGGACGAGGTGGCCCAGCTGGTGCTGCGCAAGCAGGAGATGCTCGCCAGCATCCCCGCCATCCAGCCTATCCCCAACGAGGACCTCACGCGGACGGCCGGCGGCTACGGCATGCGGATCCATCCCATCCACAAGATCCCCAAGTTCCATGCGGGCATGGATTTCACCGCCAAACAGGGCACGCCGATCTATGCCACCGGCGATGGCCGGGTGACCTTCGCCGACTACGCCACCAACGGCTATGGCCTGCACGTGGTGGTGGACCATGGCTTCGACTACGAGACCCTGTACGCCCACATGAGCGAGCTGAAGGTTCGGCGTGGGCAGAAGGTGAAGCGGGGCGATGTGATCGGCCTGGTGGGCAACACCGGCCTGAGCGCCGGGCCGCACCTGCACTACGAGGTGCACAAGGGCGGCGAACCGGTGGACCCGGCCAACTACTATTTCAACGACCTGAGCCCCGAGGAGTACACCCGCATGCTGGAGATCTCGCGCAACGCGGGCCAGTCGCTGGATTGATCATGCGATCGAGCGCGGCGAAAGGACATTGCCACCCGGCAAGACCTCCGTCCAACTTCATCCACCGCTCATGCGTCACCACCCAGGGCGGTGGTCCTTTCTGCACATCCGCTCCATCTTTGCGCACCTGTTCGGCCGGAAAACGAACCGACCATCCCACCCGATGCGTGTGACCATCGATCGTCCCTGTAATATATCCGCCGCCATCGACATCGGTGGCACGGAGGATACATGGACCCGTACGAGGTGGCATCACACAAAGCGAAGAGCGCGCACGATCCCGGCGGGTCGGTATGGTCACATGCCTACCCGGCCCATGGCCCGGGGCACCGGGTCCTGGATGGTTTTGCGAGTGCACCCGGGCAGGGGCGCCGGTCCGTCATGCTCACCCGTCGTCCCGCGATGTTGATCACGCGCTATATCGAGCGTTCACCGATCCCCATCCGGACGGTTTTCCTGTGGGCCTTCCTGCTCGCGGTGCTGTTCGTGTTCACCTCGTTCATCCATCGGACGGGTGTGGGCATGCACCCGGAGCGGTTCGATTGGATCTCGGTCACACCGATCCCTTTCCTCAATTTCTTCACCTGGGCGCTGCTGGTCCCTTTGGTGAACCAGGTGTTGTCGCGCTGGCCCTTGAGCGAGAAGCCCGTGCTCGGCAAGGTCTTCATCCATCTCGTGATAGGTCTGTCGCTCGGGGTGTTGCAGGAGGTCTTCACCAATTTCATCTATCTGAACATCCTGGCGTACGCGGGGCGGTTCAACTGGACCATGGATGCCATCCGGGATGTGCTGCTGCATCTTCCGGGGGGCATCCTACAGCGGACCATGGAATACTGGTTGTTGCTGGTGATCCTGATGTACGCCCGTTCGAACCGGCAGATGGCCGAGAAGCGGACGCAGCTGCTGGAGCTACAGAACCAATTGCAGGCCGCCGAGCTGAACTCGCTGAAGAAGCAGCTGCAGCCGCATTTCCTGTTCAATGCCCTGAACACGGTCAGTTCGCTGATGGAGGAGAACATGGCCACCGCCCAGGACGTGCTTAGTAGGCTCGGCGAGTTCCTGCGTGCCACATTGGAGCAGGAGCGGCTGGACCGCGTGCCGCTGCTGCATGAACTGGATACGGCCAGCCACTACCTGGCCATCGAGGCCGCGCGCTACAAGGACCGCTTGAAGGTGGTGTACAGGGTCTCGAACGATTGCCATGATGCCATGGTGCCGGGGCTGATCCTTCAGCCCCTGGTGGAGAACTCGATCAAACATGGTGTGAACACGAGCAGCGACATGCTGACCCTTGAGATCGCGGCGATGCGCTCCGGGGATCAAGTGTGGTTGGTCGTGACGGATGATGGGAAAGGGTGTGCCGACCCCGACGCGGCCTTGGAGCGCGGTGGGATCGGCCTGAAGAACGTGAGGCAGCGGATGGCCCTGCTTTATGGCGACGCGGGCGTGTTCAAGGTGACATCCGGTCCGGGCCAGGGGTTCAAGGTGTCCATCGGGCTGCCTTACAGCACGGAGAACGCTATACACCGATCGAATGAACCACATTAAGACCCTGGTGGTGGATGATGAGCCGGCGGCGCGGACACGGATCCTGCGCATGTTGGAGAAGGATCCCGATGTGAGGGTGGTGTCCGAATGCCGGAACGGGCAGGAGGCCATCGAGCTATTGAGAAAGGAGCCGGTCGACCTGGTGTTCATGGACGTTCAGATGCCGCACGCCAACGGTTTCGAGGTGCTTGAGGCCGCGAACCCGCGCACCAAGCCCTTCGTGATCTTCGTCACCGCGCACGACCGCTATGCCCTGAAAGCCTTCGATGTGAACGCGGTGGACTACCTGCTGAAGCCCTATGACGAGGAGCGCTTCTTCTCCTCCCTGGCCAAGGCGAAGGAGTTCATCGAGATGCGCGACAGCCGACATCTGGCGGGCAAGCTCATCGACATCGTGCAGGAGCATGTGCGTTCGCACAAGGACTATACGGACGAGCTGACGATCAAGGAGAAGGGGAGGACCTACCGGGTGAAGCTCAAGGACGTGATCTATGTCCGGGCCGAGAGCAACTACCTGGTGATCCAGACCAAGGACCGCCACTACCTGTTGCGCATGACCTTGAACATGCTCGAAAGCGAGGTGGACCCCAAGCGGTTCATGCGCATGCACCGTAGTTACATCGTGAACATGGCCCATGTGCGCAGTGTGCGCTACAGCGGCAACAACGAGTTCGTGTTCACCATGAGCAACGGGCAGCACATCATCAGCGGGCGTAGCTATCGCGACCGCGTTTCGGCGGCCCTGTCGACCCAATAGATCACCCGGACGGGATGCTCCGTTCGGTATGATGCGTACGGATTGGTCCGGGGAACACCACCTCCGACATTTGTGACATGACAACAACCGCTATGAAAGGTATAGTGCTGATGTGCGCCATGCTGGTGGCCACAGGTGTTTCCGCACAGGGGACCTTCGAACGCTACTACCCTTTCGGTAGTGCCGTGGATACCCAGGGCGGGATCGTGGATGAAGAAGGGCACCTCGTGATCGTAGGGGAGACCGAGGCCGACATCGTAGTCCTTCGGCTGCAGCCTGATGGCGAACTGGAGTGGATGCGGCGGTACCCGATCTTCACCGAGGAGGGGCTGTACGGCCCGGCGGTCGTATCCACCAGCGAGGGGATCTTCGTTGCGGGCTATACCATGGGCATGGGTACGGGATCGCGGGACGGCCTGCTTCTCCACCTGGACTTCGACGGCACCCTGCTTTCGGCCAAACGCTATGACCAGGGTGGGCAATCCAACGCCTTCCACCGCGTGACCAAGACGGGCCACGGGTTCGTCGTGACCGGGCGTTACACCGGCGCATCGAGCGGGTACGACATGTTGCTCACCTCGTTCGACGCATCGGGTGAAATGGAATGGAGCCGCAGCTATGGTAGCAATGACTGGGACTGGGGCTACCAGGTCTCTCCCCTTGCCAGTGGCGGCTATGCCCTCGTAGGCTACGGCGACGGCCTCGCACCGCAGACCAGCGCCTACGTGGTGCGTGTCGACGCGGATGGCACCGAGTTGTGGGCACGGGCCATCTACTCGACCGGTGCTGATGAGGGCTACACGGTGACCGAGGACGCGGAGGGCAACCTCTATGTCGGTGGCCGCACATTGGGCATGGGCGTGCCGGCGAGCGTTTCCGCCTTCATTACCAAATTGAGCGCGAACGGTGATCACCTGTGGACACGGGTATTGCCCCATGCCATCGAGGTGATCGACCTGAAGGCGGTGGCAGGTGGCGGAGTAGCCTGGCTCGCAAGGCCCCAGAATGTGAGCGGCGGCTTCGGCAACTACGATATTGGTTGGGGTGTGCTCGACGCCGCGGGTCAGGGTGTGATCACCCGGATCTATGGCGGAGCGGGTATTGACAATGCGAACACCATGGTGCCGGCAGTGGGAGGCGGATGGTACCTGATGGGCAGCACCAACAGCCATCCCGAAGGCTGGGCGTTCCATCTGATGCGCATCGACGAACAAGGGCAGGGCGCCTGCAGCGGTTCCGACTGGGACCTGGAGTGGCAGCCCTATACACCCAATGTGGTGCCCTTCACCAGCGTGGTCAGCTCCGGCCTTACCTCGGCCCCGGTGGCGATGACCACGACCGTGCTGAGCGTAAGCGCACTGAACCCCTGTTGCGAGGTGGATCCGGCGTTCACCATGCAACAGTCGTCGGCCGATCCGTTCACGTGGACCTTCACAGCAGCGGGCGGCGCCGGGACCCACGAATGGCAGCTCGGTGATGGTACCTCCAGTACGCTGCCAACTCTCACCCATACGTATGTCGGCAACGGCAGCTACCAGGTGTGCCATACGCTGACGGTAGCGTGCGGCTCGGCCACTTCGTGCCAGCCGATCGCCTTGGCCGTAGGGGTCGATGAGGCACGGGCGGTCCCGGTCAGGGCCTACCCGGTACCCGCCAACGATGAGGTGCGCATCGAGACCGGGAACGAGATGCCCACCACCGTGCGGCTGTTCGATGCACAGGGTCGTCAAGTGGAGCGTTTCCAAGTGGATCGTTCCGGGAACGGGGTGGTACTCCATGTGGCCGGTCTGGCGCCGGGCAGCTATTGGGCCGAGCTCGGTTTCGCGAACAATGGTCTCGTTCGGATCCCATTGGTGGTGACACATTGATGCGGGATGGGGCGAGGCACGGCATCAGACCGCAGTATCCGGACCACGCTGGGCCTTGGGCGCAGGTGGGGGGTGGTGCTGTTGCTGGGCCTGGCAAGTCCGCTTCTCGGGCAGGAGATCTGTGACAATGGGATCGACGACGACGGGAACGGCCTGGTGGACCTGAACGACGAGGCGGCGTGTCCGTGTACGGTCGTATTGCCACAGCCGACCCTCCTGGCCAACGGCTCGTTCGAGGACCATACCTGCTGCCCTGACGGGGTGAGCTCGGGTCCGAACGGGTACATCTCGTGCGCCTCGAGTTGGTACGATTACATGACGACTGCTTCAGCGGACTACTTCAACTGCGACTTCCTTCCTGTCGCCCTGCCTCAGCCCGTTCCCGGCGGTAGTGGCGCCGCCGGTTTCGGCGCGTTCACGGACTGGAGCGGGGCCACCAGCTATTACGAGTTCCTCACCACCTGTCTGGAAGCCCCCATGGTCGCCGGAGGAACGTACGCGTTCAACGTGAACATGGCGGCCACGCGGACGAGCATGAGCACCGTGGTGGGTTTTGGGATCTCCTGGCCTGTTGATTTCGGCCCGATCGACCTCACGCTCTACGGTTTCCCCAATTGTCCCACCCTGCCCCTGGATCCCGGTGGACCGGCCACGATCTGTCCCACCGCACTGGGGTGGACCGAGCTGGGGCATGTGACCTATGTGCCTACGAACAGTTGGCAGGAGGTGTCCTTCTCCTTTACGGCTCCGTTCGATGTGGAGGCGATCATGTTCGGACCGGGTTGCCCCATACCCACCGACTACATTTCCTACAACCAGTCCTGGCCCTACTTCTTCGTGGACGAGATGTCCCTGGACCCGGTGGAGCTCACGATCGATCGCATCGGTCATGTCTGTACGGAGGACATGCAGTTGACCTGCACACCCTACGAGCCGGCCACCACCGACTATCAATGGTTCCTCAACGGTGTGGCCATCGTGGGGCAGACCGGTCAGCAGCTCAATGCCTCCGCCTTGGGCTTGGGCGAGGGCGTGTACCAGTTGCGGGCGGTTTCCGGGGGATGGTGCCTGCTGGCCACGGACACCGTGGAGGTGGACTGGCCGGAACCCGGACTGTTGGCCGTTCCCACTTCAGGATGTACGCCGTTGGAAGTGGACTTCACCGATGCATCGACCAACACGCCCATAACGATCAGCTTGTGGGAGTTCGGTGATGGCGCTACGGCCACCACCCTGAACGCTACGCATACCTATACGGAGCCTGGGGCGTACGATGTGCGGCTCACAGTCACCTCGCCGGAAGGTTGCACGCGCGACAGCCTGTTCCTGCAGATCATCGAGGTGTTCGGTGTGCCGGAGGCCAGCTTCATCGCCGATACCCTCCAAGGTTGTCCGGGGCTGGAGGTCACGTTCACCAACACCTCCGTGCACACCGGCACCTTCTCATGCACGTGGGACCTTGACGATGGCACCGGGTCGACGGACTGTGATCCCGTTCATGTCTACTCCACGCCGGGGACGTTTGATGTGCGTCTCACAGTGACCTCCTCGGACGGTTGCGCGGACGACACATTGGCGACGGCGCTCATCCAGATACTGCCTGTCCCCGCGCCCGCCTTCACGGTGGACCCTGCCCAGGGCTGCATACCGTTCGTTGTACGCTTCGATAATCTGACACCCGGCGCAACCGCGCTCGGTTCGGAATGGGACCTCGGCAACGGTGAACAAAGCACGACCACCCACGCACAGACTACTTACACGGATCCGGGCACCTACACGGTATCGCTCACCATGACCAACGAGCTCGGTTGTTCGGCCACGCTCGTCTATGCGGACACCATCACGGCGAACCCGTTGCCGGTGGTGGTGTTCACGGTGGTGCCCGATACGGGCTGTGCCCCGCTTACCGCTTCGTTCCAGCAACTTACGGATCCGGCCCTCACCGGGTCGTGCCTGTGGGACTTCGGCGATGGCTCCCATTCCTCAAATTGTTCGCCACAACACGTATACGCCACGCCCGGGCTCTACGATGTGGCCCTGCAGGTGACCTCGCCAGCGGGTTGCCCCGGTGATACGGTCCTGTACGATCGGGTGGTGGTGCTGCCATCGCCCAGGGCGCAATTCGCCATCAGCCCACAACCCACCTATCTGTTCGCCACGGACATCCAGTTCACCGATCTCTCGTCGCCTGATGTGACGGAATGGGAGTGGGACCTGGGCGCCGGTGATCCGGCAACGAGCACTGAACCATCGCCGTCGTCCACGTTCCCGTTCGGTGTGGCGGGTGAATATCCAGTGAGCCTGGTCGTGACCAACGAGCACGGCTGCACCGATACAGCGTACTCCGTCGTGCGGATCGATGGGCTCTTCTCGGTCTATGTCCCCAACTCTTTCACACCCAATGGCGATGGGATCAACGATGTGTTCCGACCCATCATCCAGGACGCCAAGCTGAAGGACTACCGGTTCATGGTGTTCGATCGCTGGGGTGAGGAGATCTACACCACCACGGACCTGCTGGGAGGCTGGGACGGTTCCGTGAACGGCGCCGACCCCAAGACCGATGTCTACGTGTGGCGCATGCTCATCCGCTCCGATACCGATGGCCTCATACACGAGTTCCGCGGGCATGTGACACTACTGCGCTGAGGTCGGTTCGCGTCAAGCCGAACGTTCAGCCTCGTCGGCCTCGGGATCTCCGGTCCGTAGGTCTGAACTTGGCCGCGATGATGAGAAGAATGCCTTGTTGCACGTTGGGGTCGTTGACCGCCGCCTGCATGTCCGTGTTCTTTTTCGAGGCGAAGGCCCAGCTCACCGTGGACAATACGATGACCCCGGTGCAGCTCGTGGAGCAGATCCTGGTGGGCCAGGGCGTGGCCATCAGCAACGTGGTCTTCAACGGTCAACCGGCCACGGCGGTGCATGATCAGATCGGCCGGTTCAACGGTTCGGGCTCGGCGCTCGGTCTTGCCGAAGGCGTGGTGCTCGCAACCGGTCGCATACCGGTGGTCACCGGCCCGAACAACGACATGAGCGCGGCAATGGCGCCGTCAAGCGCGTTCAGTAACCCGGCCGACCCGGACCTGCTGCAGATAAGCACGACGACGATCCTGCGCGACCAGGCGATCCTGGAGTTCGATTTCGTACCCGTGGGCGATACCATCACCTTCAGGTTCGTGTTCGGATCAGAGGAATATCCCGAGTACGTTTGCTCGCAATGGAACGATGTCTTCGGCTTCTTCCTGAGCGGTCCGGGGATCTCGGGACCTTTCAGCAACGCTGGGGCGAACCTGGCCCTGGTGCCCGGCACCGTGGTACCCATCGCGATCAACACCGTGAACAGCGGTGCGCCCGGCGCGCTGGGAGGTGGCGCGTTCGTATGCGCTGCATCGGACCCGAACTGGCAAGCGAACTCGGTCTACTACGTGGACAACACGGGCGGCACCACCATGCAATTGGACGGGTTCACCGTTCCGCTCACGGCGGGTGCGCGCGTGCGTTGCGGCGAGGTATACCACATCAAGATCGCACTGGCCGATGCCGGTGATGCCAGCGTGGATTCGGCCGTGTTCCTCGAAGGAGGCAGCTTCAGCTCCGCTGGCGCCGTGACGGTGCGGGTGGAGACCCCGCAGGGCGATGGCACGCTGACCGAGGGATGCGGTCAGGCCCTGGTCGTTGTGGAACGCGAGGACGCCTCGGAGGAAGTGAGTGCTTTGGTTTGGGTTGGGGGGGATGGCATCTCGGACACCGATGTGTCCGGGGTGCCTCCCGCCGTTCTACTGCCGGTGGGCCAGACATCCGCATCGTTCTCCTGGCAGGCCATGGACGATGGCCTGGCCGAGGGATCGGAGGCCATGTACATCGTGGTGGCCACCACCAATGCATGCGGCCAGAGCATCACCGATACCGCCTGGGTCGACCTGCTCGACTATGAGCCGATGACGCTGCAGGTGGAAGTGCCCGAGCTGGCATGTGACCATGATGAGGTGGACCTCCACGCCACGGTGAGCGGAGGTCTTGGTACGGTGCAGCTGGTCTGGGGCACCGGGGAGTTCGGCCCGGTGATCACGGTGCCCGGCATGGAGAATGGCAGCTACTCGGTAAGCGCCACCGACCAATGTCCGCGCACGGTGAGTGCGGCGGTGGAGGTGCTCTCGGGCTGCAACTTGGACATACCGAACGTGTTCACGCCCAATGGCGACGGTGTGAACGACGCCTGGGTCATCGAGGGGATCCTGGGCACGCGCAATACCGTGCGGGTCTTCAACCGCTGGGGGCAGATCGTGTTCGAGGCCACCGACTACAGGAATACGTGGCGGGCGGCGGGGCTGCCCGATGGCACCTACTTCTATGAGGTCGTGAGCGAGATGCATCCCGATCCGTTCACCGGCGCCCTCACCATCTTGAGCAATGGCCGAAAGTGAAGGACGGTCGTGCCGCCAAGGGCGGTCATGACCCCTTCTGTCGGCGAACCCGCGCGGCCGGGGTGCCATGTCCCGGTCGCGCCGAGGTGCGTGCGTATGTGGGAGCACCCTCGACCATGCGGATGTCTGTGGAGTTGTGCTCGGCCTGTCCTTGGACAGCGCGTACAGGGCACCGCGCAGCGGTGGGTCGAGCGC
>JGI12383J13903_1000837_pt1 | contig 18720 bp, 17 predicted proteins | sample Passage237B_FD_13903 | JGI IMG/M metagenome (IMG submission 13903)
GGGAGAGCGACGCCCTGGAGCAGATTCGCTCGCACGTGCGCAAGTTCGCGAAGCCGCTCAGAGAGCTCGTGGAGCGCGACGCGAACGAGGGCGACACGCGGGTCCTGGTGACCGACATGCTGTGCGACGCGCTCGGCTACGACAAATACGAAGACCTGACGACCGAATACGCGGTCCGAGGGGAGTTCGCCGACTATGGCGTCCGAGTAGACAAGCAGATGGTGGCCTTCGTCGAGGTCAAGCGTGCCGCCCAAGACCTACACGCTCGCCACCTGCGCCAGGTTGAGACCTACGCGGTCAAGGAGGGAGTCGAGTGGCTCATCCTCACCAACGGCCGAGTCTGGTGCCTCTATCACGTGGCCTCGCCGATCGGAGCCCCGATAGAAACGTCGCTGGTGATCGAGGTGGACCTGCTCTCGGATGCGACAGTCAACGCAAAGGCGGCGGAGCTCTTCTACCTTCACAAGAACGCGGTGAAGCGCAATCGCATGGGAGAACTTTGGCAGCAGCGCGCCGCTGTAGCCCCTGGGGCATTGGCGAGTGTCGTCCTCAGTCCCACGGTGCTGGATGAAATCCGGAAAGAGGTGCGCCGCCGGAGTAGCTATAACGCGGATGTCGACCGGCTGGCCGAGTCCTTGCGAACGGGCGTGATTCGACCTGAACTGGTCTAGGTTCTGGATCGCCCTGCGGGGCCCAGGGGAGCGTCTCGAGGTCCTAGATTGTCTCCATGACCGACCGTTCCACGATCGTCATCACCGGCGCCAGCGACGGCATCGGCGCCGCCGCGGCACGCCAGGCTGCCGCACAGGGCCACGAGGTCGTCGTCGTGGGCCGCAACCCTGACAAGACCCGCGCGGTGGGGGAGTCCATCGGCGCCCGCCACTACACCGTGGACTTCACGAGCTTCGCTTCCACGGCCGCCCTCGCAGAGCGCCTCCTCACCGACCTGGACCGCATCGACGTCCTGGCCAACAACGCCGGCTCCATGGTCGCCGAGCGCCGCATCACCGAGGACGGCAACGAGCAGACCATCCAGATGAACCACCTGGGCCCGTTCCTGCTCACCCACCTGCTGCTCCCGTGCCTCATCGAGTCCAAGGCTCGCGTCATCAACACCTCGAGTCTCGCGGCGCGCAGCGGGATCATCGACTTCGACGACCTCCACCTGGAGCACGACTACGGCCCGTACCGCGCCTACGCGCAGAGCAAGCTCGCCAACGTGCTCATGGCCCAGGAGCTCCAGCGCCGGCACGGGGCTGACGGCATCGTCGCCACATCGTTCCATCCGGGCATCATCGGCTCGAACTTCGGCCACGACGGGCCCGTATGGATGCGCTGGGCGTTCCGCAGACACTTCGCGCAGAGGATCTTGCCCAATGCCGATGCCGGCGGCAGGCGCCTCCTGTGGCTCGCCACGGCGCCGCGGGAGGCGGGCTGGGAGGCAGGGGCGTACCACATCGGGAACAAGCCGTTCCGGCTGCGGCCAGGGCGAGCCTCGCAGGAGGTCGCAGAGCGCCTCTGGAGCCTCTCTGAGGACCTTGTGAGCGCCTGGGTGCGCCCCTGAGCCCTACGTCCCGATAAAGGCATGCGAACGGACCTGAAGTTCCCCGAAGCAACTAAGATTGCATTGTGTACACAATGTTGCTTGTGTAACACTAAGTCCCATGGCAGATGTCACGTCCACAATCAGCAGCCGAGAACTCCGCGAACAGCTCTCGGACGTGATCGCGCGCGTCAGTTACGGCGGGGAGCGGGTGGGCGTGACCAAGAACGGCAAACTCGCCGCGATCATATTGAGCGTGGAGGACGTCGAGGCTCTAGAGGCATTCGAGGAGGCTCAAGACCTTGCCGCCTACCGTGAGGCGAAGGCGGAGGATGATGGGGAGCGCATTGCGCTTGACGACCTCACGGCATCGTTCCATCGGTGACGTACCGCATCGAGTTCACGCGTCGGGCGGCACGTGACCTGGAGAGGCTCGACCGCCGTGCCAGGCTGCGCATCGTCGAAGCCGTCGCAGGCCTCGGCATCGACCCGAGCCCCGCAGGAGTCAAGAAGCTCAAGGGCGAAGACAACGCGTGGCGCATCCGCGTGGGCGATTACCGCGTGATCTACGAGATCCACGACAACAGTGTGCTGATCGTCGTGTTCCGTTTGGGCCATCGCAGAGACATCTACACGTGACTAGCGATCGCAGCCCCGTCGCTGCAAACCTCCCAGAGAACGCGAGAGGGCCCCGTGCGGGGGATCAAGCCTGACCCGCCGCTCGGGGCCCTCTCGCATTCGTCTGCTAGAGGCTCAAGTGATCGTCTACAGCGTGATGATGCCCTTGTTCGAGGTCGCGTTGGCGAAGCGCTCCTGGACGTTCGCCCAGTCCACGACGTTCCACCAGGCGTTCACGTAGTCCGCCTTCACGTTCTTGTACTGCAGGTAGAACGCGTGCTCCCACATGTCGAGCATGAGCAGCGGCACCAGGCCGATGGGGAGGTTGCCCTGCTGGTCGTACAGCTGGACGATGATGAGCTTCTGGCCCAGGGTGTCCCACGCGAGGATCGACCAGCCGGAGCCGAAGATCGTGTTGGCGACGTTGGTGAAGTGCGCCTTGAAGCCGTCGAAGGAGCCGAAGTGCTCATCGATCGCGGCCGCGAGCTCGCCGGTGGGCTTGTCGCCGCCCTCGGGAGACATGTTGGTCCAGAACACCGAGTGGTTGACGTGACCGCCCAGGTTGAACGCGAGCTGGCGCTCCAGGCCGGCGATGGACGCGAAGTCGCCGCTCTCGCGGGCCTCGGCCATCTTCTCGAGGGCGGTGTTGGCGCCGGCGACGTACGCGGCGTGGTGCTTGGAGTGGTGGAGCTCCATGATCTGGCCCGCGATGTGCGGGTCGAGCGCGCCGTAGTCGTAGGCGAGGTCGGGGAGCTTGTACTCGGCCATGCGTCCTCCTGAGGTTGGTGGATGGATTCCCGTTGAAGCCTACCGACCGAATGGACGCGTCGGCGGGCCTTGTCTGTGACAACTAACGAGAAGGCCGGGGGATTCCACGAGGGAATCCCCCGGCCGACTCATCGAGCTGCTAGTGGTGTCCGTGCTCCTGGGCGGCGCGCAGCTCCTCCGGCGTGACCGGGTCGATGCGCTCCTCGTAGTACCAGCGGGACAGGCGCTGCTTGAAGCGGTCCCACTTGTAGCCCTTGCGACGGACGCCGCGGTCGTTGTACTCCGGCTCGATCTCGATCGGCTTGATCGACTCGTAGCTGACGCGCACCCAGCGCTCCTGCTCGGTGAGCGGAGTGTGGACCTCGATGTACTCGCCGTTCTCGTGACGGACGATGCGGCCCGACTCGTGACCGTGGAGCACCAGCTCGCGGTCCTTGCGCTGCAGGCCCAGGCACAGGCGACGCGTCACGATGAACGCGACCACCGGGCCCACGAAGATCAGCACGCGGAACAGGAGCGTGAGGTCGTTGATCGACAGGTGGAACAGGTTCGCCACGATGTCGTTCGAGCCCTCGAGCACCAGGATGACGTAGAAGGTGATGAGGGCCACGCCGATGCCCGTGCGGACCGGGACGTTGCGCGGACGGTCAAGCACGTGGCGCTCGCCGCGGTCGCCGGTCGCCCACGCCTCGATCCAGGGGTACAGCGCGAGGAACGTGAAGAACAGGCCAGGCAGGATGACGGCCGGGATGAGGATGTTCCACGACAGCGTGTAGCCGCCGATCTCCCACTCGAAGGGCAGGCCGAACAGCCAGCCCGGCTGCGCACGCAGCGCACCGTCGATGAACAGCATGTACCAGTCGGGCTGGGTGCCTGCGGAGACGGGCGATGGGTCGTACGGTCCGTAGTTCCATACCGGGTTGATCTGGAACAGCGCGCCCAGCAGGGCGATGACGCCGAACACGACGAAGAAGAAGCCGCCGGCCTTGGCCGTGTACACGGGGAACAGGGGCAGGCCCACGACGTTCTTGTCGGTGCGACCGCCGCCCGGGTACTGGGTGTGCTTGTGGAGGAACACCAGGAACAGGTGGACCGCCACGAGCCCCAGGATCAGTGCGGGGATCAGCAGGATGTGCGCGGTGAACATGCGCGGGATGAGGTGCACGCCCGGGAACTCGCCGCCGAACAGGCCGTACGAGATGTACGAGCCGAAGAACGGGATCGACTTGATGACACCGTCGATGATGCGCAGACCGTTGCCGGAGAGCACGTCGTCGGGAAGCGAGTAGCCGGTGAAGCCGGCCGCGAGCGACAGCAGCATGAGCGTGAAGCCCACGAGCCAGTTGATCTCACGTGGCTTGCGGAACGCGCCGGTGAAGAAGATGCGCGCCATGTGCGTGACGATCGAGGCGGTGAAGATCAGCGCCGCCCAGTGGTGGATCTGGCGCATGAGCAGGCCGCCCGGCACGTCGAACGACATGTACAGCGTCGACTCGAAGGCCTTGGTCATCGCCACGCCGTGCATCGACGCGAACGCACCCTCGTAGTGCGTCTCCTCCATGGACGGCACGAAGAAGGCCGTGAGGATGACGCCCGAGAGCAGCAGGACGATGAACGAGTACAGCGCGACCTCGCCGAGCATGAACGACCAGTGGTCGGGGAACAGCTTGCGCGAGAAGAACTTGACGAAGCCGCCGATGTTCGTGCGGTCGTCGACCCAGTTGGCAGTGCCGCCGGCGACCTTGGCCAGGCGCGGGTTCGCGGGCGGAGGGGTAACGGTAGTCGTCACTTCAGGCGCTCCCAGAAGCTCGGGCCGATCGGCTCGTTGAAGTCGTCCTGGGCCACGATGTAGCCCTCGTCATCCACGGTGATGGGCAGCTGCGGCAGCGGGCGCTTGGCCGGGCCGAAGACGACCTTCGCGCCGTCCGCCACGTCGAACGTCGACTGGTGGCAGGGGCACAGCAGGTGGTGCGTCTGCTGCTCGTACAGCGCCACGGGGCAGCCCACGTGGGTGCAGATCTTGGAGTAGGCGACGATGCCGTCGAAGCTCCAGTCCTCGCGCCCCGGCTGGACCTTGAGGTCCGCAGGGTTGAGGCGGACCAGCAGGACCACGGCCTTGGACTTCTCCACCATGAGCTCGTGGTGGGGGAGGTCGTTGAGGCCCTCGGGGATGACGTGGAAGACCGAGCCGATGGTGACGTCGGACGCCTTGATGGGCGTGCCGTCGGGGTCGCGCGCCAGGCGCGTGCCCTTCTTCCACATCGTGTGCTTGAACTTGGACACGTTCCAGTCGCCGCCCAGGTTGCCCACGTAGGGCACGAGCAGGGCGAGCGGGGCGAGGAGCATGGCGCCGATGACGGAGCCCTTGAGCAGGCCACGACGGCCGATGCCCACGCCCGAGTCCTTCGCGCCCGCCTTGAGCATCTCCACGGCGGCGGCGCGGGTCTCGTCGGACGAGCGCAGCTCGTGACGCTCCTCGACCATCTCGTGGTCGCGCATGAGGGTCTTGGCCCAGTGGATGGCACCGAGGCCGATGCCCATCATCGCGAGGAAGATGCCCAGGCCGAGGAACAGGTTCGCGTAGCGGATGGACTCGACGGTCTCACCCGGACGGAACACGAAGTACGCGACGACGGCGAGGATCGTGCCCAGCACTGAGAGGGTGAACAGAGCGACGACCTGGCGCTCCGCGCGCTTGGCGGCCTTGGGGTCGACGTCCGCACGGCGCGGACGGTGGTCGGGCAGGCCCGGGTTCTCGAACGACTCGCCGTTCGCGCCGGTCTCCTGGCCCTTGTGGCTGTCGATCGTCATGACGAGCGGGCTCCAATCCAAACCGTGATGCCGACGATGAGACCAAGGCCGAGCAGCCAGCCCCACAGGCCCTCGGCCACCGGGCCGATGGCGCCGAGGCCGGAGCCGCCGGGATAGCCCTCGCGCTGCGCGACGAGGAACGCGATGATGTCGCGCTTGCCCTCGGGGGTGATGTTGGCCTCGTTGAACACGGGCATCGACTGCGGGCCGGTGAGCATGGCCTCATAGATGTGCTCAGGAGTGGTCTGCATGAGCGACGGGGCGTACTTGCCGCCCGTCAGCGCGCCGCCGCCGCCGATCGAGCCGTGGCACATGGCGCAGTTGGTGCGGAACAGCGCCATGCCGTTCGCGGCGTCGCCGAGCTCGGGGTCCACCATCTCGGCAGTGGGGATGGACGGGCCGGGGCCGAGCGTGGCGACCCACGCCGCGAGCTGGCTGATCTGCTCCTCGGTGAACTGGACGGGCTTGGCCGGCGCCTGCGGGCCCGAGGACTGCATCGGCATGCGGCCCGTGCCCACCTGGAAGTGGACGGCGGCCGCGCCGACGCCCACGAGCGATGGCGCGACGCCCGTCTGGCCCTGGGCGTCGAGGCCGTGGCACGTGGCGCAGTTGGCCGCGAAGAGCTTCTGGCCCTCCTCGACGTCGCTCGCGCTCACGGTGTCCGTGGTCGCCTGGGCGGTCTGGGTCTGCGCGACGGCGGCCACACCGGTGATGGCGGCCAGAAGGACCACGAGGAGCAGCATCGGCGCTGCGCGGTGGTGTCGCTTGAGGGCGACGCTACGCATCGTCTCTCCCTTACTTGAGCACGTAGATGACGAGGAACAGGGCGATCCACACGACATCGACGAAGTGCCAGTAGTACGACACGACGATGGTGGTGGTCGCTTCGTGCGTCCCGAACTTCTTGGCCGCGAACGACCGGACCAGGACGAAGAGCATGGCGATGAGTCCGCCCAAGACGTGCAGGCCGTGGAAGCCCGTGGTCAGGTAGAAGACGGAGCCATACGGCGAGGAGGAGATGGAGATGCCCTCCGAGACGAGCTGTGCGTATTCGTAGATCTGGCCGGCGACGAAGATCGAGCCCAGGATGTAGGTGAGGACGAACCACTCGTGCATGCCCCAGCTGCGAATGTNGATCAGCGAGCCGGTGCGACGACGCTGGTAGCGCTCGGCAGCCCACACGCCCGCCTGGGCGGTGAACGACGACGAGACCAGGANCAGCGTGTTGGTCAGTGCGAAGGGGATGTTGAGCAGCTGCGTCGAGTTCGCCCACAGCTCCGGGGACTCATTCCGGTGCGTGAAGTACATGGCGAACAGGCCCGCGAAGAACATGAGCTCGGAGCTCAGCCAGACCATGGTGCCAACGGCAACCAGGTTCGGACGCGTCGCGTGGATCGGAGACGGCTGCGCGGCGGCGGCATGGGACATGCGCCCATTATGGCCCATAGGGACCTTGGGCCGTTGCAGAGGTCCTGCCCGGCGCGGCGTACTTCCGTGAAGCAGAAGAGGAGGCGTCGGCGCGTGCAGCCCGTGCCAGAATGAGGGCATGAGCGACATGGTCAAGCACGGCTCCGAGGCGCCTGCGGTGCGCAAGGCCCGCATCCTCGTGTACAGCGACGATGCGACGGTGCGCGAGAAGGTGCGCTTCGCCGTCGGATCGACCACGCACGGCCGTCCCATCGAATGGGTGGAGACCGCGACGCACGATGCGGTGATCGCTCACGCATCGGGCAGCGCCTTCGACCTCATCATCCTGGACGGCGAGGCCGCGAAGTCGGGCGGCATGGGCATCTGCCGTCAGCTCAAGCACGAGTTGTACACGTGCCCGCCGGTCCTCCTCCTGGTGGGACGCGCGGGCGACGCCTGGCTCGCCACGTGGTCGGAGGCCGACGCCGCCGTGGCACACCCGCTGGACCCGTTCGTCGTGAAGGAGGCCGTGGACGCCTTCTTCGCGCCCGCGACCGTCTGACCTGGTCGGGCTTTCGGCGCCCGGCCGCCACGCACTAGCCCTCGAGGGGGAAGAGATGGCCACGCTTCAGGATCTGCTGTCCCGGCTCGTGGAGCACGAGGACCTCACGGCCGAGGAGACCGACGCCGTCATGGACTCGGTGCTGACGGAGTCCGCGTCGCCCATCGCGGTCGCCGCGTTCCTCGCGGCGCTGCGCGTCAAGCGCGAGACGGCCGACGAGGTGGCCGGCCTGGTCTCGGCCATGCTCCGGCATGCCGAGCCGCTCGAGGTGACGGGCCGCACCGTCGACATCGTCGGCACGGGCGGCGACGGCCTCCACACCGTCAACATCTCCACGATGGCCGCGCTCGTGACTGCGGGCGCCGGCCTCAAGGTCGTGAAGCACGGCAACCGCGGCGCGACGTCCAAGTCAGGCTCCGCGGACGTGCTCGCCGAGCTGGGCGTGCGCCTCGACCTGCCCCCGGCCCGCGTCGCCGAGATCGCCGACGAGGTGGGCATCACCTTCGCGTTCGCGCAGTCCTTCCACCCCGCGATGCGCCACGCCATGCCGATCCGCCGCGAGATCGGTGTGCCCACGACCTTCAACATCCTCGGCCCGCTCGCCAACCCCGCCCAGCCGCAGGCGTCGGCGATCGGCTGCTCGTCGATCCGCGTGTCTCCGGTGATGGCGGGAGTGCTCGCCCAGCAGGGACGCGAGGGCCTGGTCTTCCACGGCGACGACGGCATGGACGAGCTCGCGCCGACCGGCCCCGCGACCGTGTGGGAGGTGCGCGGCGGGGGAGTGACCGAGCTGCGCCTGGACCCCAACCACGACCTGAGCCTGCCCCGCATCGAGGTGGAGGCGCTCGTGGGCGGCGAGCCTGCCGAGAACGCCGTCGTGGTGCGCGAGGTCCTCGCCGGCGCCGCGGGCCCCGTGCGCGACACCGTGCTGCTCAACGCGGCGGCCGGCATCGTCGCCGATGCGACCCTTCCAGGCACCTCGAGCGGCACGCTCGTGGAGCGGATGGCCGCGGGCATGGAGCACGCGGCGAAGGCGATCGACTCGGGCAAGGCTGCCGAGGTGCTCGAGCGCCTCGTGGCGGCGACGCAGGCCTAGCCGCGGCGCTCGCCGCGGTGACGCAGGCCTAGCCCTGCGCTCGACACGCCGGGACCCTGGCGGGCAACGGGTCGCGCGCGCCGGGGACGGACTCCTCAGGCGACCACGGCGTCGCGCAGGATGTGCGTCACCTGGGCGTGGTCGCCGCGCTGTGCGTCGACCCAGCGACGATGCCGCCCCGCGCCGAGCATCGGGTGCGCCCAGTCGCCCTCCACGACGAGCAGGCGCGTGTGCGGGTCCTCGAGCCAGTCGAGCACGAGCTCGCGCTCCTCGACGAGGGGGTCGGCAGGGGCCTCGTCCCAGCCCTCGCGCAGGGCGCGAGCCGCCTCCCACACGCCCCGCTCGACGCGCGCGCTGCCGGTGAGCGCGCCGTCGACGACCGACACGACGTCCCACGCTCCCTGAGACCGGCGCGCGGCGATGATGCGGCAGCCTCGGAGCGAACGGAGCCGTTGGGCGCGCATGGAGCCGGCGACGAGCGCCGACAGCCCGTCGCGCAGCCGCGCGGCGCGCTCGTACTCGAGCCGCTCCGACAGCTCGGCGATGTCCTCCTCGACGATGCTCACGACCTCGCTCGGGTCGCGGAGCATCGCCTGCGCGGCGCGGGACGCCACCTCGTCGTATCCCGAGGCCTCGCCGAGCACGCACGGTGCCGAGCACGTCCCCAGGTCCTTGAGGATGCACGCGCGCGCGCCCGAGCGCGGCGTCGCGGGAAGACGCGTGGTGCACGTGCGCAGGCCCAGGGCGATCTGCAGCACCTCGACCGCGAGCGTCGCCTCCAGCCCGCCCCGCATGGGGCCGATGGCGGTCTCGGCGATGGCATCGGCCGAGCGGGTGAGGGAGGCGCGGGGGTAGCGCTCGTCCGTCAGACGCAGCCACGGCGTGCGCTCCGGACGCGCCGATCGGCGGTTGTACCGGGGCCGATGCCGGTCGATGAGGCGCACCTCGAGCACGGCGGCCTCGAGCGCGGTGGGGACGACGAACGTGTCGACGGCGACCGCGAGCGAGANCATGTCNCGCATCGAGCGGCGCTGCTCCGCCTTGGTGAAGTACGACTTCACGCGCGCGCGGAGGTTGCGCGAGGTGCCCACGTAGAGCCACTCGCCGCGCGGGCCGCGGAACACGTACACGCCGGGGGCGGCGGGCACGGCATCGGCGAGGGTGGCCTTCTTGCGCACGTTCTCCGGCACGGAGGCCCGCAGCGCGTCGAGGTCCTCCCTGTGGGTGATGCCGAAGCGCGCCAGGCGCTCGAGCATGCCGTGGAGCACGTGCGCGGTGGCGCGGGCGTCGTCGAGCGCGCGGTGCGTGGGCGTGACGGGGGAGCCGAAGACGCGCGCGAGCGTGGCGAGCTTCTTGTTGGGCGCCTCCTCCTTGGTGGTCGCGCGCCGCGCGAGGAGGACCGTGTCGACCACCTGGTTGCCGGGCCACCGGTAGCCGTGCTCGCGGAAGGCGGCCTTGAGGAAGCCGATGTCGAACGGCGCGTTGTGCGCGACGAGCACGGCGTCGCCCATGAACTCGATGAGGGAGGGAAGAACCGCCTCGATGCGCGGCGCCGTGGTGACCATCGCATCGGTGATGCCTGTGAGCGCGACGATCATGGGCGGGATGGTCATGCCCGGGTCCACGAGGGTCTGGAACTCGCCGATGACCTCGCCGCCGCGCGTCTTGACCGCGCCGATCTCGGTGATGCCGGCGCCGGAGCGCGCCGACGCGCCCGTGGTCTCGAGGTCGATCACCACGAACGTGGTCTGGTGCAGCGGCTCGCCGATGCTGAGGAGGTCGCCCTGCATGTCAGCACCGTACGCCGGGGCACTGACAGCGGCCGAGCGGCGAGTGTCAGACCTCGCCGATAGCGTCGAGACATGCTCATCGACTGCGATACCTGCGAGGTCCGCGGCAAGGCCTGCGGCGACTGCGTGGTCTCGTTCCTCACCATCCCGGTGCGTCCCGGACGCACGCGTCAGGTGGAGCTGGACGACGACCAGGCGGCGGCCGTCGACGCCCTCGTCGCGGGCGGGCTCGTGCCGCCGCTGCGGCTCGTCTCCGGTCAGTAGGCCGGTCCGTCTGTCGCAGCGGCTCGCACGCGCCGCTGCGCTGTGACTCGGGTGCTGCGCTGTGACTCGGGTGCTGCGCTGTGACTCCGACGTGCCGCACCGGGAGTCCTGCTCGCGCCGACGCGAGCCCTACGCGGACTTGGGCGTGCCCGAGTACATCTTGTCGATCAGGTGCTGGAAGTCGGCGATGACCTTGTCGCGCTTGACCTTCATCGACGGGGTCAGGTAGCCGTTCTCGATCGTGAGGTCCTCGGGAAGGATCTCGTACGCGCGCACCGACTCGGCGCGGGAGACCGCCTTGTTGGCGCGAGCGATCGCCTTCTCGAGGTGCTCGCGCACGACGGGGTGCTCGGCCGCCTCCTGGGCGGACATCGCGGGAAGCTCCTTGCCCTTGAGCCAGCCCGGCAGCGCCTCCTCGTCGAGGGTGACGAGCGCGGCGATGAACGGCTTGCCGTCGCCGACGACCACGCACTGGCTCACGAGCGAGTACGAGCGGATGCGCTCCTCGAGGATCGCGGGGGAGACGTTCTTGCCGCCCGCGGTGACGATGAGCTCCTTCTTGCGACCCGTGATGCGCAGGTGGCCGTCCTCGTCGAGCGAGCCCAGGTCGCCCGTGTGGAACCAGCCGTCGCGCATGGCCTCGGCCGTCGCCTCGGGGTTGCGGTGGTAGCCCTCGAAGAGCTGCTCGCCGCGCATGAGGATCTCGCCGTCGTCGGCGATGGAGAACTCGATGCCGGGAAGGGCCGGGCCCACGGTGCCGGGCTTGTAGCCGCCCGGACGGTGCACCGACGCCGCAGCGTTGTTCTCGGTGAGGCCGTAGCCCTCCATGATCTCCAGGCCGACGCCGCGGTAGAAGTGCGCGTGGCGCGTGCCCAGGGGAGCCGAGCCCGAGATGGCGAAGCGCACCTGGCCGCCCAGCACGTCGGCGATCTTGTGGAGGACCAGCTTGTGCGCGATCTTGTGGCGCAACTTGAGGCCGGCGGACGGGCCCTCGGGCGTCAGGAGCGCCTCGGAGTACGCCACCGCCTGGGCGGCCGCCCAGCGGAAGATCTTCACCTTGCCGCCTGCCGCCGCCTTCTGCTCGGCGCTGTTGTAGACCTTCTCGTACACGCGCGGCACCGCGAGCAGGATGGTGGGCTTGAGGGTGCCGATGAGCGGCACGAGCTTCTTGGTGTCGGGGCAGAAGCCCATGACCACGCCGGCCGAGACGAACGCGACCTCGACCAGGCGCGCGAGCGAGTGCGCGAGCGTGAGGAACATGAGCGCGGTGGCTCCGTCCTGGTACAGGACCGGGTACAGCTCCTCGGTGATGCCGTGGATGTGGCGGCAGTAGCTGAAGTGGGTCAGGCGCACGCCCTTGGGACGGCCCGTCGTGCCCGAGGTGTACATGATCGTCGCGAGCGAGTCGTGGTTCGTCGACTCCTTGCGCTTGGCCAGCTCCTCGTCGGACACGTTCGCGCCGCCGCTCACGACGGCGGTCAGCGCGCCGTCCTCGATGACGAGCACCTCCTTGAGGGGCGACTCGCCGCGCGCGACCTTCTCCGCGAGCTTGTAGTGCTCCTTCGTCTCCACGAACAGCAGCGAGACCTCCGCGTCGGAGACGATCCAGTCGATCTGCTCCTTGGAGGAGGTGTCGTAGATCGGCACGGGGACGGCGCCAGCGGACCAGATCGCGAAGTCGAGCACCGTCCACTCGTAGCGGGTGCGCGACATGATCCCCACGCGGTCGCCCACCTTGACGCCCTTGGCGATGAGCCCCTTCGCCACGGCGTCGACGTACTCGCGAACCTCGCGACCGGTGACGTCGATCCAGTTGTCGTTCGCATCCGTGTACTTCATGACGACCTTGTCGGCGTCACGCTCCCAGGCGGCGTTGGCAAGCGCTGCGAGGTTGGCTGCGTAAGGGGTGGCAGAAGCAGTGCCCATGTGAAGACTCCATTGGCTCTCGTAGGGATTGGGAAACGATACCCTGTGCTGACTCGGACTCGGTAGGAGGAAGTGAGCATGTTGGCGGCAGGCGTCGACATCGGCGGCACCAAGATCGCTGTGGGGGTTGTCGACGAGACCGGCGAGATCCTCGCCAAGGTCAAGCGCCCCACCCAGCCGGACGACCCGGCGAGCATCGACGCGGCCATCGCCGATGCCGTGCGCGAGCTCTCGAGCGAGCACGAGGTGGGCGCGGTGGGCCTCGCCGCGGCCGGCTTCGTCTCCGCCGACCGCAAGACCGTGACCTTCGCGCCGAACATCGCGTGGCGCGACTACCCGCTCGCCGACAACGTCTCGCGGCTGCTCGGCGGCGACCTGCCCGTCGTCGTGGAGAACGATGCCAACGCGGCCGGGTGGGCCGAGTTCGTCTACGGCGCGGGGCGCGAGGCGCGCTCGATGGCGCTCCTGACGGTCGGCACGGGTCTGGGAGGCGCGATCGTCACGGACGGCACGCTGCTGCGCGGCGCTCACGGCTTCGCCGCGGAGATCGGCCACATCCGCGTCGTGCCCGACGGCCACCTGTGCGGCTGCGGCCACCGAGGCTGCTGGGAGCAGTACGCCTCCGGCTCCGCGCTCGTGCGCGAGGCGCGCCAGGCCGCCGTGGCCCAGCCCGAGCGCGCAGCGCGCCTGCTGGAGGCCGCCCACGGGGACGCCTCCACGATCAAGGGTCCGCACGTCACGCAGCTGGCGGCGGAGGGCGACGAGCTGTCGATCGAGCTGCTGCGCTGGCTCGGCGAAGGGGTCGGACGCGGCTGCGCCGGCCTCGCCTCGGTCCTGGACCCGGAGATCTTCATCGTCGGCGGGGGAGTGGTCGACGCCGGCGAGCTCCTCCTCGGACCCGCCCGCGAGGCCTACGAGGCCTCGCTGCCTGCACTCGAGGTGCGTCCCGTCGCGCCGATCGTCGCCGCGCACCTGCGCAACGACGCCGGGATCGTGGGCGCTGCGGCACTCGCGCGCGAGGCACAGCCCGCGCAGGGTTAGCCTGAAGGCCTGGAGGTTCGATGTCGTACGGATTGCTCAAGCACGTCCTGCTCGGTCCCGGGCTCAAGGTGTACTACCGCCCATGGGTCGAGGGAGCGGAGAACGTCCCCGACACGGGAGCGGCCATCCTCGCGTCCAACCACCTGTCGTTCTCCGACTCGGTGTTCCTGCCGCTCATGCTCAAGCGCAAGGTGGTCTTCCTCGGCAAGGCCGAGTACTTCACCGGCAAGGGCATCAAGGGCGCGGCCACCCGCCAGTTCATGAAGTCCATCGGAACCATCCCGGTGCACCGCGGCGGCGGACGCGCGTCCGAGGCGGCGCTGCGCACCGGCCTGCAGGTCCTCAGCAACGGCGAGCTGCTCGGCATCTACCCCGAGGGCACGCGCAGCCCCGACGGCCGCCTGTATCGCGGCAAGACCGGCGTCGCCCGCCTCGCGATCGAGTCGGGCGCTCCGATCATCCCCGTCGCCATGGTCGGCACCGACATCGCCCAGCCCGTGGGCCAGCGCATGCCTCGACGCGTGGACGTGGGCATGCGCATCGGCGCCCCGATCCACGCCGACGACTACGTGGGTCGCCAGGACGACCGCGAGGCGCTGCGCGAGCTGACCGACAAGGTCATGCAGGCCATCCAGGCCCTCTCCGGCCAGGAGTACGTGGACCGCGACGCGGCCCAGTACAAGCGCGAGCTGCAGCAGCTCGCCGCTCAGCAGGACCAGTAGTCGGGCCGAGCGCCGTGGGGGCGGCCTCGCCGTGCCCGACGGCCCTCTGCCGCGCCCCTAGAATGGGCGAGACATCCCAGATGTGAGAGGCACCACACCCATGACTGTTCGTCGCGTTGCGCTCCTGACCGCCGGCGGTTTCGCCCCGTGCTTGTCGTCCGCCGTGGGCGGGCTGATCAGCCGCTACACCGAGATCGCTCCCGAGGTGGAGATCATCGCCTATCAGCACGGCTACCACGGCCTGCTCCTGGGCAACTCGGTGAAGGTCACGGACGCGGTGCGCGCCAAGGCTGGCGTCCTGCACGAGTACGGCGGCTCGCCCATCGGCAACTCGCGCGTCAAGCTGACGAACGTCGCCGACTGCGTCAAGCGCGGCCTCGTCAAGGAGGGCGAGGACCCGCTCAAGGTCGCGGCCGAGCAGCTCAAGAAGGACGGCGTGGACGTCCTGCACACCATCGGCGGCGACGACACGAACACCACGGCCGCCGACCTCGCCGCATACCTCGCGGAGAACGACTACGGCCTCACGGTGGTGGGTCTGCCCAAGACGATCGACAACGACATCGTGCCCATCAAGCAGTCGCTCGGCGCCTGGAGCGCCGCGGAGCAGGCCGCGCTGTTCGCCCAGAACGTCATCGGCGAGCACCGCTCCGGCCCTCGCATGCTCATCGTGCACGAGGTCATGGGCCGCAACTGCGGCTGGCTGACGGCCGCCGCGGGCATGAAGTACCGCGCGTGGCTCGACACCCGCGAGTGGGTGCCGGAGATCGGCCTGAGCCGTGAGCGCTGGGACATCCACGCCCTGTACGTGCCCGAGGCGCCCATCGACATCGACGCCGAGGCCAAGCGCCTCAAGCACGTCATGGACACCGTGGGCAACGTGAACATCTTCCTGTCCGAGGGCGCGGGCGTGCCCGAGATCATCAAGGAGATCGAGGACGCCGGCGGCGAGGTCGCCCGCGACCCGTTCGGCCACGTGCGCCTCGACGAGATCAACCCGGGCGCCTGGTTCGCCAAGCAGTTCGCCGAGCGCATCGGCGCGGAGAAGGTCATGGTCCAGAAGTCGGGCTACTTCTCGCGCTCCGCGAAGGCCAACAAGGAGGACCTGCTCCTCATCAAGTCGATGACGGACCTCGCGGTCGAGTGCGCGCTGCGCGGCGAGGCGGGCGTCATCGGCCACGACGAGGACAACGGCGGCCGCCTGCGCGCCATCGAGTTCCCGCGCATCGCCGGCCACAAGCCGTTCGACGTCACGACCCCCTGGTACACGTCGCTGATCCAGGACATCGGGCAGGCCTGATCGCCATGAGCCAGGAAGCGCTCGCCGCTGCGGGGGTCGACGAGTACCGCTCCAAGGTTGCGCTGCAGCAGCCCGAGTGGCCGGACAAGGCCGCGCTCGAGAGGGTCACGCACCGTCTCACCCAGGTGCCTCCGCTCGTGTTCGCGGGCGAGGCCGACGACCTGCGCGACCAGCTGGCCGCCGCCGGTCGCGGCGAGGCGTTCGTCCTCGTGGGCGGCGACTGCGCGGAGACCTTCCAGGAGGCCACGGCCGACCGCATCCGCAACAAGATCAAGACGATCCTGCAGATGGCGGTCGTGCTCACCTACGGCGCCTCCACGCCGGTGGTGAAGATCGGCCGCATGGCCGGCCAGTACGCGAAGCCGCGCTCGGCCGACACGGAGACGCGCGACGGCGTGACGCTGCCCGCGTACCGCGGCGACATCATCAACTCGTCCGCGTTCACCGCCGAGGCGCGCGTTCCCAACCCCGAGCGCATGCTCGACGCGTACCACGTCTCCGCGTCGACGCTCAACCTCATGCGCGCGTTCACCCAGGGAGGCTTCGCCGACCTGCGGCGCGTCCACGCGTGGAACCGCGGCTTCACCGCCAACCCTGCGTACGCGCGCTACGAGCAGATGGCGGCGGAGATCGACCGCGCGGTGCGCTTCATGGCGGCCGCGGGCGGCGACTTCGAGGCGCTCAAGACGGTGCAGCTGTTCTCCTCGCACGAGGCCCTGCTGCTCGACTACGAGCGCGCCCTCACGCGCATCGACTCGCGCTCGGAGCTGCCGTACTGCTGCTCGGCGCACTTCCTGTGGATCGGGGAGCGCACCCGCCAGCTGGACGGCGCCCACGTGGAGTTCCTGTCCAAGGTGCACAACCCCATCGGCGTGAAGCTCGGTCCCACGGCGACCGGCGCCGATGCGATCGCGCTCGCCGAGAAGCTCAACCCGAGCAACATCCCCGGCCGCCTCACGTTCGTGGTGCGCATGGGCGCGGAGAAGGTGCGCGACAGCCTCCCGCCGCTCGTCGAGGCCGTGCGCGACGCGGGCATCTCCGTCACGTGGCTGACGGACCCGATGCACGGCAACACCTTCACCTCGCAGTCCGGCTACAAGACGCGCCAGTTCGACACGCTGCTGGACGAGGTGACGGGCTTCTTCGAGGTGCACTCGGAGCTCGGCACGGTTCCCGGCGGCCTCCTCGTGGAGCTCACGGGCGACGACGTCACCGAGGTCCTGGGCGGCACGGAGGAGATCGACGACGAAGGGCTCGCCCGTCGCTACGAGACCAAGGTGGACCCGCGCCTGAACCACCAGCAGTCGCTGGAGATGGCGTTCCTCGTGGCCGAGCTGCTCAGCAAGCACACGCCGCAGAAGCCGATCCCGATCGAGTTCCAGTAGGCCAGCGCCTGCATCGGCCGCCCGTGGCGACCTGGGCGGGCCCTTGCGCAGAGCGGCGTGCCTGCGAGGTGAGCCATCCCGTGCTCAGCGAAGCGTGCGACCCGTGCTCGGCGCGGCGTGCCATCCCGAGCTCAGCGCTGACTGCCATCGCTGAGCTCAGCGAAGCGTGCCGCTCCTGCCTGCCTCGGCGTCACTCAGCACCGGTAAGCGCCGCCCGAGGTGCGACACGCCGGCGTGTCGCACCGTGGTGCGGTCACAACCGGTCGCAGGTGACGGTGTGCGGGGTGGCGGAGACTCATCGGGACGCGCATCCGCCACGCTTTCGCGGCGATGTCTCCCGGGTTCATCGCCGATGCCGCCCGGGACCGATGCCTCGCGGGCTCGCGGCCGATGCCGCCCGGGCTCACAGCCGATGCCAGAGGACTAGTGGTACGTGAGCTGGATGGTCGATCCCACGGGCACGCTCGTGCCGGGCTCGACGCTCTGGTCGACGATGGTCTTGCCGGCCGGCGGCCCGCTGAACGGCCAGCGCTTGACGAGCTCGACCTTGAGGCCCAGGTCCTCGGCCGCCTTCTTGGCAGTCTCGGTCGTCATGAACAGGAAGCTCGGCATCTCCACCATGGGCGGGCCGTCGGAGATGTAGACGGTGATCTCCTGCGTGCGCGTGCCAGGCGTGCCCGCAGGGGGATCCGTGCGGATGACTGACCCCTTGGGCTGCTCGAGCGTCTTCTCGTACACGACGGACGGCTTGAGCGCGAAGTCGTCGCGCAGCAGCGTCATGGCCGCGGACTCCGGCATGCCCACGACATCGGGGATGGTGATGGGCTCGGGGCCCTTGGAGACGGTCAGCGCGATGCGCGTCGAGTGCGGCACCCGGTCGCCGAACGAGGGTGTGGACTCCATGACCTCGCCAGCGGGGACATGGTCGTCCCACACCTCGATGATCTCGCCGACCTCGTCGAAGCCGGCCTCGAGGATGCGTTCGACCGCGTCCTCCACGGTCACGCCGACCACGCGCGGCACCGTCTCCATCCGCACGCCCAGCGACACGACCAGCACCACGGTGGAGCCGTTGGGCACCTGGGTCTGCTCCGCGGGCTCGACACGGATGACGAAGCCCTCGGCGATGACGTCGGAGTGCTCGCGCTCGACCTCCACCTCGAGCCCGAGGCTGTCGAGCGCCTGCCGCGCCTCGCCCTCCGTCACGGTGCCGAGCGTCGGAATGGTCGTGTACGCGCCGGGGCCCTGTGTCGTGTACCACCAGAAGCCCAGGCCGAACACGAGCAGCAGGCCGGCGAGGATGCCCATGACCCACATGAAGGGCTTGGTGCGCTCGACGGCGGGGGCGATCGCCTCGGGATCGTCCTCGAAGTAGTCGATGTCGTACACGGGGCTCGCCGTGACCGGCTCGCCCAGGCCGATGGGCAGCGCGACCGTCTTGCCCGAGGGGATCGGCTCGATCACCTCGGTCTGCGCGTTGTCCGTCA
>JGI12383J13903_1000840_pt1 | contig 18682 bp, 17 predicted proteins | sample Passage237B_FD_13903 | JGI IMG/M metagenome (IMG submission 13903)
CGCGACCGTCGGCGGCGCGAGCGTCGTGTATCCCAGGCCCGCCACAAGCGCCGCAAGGCCGCCCAGGGACTGGCCCACGGCGATGGCGACCCACACGTCGACGCTCGCCAGGCGTGCCAGCACCGGCAGGAAGATGAACGGTGCCACGAGCGACAGGAACGGGATTCCCGCGAAGGCGAGGATGCGGCGCGCCAGAGCGGCGCCCCGAGGCCGCAGCCGAGCGGCGGCCTCCCAGATCGGATCGCTCACGGCCGGCGCCTGGACTTCCAGCGGCGGCTCACCTCGGACAGCGCGCCGCGGCGAGCATAGAAGAGGCCGTCGCGGATCCTCCTGCGCAGGCCCAGTGGGACAGGCGGACGCACGAGGCTTCGTGCCCGCCTGCCCAGCGCCGCACGGCCGCTCGCCGCCGCATCGGCCGCCAGGCGCGGCTCCCGCGCCAGCGCGCGCAGCGGCTCGAGCGTGCGCTCCCACACGAACTCTTCGCGCACCGCGGCGACACGCGCCGCCGCGCGAGAGGCGAACTGCTCGTCGAAGAGGATCCGCTCGAGGGCCTCCTCGAGCGCCGCCGCGTCGCCCGCCGGCACCACCACGCCGAGCTCGCGCTCGCGCACCAGGTCAGCGAAGTGATCGCCCTCGGTGACGACCATGGGCAGCCCCGCCCACAGGTAGTCGAGGATGCGGGTGCGGAAGGAGAACTCCGTCTCCAGGTGGTCGTGGTGGGTGGAGACGGCGGCATCGGCCTCGGCGTAATAGGCGCCGCGCTCGTCGAACGGGATCCAGCCCTCGTTGAACACCACCGAGCGGTCGAGCGCGCCCAGCTCGCGCGCCAGCTCGATCGCGTCCCGCACGATGCCGCGCGGCTCCAGGCCCGGCGTCACCGTGCCCAGGAAGACCAGCCGCACCTGCGGGCGACGCTGGGACAGGCCGTGCACGGCGCGGATGAGAGTGAGCGGGTCGAACCAGTCGTAGACCCCGCCTCCCCACACGAGGATGCGCGCATCGTCCGGAACCGCCGGGTGCGCGCCGCGCAGCCGAGGCGTGTCCGATGCCGCGGGAGGCTCGGCATCCAGGCCGAACGGGGCGAGCGCGATGAGGCGCTCGAGGTGCGGGTCATCGCGGTACGTCTGCGGGGAGACGCGGCCGAGCGCCGCGAGCTGGCCCAGGTACAGCTGGCGCTGGCGGGGCGACGCGGCGAGCACCAGGTCGGCGAGCGCGAGCTGCTGGTTGAGCAGACGCACCCGGTCGTCGACGAGCAGATCCCACGTCGCGCGATGCGCGGAGCGGCCATGCTCGAGCATCTCGAGGTGCATGGGGTCATAGGCGTCCGCGACGAGCACCGTGCGGCTGCGCGCGAGCGCCGGGAACTGCTCCGTCGCGTGACCCTGGAACACCACCACCTCGGCGGCGGCGTGGAAGCGGGCGAAGGCACGGCGGTCCGTGGGCCCGATGCTCGCCACGGCATAGCCAGCAGGCGACCAGCCTTCTGCAAGCGAGCCGGTGGTCAGGAGGGTGACGTCATGGCCGTCCGCGGCGAGCACCCGGGCCATGGCCGAGGCGCGGATCGCTGGGCCGCTCATGCGCGGGCCGACGCTCGCGCCCGTGATCACCAGGACCCGCGTCATCGCGCGCCACCCGTAGGAGCCTGCACACCAGCATCCTAGGGCCGCGCCCGGTAGCGTCCTCAAAGAGAGGGCTTCCGAGTGGCACCGACGCAGTCGGGTATCGTGGCCATTGTGGAAGTGAAGCGCGCCGCGATCACCGCGTACCAGCGCACAGCCCTCATCTTCGCGGACGTCTGGTATCGCATCTGCACTCCGCGACACCGACGCGGAGAGATCTCCTGGGTTGTCGGACCGGACGACATCGCATCGATGGTTCAACAGATATCCCGCGCCATCCCAAGGTCGTTCTCTGTCTCGATGTTCCCCCATGCCTCCTACACAGAGAACTACGACTACTTCATCCGCGCGCCGCGAGACTCACGCAGGGCTTTCTGGTTCCGCATCGTCATCGGACCGTGGCTACTGGCTCGGCTTGCCCATCGGGCTAAAGGCTTCATCTACGTGGGGGCCACAGGCTTCCTCGCGGACTTCGACGCTCGAGCGCACGAATTCGCGTATGTGAAGAGGCGCGGCCGCGGCCTCGTCTGCTACTGGACTGGCTCGGACATCCGCTCGACACGACGCATGAACGAACTCGAGCGCGAGACCGGAATGCCGAACATCTCGACATACATCTCACTCGTCGCTCCCGCCCTTGGAACGGACGCGTGGGAAGAAGGCAGGCGCCAGCTCGCCGCCGTGGCGGACCGCTACGCCGATGCGATGTTCTCCAACTCCGTGGATCACCTTAGTTACCTCGAGGCATCCACGGAGCCCTTCCTTTACTTCCTCGACGATGACATTGTGGGTGACCTCACGAAGTTCGATGCCATCGAACGCCCCGTATTGGTTCATGCGACGACGTCACCGATCATCAAGGGAACACCACTTGTGCGCGCCGCCGTGGCGAAGCTGAGGCACGAGGGGTACGCGTTCGAGTACATCGAGCTCATCGGCGTCCCCAACTCGGTCGTTCGCAGTGAGCTGCGCCGCGCGCACATCGCACTCAACCAGTTCTACGGTTTCAACCCCACAGTCTTCGGTTGCGAGGCCCTGGCTGCGGGCGCGGTCGTCATGATGAGTTCCGACGAGCATGTCGAGACCGACCTGCCACCTGGCTCGAACCAGGCCTGGGTCGTCACGAAGCACTACGAGGTCTATGACAAGCTCAAGGACCTGTTGGACAACCCGGAGCGCTGGAGAGCCATCGCAGAGCGTGGCATCGCGTGGGCTCGGGAGAATGCCCTCGTGTCAGGCACGGCGCCACGCTTGCATCGGGTGCTCAACGCGGTGCTGGACGGGACGTACACACCGCCGAGGCGAAGAGATGCCTAGGCGTATCCTCATCGTCGGCGCAGGCACCGCCGGACGCAGTCTCGCCGACTCCATCGCCACAGCTGGCGACACCGTCGTCGGATTCCTTGACGATGCTCGTACCGACGCCGATGTGCTCGGAACACTTTCGGAAGTCAATGACGTCGTGAGAAGGCATCATGGCGACGGCGTGTAATTCGCTATTCCCTCGGCGAGTGCGGCGAAGGTTCGCGACTTCCTCGCCACCCTCGAGATAGCCGATGTCGAGATTGCGATCGTGCCTCGCACGTACGCCATCATCGCCAAGGAAACCGTCAGCATTGACGACCTTTCCGATGTGGGCATCCTGGACCTAGTAGGACGCGAACCGGTCAAGCACGATCTTCTCGCGGCCCACCGCTTCATTGACGGCAAGCGCGTGCTGATCACGGGTGCGGCAGGGTCAATCGGCTCACGGCTCGCGCGACAATGGGAGCCGCGTCTGTCGTTTGCGTCGACCGGTGGGAGAACGGCATCTTCTACCTCAACGAAGACATCGGATCCGACCGGCGCGTGGTTTTCAAGGTTGCCGACATAACGGATGAACGCGCCCTGGATCTTCTGCTTGCCGAGCACCGCCCCCAGGTGGTCTTCCACGCAGCAGCCTACAAACACGTGCCGCTGATGCAGGCCAATCCCGTCGAGGCGATCGTCAACAACGTGTGGGGCACTCTCAACGTTCTGCAGGCATCGCTGCGCCACGACGTCTCGAACGTCGTCTATGTCTCCACGGACAAGGCTCTGAATCCGGTCAACGTCATGGGTGCGACCAAGCGCCTGGGCGAGATGCTCATGGAAGCGCTGGCGTCACGCTCCCCAAAGACCGTGTTCACCGCTGTGAGTTTTGGGAACGTCATCGAGAGCAACGGCTCCGTGATGCAGACCTTCCGCAAGCAGATTGCTACGGGTGGGCCGGTGACCGTCTCCCACGAAGATGTCACTCGGTTTTTCATGACCATCGACGAGGCGAGCCAACTCATCATCCAGTCCGCCTCGCTTGGCAAGAACCGAGAGATCTTCGTCCTTGATATGGGGGAGCCGGTTCGGATCATGGACCTTGCCCGCAGCCTCATTCGCGCCACCAAGCCTGGCGTCGAAATCGTGGTGACAGGCCTGCGTCCTGGCGAGAAGCTCTACGAGGAACTCAGTTACGAGCCCGCCCGCGTCGAGCGCACCGCCAACGACAAGATCTTCATCGTCAAGGACGAGAAGCCCTTCGATTACGAGACCTTCCTTGCCTCCATCGACGAGCTTCTCCGTGTGGCACGGAGATTCGAACTCACACCCCAGCAAGCCGTGGAACGACTGCGCGGCTATGGGTTCGCTATCCGATGACCAACCTACTCGAACCCGTTCTCGTCACCGGCGCCAACGGCGGAATCGGGCGGGCAGTCCTGCGGCTTGCGCAGGACAGAGGCATCGACGTCGTCCCGTGCACGCGAAACGGACTCCCTGTCGATGGAGTACCGACGACAGCGTGCGACGTGACATCAGATGATGCCCTCGCAAGTACGCTCGAAACCCATAAGCCTCGCATCGTCATTCATCTCGCTGGCATGACGAGCCAAGGCGACCCTGGTGAACTGCACGCCGTGAACGCCATCGGCACGCAGCGCCTCGCATCCCTCGCAGCCCGGCACGGAGCCCACCGAATCATCTTCGCCTCGTCAGCCGCGGTATATGGCGACAAGGGCTCTGCGCCGTACGCCGAGAGTTCGGCCACCCCCGCACCCAGTCCCTATGGGGCCTCCAAGCTCGCAGCGGAGAATGCGCTGGCCAGGGCAACCTCTGCGCTGGGCCTCGAGTCCGTCGCCGCGCGCATCTTCAACGTATACGGTCCGGCACAGCCGAACTCCCTCATCTCGCGCATTCTCACATCGTCTGTCGACTCGCCGGCGGTGTTGCGAGGCGGTGCCGTTTTTGTGCGCGACTACGTCCACGTTGACGACGTGGCCGCTGCACTCCTCGCTGCTGCTGAGACGGAACTTCCGGAAGCGTTCACGGTGATCAACGTAGATACGGGGCATCCCACCTCGAACGACGACTTGGAACGTCTGTTCGCCGGACGCGAGGACGTGCACATTACCACCGGCGAGGGCCCACCGAGTTACAGCGTTGCCGACAACACGAAGATGGCAACCTTGCTCGGCATAGCCCCGCGCTCGCTCGCCGAGGCGTTGTCTGTCTAGGGGCAGGTACCGAACGAAGCCGCCCGCGGCGTGACGCTGGCTGGCCCTCCAAGCACGACTACCGACTTCGCACCCATCGTCAAGATGTCGTCACCCACTCGAGACGGCATGCACTCCGGCGGGATGACGTACAGGGGCGAGTTGGTGCCACCGGCCACGGCGGCTCCCGCGAGCGCGTCCGGGAACGTCAGACCCGAAGCGAGGAACACGGTGTCGGCGGTGCTGAACACACCACGGTTGATCGCACCCGAAACCTCATAGCGGTCGAGGCCGCCAAGTCGGGTCACTGTCGTGACGCCAGGGATGCCACGCAGGGCGTTCTCGATGGTGGGCGTCACACTCGCCGGCCCGCCCGCGATGCGAATCTCCGAGACTCCAAGATCGCGAATGAGCTGAGCGGTCTCCTGCGGGAGACCCTTCGCAGTGCCGTCGACGAGGATGACGGGCGCATCCAGCGAACCTGCGGCCGAGCTTGCGGAGAGGGCATCGGGGAAGTTTGCACCCGTTGCCACATACGCGACCGTCGCGCCGCTCTCGCCGAACGCATATCGGGTCACGTTGCGCGACACCTCATAGCGGTCTGCGCCGGTCATGCGCATGACGGTCGGGGCATAGCCCTCAAGCTGCTTGAAGACGTGTTCGCTCACCGCGCCTGGGCCACCGGACACGATGATGGTGCTGGGCGCCAAGCGTGCAAGCTCAGTGGCGACCGACGAGGGCAACGAGTCCTTGGGCACCAGAAGCAATGGCCCACCCTGCTTGGCCGCCGCAGGAGCTGAACCCAGAGCGTCAGGGAAGTTTGCGCCGGTCGCGAGGTACACCACTGGGGCACCGCTCGGGAAGTACGTCTTGCTGATGCCGATAGCGGTTTCGTAGCGATCCGCGCCGCCGACGCGTGAAACCGTGATGCCGGATGGGACGCCGGAGCGGGGGTCGCCGAACCAGTCGGTGTAGTAGCGCCAGAAGTTGCGGTTGCCGTACGAGGAGCAGCTGTCTCCCATGTTGTAGAGGTTGTTGAGCGCGGCCTGGTTCGGCTGGTACGGCGTGTAGTTGTACAAGCTCGCCGTCGCGACGTTCTTGATCAAGACCGGCGACGAGCCGCACGAAGCATCCGGGTTGAAGTAGATGTTGTTGACCATGCCGGCTCGGTAGTTGTAGCTCGTCGGCTTGGCCTTGTAGATCTGGAACTGGCGCGCCGCGCGCCAAACCTGGTTCTGGAAGCCGAAGTACTCGGCGTTGCACGGCGCCGTGTCAGGGCAGCCGTAGCCCATCGCCTTCTGGTACCGGTAATCACTCGGCCACGTGTGTGTGACGAGACCCTGCTCCTTTTGCAGGGTCACGATCAGCACCTTGGGGTTGATACCGCACGCCTGGGCGACCTTGTAGATGATCGTCGAAGCGAGTTCATTGGCCGCGCCTACGTAGTTCCCCGTGCAGTACTGGTCTGCGGGAATGGTGCGGGTCGTCACGCGGTAGTTCTTGAGGCACACGATCGGGTCGTGCGGGCCAGCGGTCCTGAACTCCTCGCATGTCGGCACCTTGGCCTCGAAGAAGGCCTGGATCTGCGCAGCCGTCATGGAGTTGGAGTCGTAGAACTGCTCGTCCGAGATGATGTAGCCGGGGTCCCAGTTTGAGGCAGAGGCTGCACGCGCAGGGAGCGCCGAGTCGACTGTGACGAACACCAGGATCAGGGCAAGAGCGATAGCCTGCCACGTGCGGCGCAGACTGATCATGGGACCTCCAGGGGGGCTGGCGACGAGACAGCACGGCCTCTTGCATTCTCATAGGTCAAGGTGGCTGCATACAGGCCCGCAGCGAGTTGACCAGACGGGATCTCAACGGACCCACACGATGTGTTGTCGGCGTTGCTCGTTCCAGTCGTCGACCTCGAGAGCACTTCGGTCGAGTTGCGGGTGATACGGAACGTGCAGATGCCCCCGGTCTCGACGATGCCCGACACGAAGCCCCCGACCACCACGGCCCCCGTGCTCGGGTCGACTCCGGCGAGGCTCACAAGCGCCGTGGCATCGAGGACGACCGGCTCGTCGCTCCCCTGGTCCGGCTCAGGTGTGGTGACGGGGGTAGGATCGGTGACGCGGGGCGTGGGAGACGGAGCGCCGCCAGTCGGCGTCGCCTCGGCGGTGAGGGTCGGAGGCGCCGTCGCGGTCTGCTCAGCATCGGACGTGGCAACGATTCCAGGCGTGCCAAAGCAACCGCTCGTGAGCGCCACGAAGCCCAGCGGCAAGGCGAGCCAAGCGTGACGGAAAAGTCGGCCCATGCATTCGAGGGTAACCCGGGCCTTGCGAAGTTGTGGGAGGCACGCGCCAACGTGCGCACGACCGGGAGGCAGGCGAGGACCTTCGTGCCAAGGAGCGCAGGTGCCCTGCGGTATTCTCGCGACATGGCATTCAAGGTCGTCTCGACGGCCGATGTGGCTGACGACGCGATCATTGGAGACGGGTCCTCGATCTGGCACCTGGCCCAGGTGAGAGAGCACGCCCGCATCGGTCGCAACTGCATCGTCGGTCGCGGCGCCTACATCGGCACCGGCGTCGTCATGGGAGACGGCTGCAAGGTCCAGAACTACGCCCTGGTCTACGAGCCCGCCGTGCTCGAGGACGGCGTCTTCGTGGGCCCCAGCGTGGTGTTCACCAACGACCACTTCCCCCGTGCCATCAACCCTGACGGCACCCCCAAGTCCGCGCACGACTGGGAGCCCGTGGGCGTGACCGTCCGCCACGGCGCCTCGATCGGAGCGCGCGCGGTGTGCGTCGCCCCCGTCACGATCGGGCGCTGGGCGACCGTCGCCGCCGGCGCCGTCGTCACCAAGGACGTCCCCGACTACGCCCTCGTGGCCGGGGTTCCCGCCCGCCGCGTCGGCTGGGTCGGAGAGGCTGGCGCGCCCCTCGTCAAGCACGAGGACGGCCACTACACGTGCCCGATCACCCACCGGGCCTACGACGAGATCGACGGAGCCCTCACGCCGCGCTGACCCGGCGCCCGGACGGCTCCTCAGGAGAAGAAGACACCATGAACCAGCCCATCATCCCTGCGGCGAGCCCCATCATCGGCGACGAGGAGCGCGAGGCGGTCGACCGCGTCCTGCGCTCGGGCATGATCGCCCAGGGACCCGAGGTCGCGGCTTTTGAGAACGAGTTCGCCGACGCCCTGGTGGGCGGGCGCACGAACGTCGCCGTGAACTCGGGCACCTCCGGCCTGCACCTGGGCCTGCTCGCCTGCGGCATCGGCCCGGGCGACGAGGTCCTCGTGCCGTCCTTCACCTTCGCCGCGACGGGCAACTCCGTGGCCCTCACGGGCGCCACGCCGGTCTTCGTCGACATCGACCCTGACACGTTCTGCATGGACCCCGACGCCGCCGAAGCCGCCATCACCGAGCGCACCGCGGGCATCATGCCGGTCCACCTGTACGGCCACCCGGCCGACGTCACCGCCCTGGGCGAGCTCGCGGCCAAGCACGGCATCCAGCTCTTCGAGGACGCCGCGCAGGCGCACGGCGCGCAGTGGCAGGGCAAGCCGGTCGGATCGTTCGGCTCCTTCGCGATGTTCAGCCTCTACCCGACCAAGAACATGACCTCCGGCGAGGGCGGCATGGTCGCGTGCGCGACGGAGGAGATCGCGCGCAACGTCCGCCTGCTGCGCAACCAGGGCATGGAGCGGCGCTACGAGAACGAGGTCGTGGGCTTCAACGCCCGCATGACCGACATCCACGCCGCGATCGGCCGCGTCCAGCTCACGAAGCTGCCCGCGTGGAACTCCCGTCGCCAGGAGATCGCCGCACGCTTCGACGCCGAGCTCACGGGCGTCGTGGTCCCGCCGGTCGCCGAGGGCGCCGTGCACGTCTACCACCAGTACACGATCCGCGTCCTCGAGGACCGCGACGGCTTCGCCAAGGCCCTGCTCGACGAGCACGGCATCGGCACCGGCGTGTACTACCCCATCCCCAACCACGAGCTCCCGTCGCTGCGCTCCGAGGCCGACCTCCCGGTCACGGCCCAGGCCGCGCGCGAGGTGCTGTCGCTGCCGGTCCACCCCGCGCTGAGCGACGACGACGTCGAGCGCGTCATCGCGGCGGTCAACGCCGTCGCCGGGGCAGGCGCCTGATGGCCGCCCTGCGCGCCGGCCTCATCGGCCTGGGCATGATGGGGCGCCACCACGCCCGCGTCCTGCGCTCGCTCGAGGGCGTCGAGCTCGTCGCCGTCGCCGATGCCGCGGGCGACCCGCACGGCGCCGCCGGCGGCCTCGAAGTCCTGCCCGGCATCGAGTCGCTGCTCAAGGTGGGCGTCGACTACGTCGCCGTCGTGGTGCCGACGATCTTCCACGAGGAGGTCGCGCTCGCCATCGCCGAGGCGGGCGTCCACGCCCTCGTGGAGAAGCCATTGGGCCACGACGTCGAGTCCTCGCGCCGCATCGCCGACGCCTTCGAGTCCCGTGGCCTCGTGGGCGGCGTGGGCCACATCGAGCGCTACAACCCCGCGATCCAGAGCCTGCGCTCGCGCCTCGAGAACGGCGACCTGGGCGAGGTCTACCAGATCGCCACGCGCCGCCAGGGCCCCTTCCCCGCCCGCATCGCGGACGTGGGCGTCGTGCGCGACCTCGCGCCGCACGACGTCGACCTCGCCGCCTGGGTCGCCCAGTCGACGTACTCTCAGATCTCCGCGCAGGTCGCATACCGCAGCGGCCGCGAGCACGAGGACCTCGTGTCCATCACCGGCCGCTTCGCCAACGGCACCGTCGTGAGCCACCTCATCAACTGGCTGTCGCCCATGAAGGAGCGCACCACGGTCGTCACGGGCGAGCGCGGCGCGTTCGTCGCGGACACCATCACGGCCGACCTCACCTTCCACGAGAACGGCACGGTCGCCACGACGTGGGACCGGATCGCCGGCTTCCGCGGCGTCGCCGAGGGCAACGTGATCCGCTACGCGATCCCCAAGGCGGAGCCGCTCATGACCGAGCACGCCGCCTTCCGCGACGCGGTCCTGGGCAAGTCGTCCAACTACGTCACGATGCGCGAGGGACTCGAGACCGTCGCCGTCGTGGACGCCGTCCTCGAGTCGGCTCGGACCGGCCAGACCATCCACCGCTGAGCCCGGAGCCGGCGCTTTTGCCGGTGCTACGATCACGCCATGCGACCTGCGCCCCAGCGGACGCTCATCGTCATGCCGGCGTACAACGAATCGCAGTCCGTCGGCCAGGTGGTGCGCGAGACCCTGAGCACCCTCCCGGACGTCGACGTCCTGGTGGTGGACGACGGCTCGCACGACGACACCGCGGACAAGGCTCGTGAGGCCGGCGCGCTCGTCGCCTCGCTTCCCTTCAACCTGGGCGTGGGCGGCGCCATGCGCGTGGGCTTCCGTTACGCCGCCGAGCACGGCTACGACGCCGTGGTGCAGATCGACGCCGACGGCCAGCACGACCCGGCCGACGTCCCCCGCCTGCTCGAGGACCTCGCGGACACGGACATCGTCATCGGCGCGCGCTTCGCGGGCGCGGGCGAGTACCGCATGCGCGGCCCGCGCCGCTGGGCCAGCTGGGTCCTCGCCGTCGCCATCAGCCGCACCGCGCGCGCCAAGCTCACAGACACGACCTCGGGTTTTCGCGCCTCCGGTCCGCGCGCGATCGAGCTGTTCAGCCGGGAGTACCCGGCGGAGTACCTGGGCGACACCATCGAGTCGCTCGTGATGGCCTGCCGCGCGGGCCTCACCGTCAGCCAGGTCCCCGTCGCCATGCGCGAGCGCGCTGGCGGCCGGCCCTCGCATCGGCCGTTCAAGGCGGCCCTGTACCTGGGCCGGGCGACGCTCGCACTGGCCTTCGCCTACGCCCGGCCGCGCACGCCCGCGGCCGCCAGCGGGAGCACCTCATGATCAGCCTTCGCGCCTACATCTTCGCCATCGCCGCGGCACTCGTCGTGCTGCTCGTCGTCATCACCCTGCTGCGCCGGCGCCGCCTGCGCGAGCGCCACGCCATCTGGTGGCTCGTCGCGGGAGTGCTCGCGCTCATCGCAGGCGTCTTCCCCCGCACGCTCGAGATCGCCGCGAACTTCCTGGGCATCGCGTTGCCGGTCAACCTGGTCTTCTTCATCTCCATCACGATCCTGTTCCTCGTCAGCCTCCAGCACAGCGGCGAGCTGACCTCCCTGGAGGCGAAGAACCGCGATCTCGCCGAGAATGTGGTCCTGCTGACCCTGCGGGTGGAAGAGCTCGAGAAGCGCGAGTTAGACTCCAAGCACGACAGGGGAGCGCTTCCCGGCGACGAGCCGGGGCCAGAGCGCTGAGAGTGCGGACCAGCCGCAGACCCTCGAACCTGATCCGGTTAGCACCGGCGTAGGGAGTCGAGTCTCGTCCCCTCCAACGCATTGGAGGATCCATGCGCGCACAGCGTGCCTTCACCGCCATCACGGCACTGTCCCTCACCGCCCTGGCCGCGGGCTGCTCCGCGGCCGGACCCGACGCGCCCGCATCGGGCGGCCCAAGCGAGGCCCCGGCATCGGGCGTCGTCACCGTCCTCACCCACGACAGCTTCTACCTGCCCGATGCGGTGGTCGCGGCGTTCGAGGACTCGAGCGGGATCGACGTCGAGTTCGTCACGACGGGCGACGGCGGCTCGCTCGCCAACCAGATCATCCTGACCAAGGGCGCCCCGATCGCGGACGTCGTCTACGGCATCGACAACACCTTCGCGTCCCGCGTCGTGGAGGAGGGCGTTCTCGTCGAGTACGTCTCCGATGCCCCGGCGACCGGCTCGGCGGCGTACGCGAGCGTCCCCTCCCTGCCCGGCCTCACCCCCGTGGACTACTCGGACGTGTGCATCAACATCGACCTCACGTGGTTCGAGGCGCACGACGTCGAGCCGCCCGTGACGCTCGAGGACCTCGCCGAGCCGCAGTACAAGGACCTGCTCGTCGTGACCAACCCGGCGACGTCCTCCCCCGGCCTCGCGTTCCTGCTCGCGACCGTCGCCGCGTTCGGCGACGACTGGAGCGAGTACTGGGAGGCGCTGCGCGCCAACGGCGTGCGCGTCGCCGGGTCGTGGTCCGACGCCTACTACGTGGACTTCTCCGCGCCCAACTACGGCGGAGACCGGCCCATCGTGCTCAGCTACGCCTCGTCCCCGCCGTCGGAGGTCATCGACGGGGTGCCCACCTCGGCCGCGCTGCTCGACACGTGCTTCCGCCAGGTCGAGTACACGGGCATCCTCGCGGGAACCCGCAACGAGGCCGGAGCGAAGGCCGTCATCGACTGGCTGCTGTCCGACGACGTGCAGTCGGCGCTGCCGTACGCCATGTACGTCTACCCCGTCTCGGACACCGCGACGATCCCCGACGAGTGGCTCGAGCACGCGCCGCTCGCGGACTCGCCGTGGCAGCTTCCCCCCGCCCAGATCGAGGAGCAGCGCGAGCGCCTCATCCTCGACTGGACCGCGCTGGTGCTCGACTAGGTGAGCACCGTGACCGTCCGAGCCCGCTCCCCGCGCCTCACGCCGCGGGGAGCGTGGCTCGCGGCCGCCCCCTTGGCTTTCCTGGGCGTCTTCTTCGTGGTGCCGACGCTCGCGATCCTCGCGCGCGGCGCCCAGGAGGCCCTGGGCGGCTCGATCCCGTGGTCGCGCATCGCCGATGCGACGGGCACCACCGCCGTCCTGGCATCGGCCGCGACGCTCGGCTCCCTGGTGCTGGGCCTGCCCGCGACGTGGGCGCTGTTCCGCCGCTCGTGGCGAGGCGCGCGCCTGGCCGTCGCGGCCGTGACCGTGCCGTTCGTGCTGCCCACCGTCGTGGTCGCCGCGGCCTTCCGTGCGGCCACGCGCGGGGCCGCGTGGGCGAGCGAGGAGCCGGGCGTGTGGCTCGTCATCCTCGCGGCGCTCGTGTTCTTCAACATCGCCGTCGTGGTGCGCATCGTGGGCCCCGTGTGGGCCGCGCTCGACGACCGCACCTACTGGGCGGCCCGCACCTTGGGGGCCTCGCCGTGGCGGGCCGCGCGCACGGTGACGCTGCCGGCGCTGTCCCGGGCGATCGCCGCGGCTGCGGCCGCGGTGTGGCTGTTCTGCTCCACGTCCTTCGGCGTCGTCATCGTCATCGGCGGCGGCCGCGTCGCGACCGTGGACACCGAGGCCTGGCTCCAGACCCAGCAGTTCCTCAACCTGGGCGCGGCGGCCGTGCTGGGCGTGCTGCAGATCGCGATGGTCGCGACCGCCTTCGCGCTCGCGGGCCTGCTCGCCAGGCGGGCACGGGTCGCCCCCGCGCTCGCCGCCCAGCGCGACGCGCCGCGTGCGCGGGGTGCGCGCGAGCGCGTCGTCATCGTCGCGGCGCTCGTGCCCGCGGGGGCGCTGCTCGCCCTGCCCCTCGTGACGCTCGTGGTGCGCTCGCTCACCACCCGCGACGGCATCGGGCTCGGCAACTATCGCCTCCTCCTGACGGAGGGAGCGCTCGGCGGCTCCGGCACCACCGCCCCGCAAGCCCTCGGCACCTCGCTCGTGACCGCGCTCGCCGTGGCCGTCATCGCGACCGTGCTCGCGCTCGCCATGGCGACCTTCATCGCCGCCCGCCCCTCGCTCGCGTGGCTCCACGGGGCGCTGCTGCTGCCGCTCGGCGTGTCCTCGGTCGTCGTCGGCCTGGGCGTCCTCCTCACGCTCGCGCGACCCGCCGCCGCCCTGGGCCCCGACATCGGCCCGCGCCTGCTCATCCCGGCCGCGCACATCGTCGTCGCGCTGCCGCTCGCGGTGAGCGTCATCCTGCCCGCCGTGCGCGGCATCGACGCCAGGCTGCTCGCCGCGGCGGCCACGCTCGGCGCGGGGCCGGCGCGGGTGTGGCGCACCGTCCAATGGCCGCTGGCGCGCCGCGCCACCTTCATGGCTGCGGGACTGTGCGCGGCGGTCTCGCTAGGCGAGTTCGGCGCATCGGCGTTCCTGGCCCGCCCCGGCGCGCAGACCCTCCCGACGCTCATGTTCCGCCTCCTGGGAAGGCCCGGGGCCGAGAATGTGGGCATGGCGTTCGCGATCGCGGTGATCCTGGCGCTCGCGACGGCGGCGATCGCCCTCGCGGCCGACCCCTCCGCGCGCCCGGCTCGGGCGGCGTCGGCGCTCACGTCGTCCGCCCAGGCAGCGCCCGACCGCGCCGCGAGCGCCGGGAGGCTCTCATGAGCGGCCTCGAGGTCCGCGACGTCACCGTCGCGTACGGCGCCGCCGTCGCCGTCGACGCCGCGTGCCTCGCGGTGGAGCGCGGCCAGATCGCGGCGATCGTGGGCCCCTCCGGCTGCGGCAAGTCCTCGCTGCTCGGAGCGATCGCCGGCATCGTGTCCTATACCGGCACGGTGTGCTGGGAGGGCCAGGACCTGGGCCGCCTGCCCGTGCACCAGCGCGGGGTGGGTCTGGTGTTCCAGGACGGCCAGCTCTTCCCGCACCGCACCGTCGTGCGCAACATCGCCTACGGCCTCGAGGCGACGGGCGTGCCAGCGCCCGAGCGCGCCGCCCGCGTCCAAGAGCTGCTCGAGCTCGTCGGCCTCGAGGGCTACGGCGAACGCGGCATCGACGAGCTGTCCGGCGGCGAGCGCCAGCGCGTGGCCCTCGCCCGCTCCCTGGCACCCCGTCCGCGCGTGCTCGCGCTCGACGAGCCGCTCAGCTCCCTCGACGCCGCGCTGCGCGCGCGGCTCGCGGTGGACGTGCGCGACATCCTGCGCGACCAGGGCACCACGGCGATCGTGGTGACGCACGACCTCGCGGAGGCCGAGGTCATGGCGGACCGCATCCTCACCATGGAGGCCGGGCGCATCACGGGCGAGCGCGCGGGCTAGGCTGGCGGCCATGGCATCGGCGGACGCGCGCGCCTCCGTTTCGGTCGCGCTGTGCACGTACAACGGCGAGCGCTGGGTGGGCGAGCAGCTGAGCTCGATCCTCGACCAGTCCGTCCCCGTCGCCGAGGTCGTGGTGGGCGACGACGGCTCCACCGACGGCACGCTCGACGTCATCGCCCAGGTCGCCGCGCGATCCGACATCCCCGTGCGCGTCGCCGCGACGGAGCGGGCGGGCGGGATCCGCGCCAACATGGAGCGCACCCTGCGCGCGTGCACCGGAGACATCATCGCGATGTCCGACCAGGACGACGTGTGGCACCCGGACCGCATCGAGCAGGTGCTCGAGGAGTTCGCGGCACGCCCGGACGCCCTCCTCGTCCACGCCGATGCTCGCATCGTGGGCGCCGACGGCTCGCCGTCCGGCGGCACGCTGCTGGGCAGGCTCGGCGCGAGCGAGGAGGAGCGCGCCGCGCTCGTGCTGGGCGAGGGCTGGCCGGTGCTGCTGCGCCGCAACCTCGTCACGGGCGCCACGGCGGCCATCCGGCGCGAGCTGCTCGACCTCGCCCTTCCGCTGGGATCGTCGTGGGTGCACGACGAATGGCTCGCCATCATCGCGGCGAGCCGCGGCGGCGTCGTCCTCATCGACGAGCCGCTCATCGACTACCGCGTCCACGGGTCTAACCAGATCGGCGCCGAGGAGCGCACGCTCGGCTATCGGGTGCGGCGGATGCTCGCGTCTCGTAGGGATCGGCTTGAGGGGTTGGCGCGGCGCGGGGAGGAGCTGGTGGAGCGGCTCGAGGCGTTGGGGGCGGACGAGGCGGTCCTGGCGGGCGCGCGTGCCAAGCGGGACTTCGACCGGGAGCGGGCCGAGATTCCGGCGTCTCGCTGGCGGCGCATCGGGCCCGTGCGCCGGGCCGCGAAGGGCGGGCGCTACGCGCGGCTCGCAAGCCAGGGGCGGCTCGACATGGTGCGGGATCTGCTCGCGGCACCGTAGCTGGGTCTGCTTGCTTCTGCCACCGCTGGTTTGGCGGCAACTGCCGCTCGTGAGCGTCGTACCCAGGGCGTGGATAAAAGTTCTTTCCACATTTTTGTCACGATTTGGGTAAGTATGGGCCTGTTTGTCAGGGGTGTCTGCTTGGCTTGAGTCATGCAGATCTCGTCGGAGCTTCTCGACAGTGCGGCCGATGCCGTGCGCGCTTTCCATGGTGCGGACATCGGTGGGCTGTCGCATGGGCGGCTGTTGGAGGCGCACGATGCTGCGGCTCGCGCCCGTCGTGCCGCCGATGTTCTGCTGGCAGCCCTGGCGGCGGAGGTTGCGCAACGCTCGGCTGCGGGGAGTTTGGCCCGGGCGGAAGGGTTCTCCTCACCGCAACGCCTGGTCGCGTCACTGACCGGCGGGTCGCTGGCCGAAGCTCACCGCCTGGTCGACGCCGGCACGTTGCTGCTGGAGCAGACACCACCACCGGACGCGGTCGTGGAATCGGCGCCCGATGCTGTGGCGGACGAGCCAGCACGCGACCTGCTGCCCGGTGACCCTGTGCCCGGGGATGCGACTGCGCAGGCGTTGCGCACCGGGGACATCGGTGTGGAGGCGGCGGCGTTGCTGCGTGCCACCATCACGCGTGTTCAGGCCGCGGTTGATGCTGGCCTGGCCGACCCTGATGCTGCCCTTGTTGTGGAGCGGCGCTTGCTGGGCTGTGCACGCACGTTGAGTCTGGGCCAGTTGCGTCGCGCGTGTGTGCGTGCCGAAGCTAACGCAAGCCCGGCCGCGTGGGAGCAACGTGAACGCCGCCAACACCAGGCCCGTTGCGTCAGCGTCGGCTCTGACAGCGACGGCATGGTCGTCATCACCGCCCGATTGGACCCACCATCAGCCGCCCCGGTGATCGCATGGTTGGACGCGCAGGTGCGTGACGCGTTCCAACGCCGCCGCGACCACGACGCCCTCGATGAGCGCACCGCCGGGCAGATCCGCGCCGACGTCCTGGTCGCCCTCGCCCGTCACGGCCTGACCTGCGACACCCCCACCACCGGTGTCGCCACCACCGTGGTGGTGCGCATGAGCCTCGAGCAGCTGCGCGATGCCAACAACACCAAGTCAGGGATCGCTGACTGTGACACCCTCACCACCCCCATCACCGCCGCCGCGGCCCGCCTCATGGCCGCCGACGCCGAAGCGGTCCCCCTGGTCCTCGGCGGCGTCTCCGAAGTCCTCGACATCGGCCGAGCACGACGCCTGTTCACCCGCGCGCAGCGCCTCGCCCTGGTCGAACGCGACGGCGGATGCGCCTGGTGCCACGCACCACCGTCATACTGCGACGCCCACCACATCCGCTGGTGGACCAAAGACACCGGACCCACCGACCTGTCCAACGGAGTACTGCTGTGCGTGTCATGCCACCACCGACTCCACGACACCGGCTGGGACGTCCAGGTCAAAGACGGTCAGGTGTACTTCATCCCACCCATAACCGTCGACCCCACACAAACCCCCCGACTAGGCGGACGAGCACGCCTCGAACCCTCCGCGGCCTGAACGCGTGGTCAGTGACTGGCGGTGCACGTGCTGCGACTTCGATTTGCCTGGGTGCGTGCCCATCCACAGGTTCACGGTTCCGGATGCGAGCGAGATGGGGCGCCGGTAGCCTCGCGGGCATGATTCGTCGCGTTGTTGCTGGTGTGTCCGGAGTTGTGGTCGTGGCGGCGGTGGTTTCCGGGTGCACGGGGCCTGCTGCTGAGCCGTCGCCTAGCTCGACGCCGTCGGTGACGGAGAGCGCAACGCCCAGCCCGACGCCGACGCTCACCGAGGAGGAGCGCCTCCTTGCGATGATTCCCGATGCCGCAAAGGGCGACGACCTGCCGGCGGCGGTGGAGATGGCGAAGTTCTTCATCACGTTGCACCCGGGGTTGTATCAGGGCGAAGACCCGGCACTGTTCGAGTTCCTGAGCTTGCCGGAGTGCATGTTCTGCAGCTCGTCGGTCGAGGTGACGCAAGAGCGGTTGGCCGACGGGATCGTGCAAGTCGGGGGCGAGTTCACGATTCCCGAGCAGGTCGAGGGTGCAGTGCTTGACGAGGTGACCGACAACACGACCACCGCGCTGGTGCTGCTCAAGGTGGACGAGGCGCCGTATGAAATCCGCGACAACGCGGGCGGCGTCATTCGGAGCCACGACGGTGGGCCGTTCAACGCGGCCTTCGCTCTGCGTCACGTGGACGGGTTGTGGCGTGTCTACGGAGTTGAGATTGTCGACCCGTAGTTTCGCGATCCTCGTCGGGATCGCCTTGGTCTTCGCAATACTCTTTTCCCCGTCCGCAGCCGTCGCGGAGGGTGGACAAGACGGCGGGTGGACAGACGACGGTGGCGTGCATGTGTGGTACGGAACTGGCAACGACGTTGCCGCTGACATCCCTGGCAACCCGCCGTCAAGCGCGGGCAAGACGCAGTGGGACTACGCCTACCAATGCGTCGACTCGCTCTTTCGCTACGACCAAGACCACGGCTGCCCCGACGGAAGGCTTCCCCGCATCGAATACTGCGACGACGGATCAGAAGCGACCCCGCCGTTGTGGCGCCGCCCCGAGTCGCCGCCCGGCAGCGGCCAGTGGGGCCAATGGAGCATGTACCGCAACTACTACTGCAGCGCGGAGACCACGTTCGACTACCACCTGCGCATCGCGTGGCAGCAGATGCCCATCGCCCCGCACACCATCACCTTGCAACCCGACACCGGGTGG
>JGI12383J13903_1000843_pt1 | contig 18641 bp, 11 predicted proteins | sample Passage237B_FD_13903 | JGI IMG/M metagenome (IMG submission 13903)
GAGCCAGTCGGGGTGGAGGGCTTCGAGGTCGTTGTTGAGGAAAGCGAGAATACGACCGTGGGCGTGGCGGACGGCGTGGTTGTTGATCGCGGAGAAGTTGAACGGCGCGTCGTAGTCGAGGACGCGAATCGCGGGCGTGGCGGTGGAGTTGGACTGGGCGCGAAGCTGGTCGAGGTAAGCGAGCGCGGCGGGTTCGTCGGAGCGGTTGTTGACGACGATGATCTCGAAATCGGGGTAGGTGGTTTTCGCGATCAGCGAGGTGATGCAGAGACGCAGGAGCGGCTCGGCGTTTTTGGTGGGGATGATGATCGAGACCTTGGGCGCGGGCGTGGGGAGCGGGCGTTTGACGCGCCAGTGGAAGCCGGCGACGGAGACGAGTTCGGCGGCGACGCCGGTGCGCGCGAGGTGTTCGGTGAGGGCTTTCTTCGCGGCGATGAACGGGTAGTTGGATTTCTCGTCGATGACACGCGCGGTGGAGCCGGGGATCGCGCGCCAGTGATAGAGGATGCGCGGGAGATGATGAATTTTGGCGGGATCGAGACCTTCGATCGCGCGGAGCGTGAGGTCCCAGTCCTGGCTGCCTTCGAAACCTTCGCGGAAGCCGCCGATGGCGCGGAGGCGCGCGGTGCGGAAAACGGAAAGGTGGCAGGTGAAGTTCTGGCCGAGGAAGAGGTCGGGATTCCAGTCGGGCTTGAAGTAGGGATCGTAGCGGCGGCCCTGCTCGTCGATTTTGTCTTCGTCGGAGTAGATGAACTCGAGGTCGGGTTTTTCGAGAAGAGCGAAGACGTTTTCGGCGAGCGCGTGGGCCGGAAGCTCGTCGTCGTGATCGAGGAGCGCGGTGAATTCGCCGGTGGCAAGGGCGAGCGCGGAATTGGAGGCGGCGGAGATGTGGCCGTTTTGGTGGCGGTAGGCGACCTTGATGCGCGGATCGCGGCGCGCGTAGTCGTCGAGGATGCGGCGGACGTGCGGTGCGGTGGAGGCGTCGTCGGCGATGCAGAGTTCCCAGTTGGGGTAGAGTTGGGCGCGGACGGACTCGATGGCTTTGACGAGCCACTGTTCGGGCGTGTTGAAGACGGGCATCAACACGGAAATCAACGGGCGCTGGTCGTCGGTAAGCGCCTCGATGCGGGCGCGGAGGGAGACGGCGCGATCGAGCGTGAGCGTGTCGAAGCGGCGAACCCAGGTATTGTAGTCGCGGCGGAGATGCTCCGGGAGATCGGGCGAAACGTGGGCGGTCGGCGTGGCGAAGACGTGCCAGCGACCGTCGTCGGTGAGCGCTTCGAGGATGAGGACGTGAGTCGTCTCGGGCGGGAGCGTGTAGTTGAGTGTGAAACCGCTGTGACCGGCGGTGGGGTGCGAAGGTTGACTCGCGGCGAGATCGGGGCGCGGGAGACCGTAGGTGGCTTCGAAGGTTTTGCCGGCCGCGCGGAGGCGGACGGCGTTGACGGCGCGGTTTTCGGAGGCGACGACCCAGCCGCGGAGTTCGCCGGACGGGGGGACGTCGTGCCAGTCATTGGGCTCGTCGATGACGTAGGGGAAACCGGGCGCGAGCGGTGGTGGCGGCGTGGATACGGGCGCGGCGGGTTTCTTTTTACGCGAGTCGATGAACGTGCGGCGGAGCGAGCGGAGCGGGCTGGTGATTTGCCAGGAGAAGGACTCGGACATGCGCTTCACCTTTTCGGTGCGGGCGGCGAGTTCGGCGCGGGCTTCGTCGAGGCTGCGCGTGAGACGCGTGATGGTCTCGGTGGTGTCGGCGAGCTGGCGGCGGAGGACCTCGGTGGCGTGGCGCTCTTCCTGGAGCTTGGCGCGATTGAAGGCGGCGGCGGCGGCGAGACGTTTGTTTTCGGCGGCGGTGGCGCGGGCGAGTTCGAGGCTTTGTTCCTTGGCGCGCATGCGGTCGCGGAGATCGCCCTCGGCGAGGAGGACATCTTCGGACGGGGGGAGGGAAGGATCGGTGAAGAGCGGCGCGGCCGTGGCTTTGATCTGATCGTAGAAAGCGGCGAGGGCGGCGGTGTTGGATTTAAGATCGAAGTGGGCGCGGGCGAATTCGAGGGCGCCGTCGGAGAGGCGCTGGGCGAGGCCGTCGTCGGAGAAGATGCGAACGCATTGGTCCGCGATTTCGTCGGGGCTGCCGGTGTCGAGGAGGAGGGCGTGACGGCCGTCTTCCATGGCGCGGGCGAGATTGGCGCGCGGGAGAACGCAGGGACGGCCGACGCAGAGGAACTCGGGAATCTTGGAGGGGAGACGGTAGTCGTTGAAGGCGTCGGCTTCGCCGGGCTGAACGAGGACGTCGGCGAGGGAGAGGAGCGCGGCGAGTTTTTGTTTTTCGACGAAGCCGAGGTCGATGACGCGATCGCCGGCGAGCGGAGCAAGCTGGGCGGCGAGGTGGGGCGGGTTGATGCCGGTGCGGACGAGGCGGCAGGGGATACCGCGGTCGTTGATGAGGCGGACGGCGAGGAGGAGCGTGCGGACGTCGGCGAGATTGGCGAAGGTGGTGCTGCCGGTGAAGACGATGAGTTTTTCGTCGGGGTGAGCACCGATTTCGGCGCGGAGGGCGGGATCGGGGATCTGCGGCTGGTAGAGGGCGGCGTCGATGCCGGGGAGGAGGCGGTGCGTGGGCTGGTTGTCGCCGGGGATGAGCTCGCGGAGCTTATCGGTGATGAAGGTGACGCCGTGGGCGAGCTTCAGGAAGTTGCGGAAGCGGACCGGGTGCGAGAGACGCGGTGAGAGGCGGGTGGCGAGTTGTTCGTCGGAGAGCGCGCGGAGGTTTTCGAGGGTGTCGCGGGCGTAGCTCTCGATCAGGAAGATTTCGTTGTCCTCGAGGTGGATGACGAGGGCGGCGGAAGGATTTTGGCGGAGGTAGGAGAGGGTGAAGGCGCGGACGTTTTCGCGGGGGGTCCAGACGTGAACGAGGTCGGCGGGGCGGCGGTTGGGGAAAATCGGTTCGGGTTCGAGGGCACGCGAGAACGTGACGGGCGTGAAGAGCGGCGACGGGACGACGGAGATCGTGTCGGGGTTTTCGGGGACGGCGACGACGCAGGCGTGGCCGAGCAGCGTGAGGCGGTTGGCGAACGCGCCAATGTGATTCAGGCTGTTGCTGGTGAAATCGCCGTAGTTGACGAAGAGGATGTTCACGCGAAGGACGGAGAATGGTGGCCCACGGAAGACACGGAATACACGGAAAAAATGAGGTGCCCGCGAAACACGCGGAAGGGCGCGAAAAGGTGGTTTTTTATTCGCGAGGGTTCGCGTGGTTCGCGGGGAAGGTTTGGAGGAAGGTGAGGACGTTGCGGGCGATGGCGGGCCAGGTGAAGGATTGGGCGCGCATGAGGGCGGATTGGGCGCGGCGGGCGTAGTTGGCGGGATCGGCTTCCAGGGCGAGCATGGCGGCGGCGAGGCCTTCGGGATTGTCGGGTGAAATGTAGCGGGCGGCTTCGATGCCGATTTCGGGAAGGCTGCCGCGGTCGCTGGCAAGAACGGGGATGCCGGCGGACATGGCTTCGACGAGCGGGAGGCCGAAACCTTCATGCCAGCTTGGTGCGAGGAGGGCGAAGGAAGTGCGGTAGAGTTCGGCGAGATCGGCGTCAGGGACGTAACCGAGGTAGCGGATCGGGAGGCCGCGGGCGGCGAGTTGCTCGATGCGGGCGTGGACGGCGTCGGATTTCCAGCCGCGGCCGCCGGCGAGGACGAGCGGGCGGCGCTGCGAGGAGCGCTCGAGGTAGATCTCGTAGGCGTCGAGGGCCCCTGAGTGGTTTTTGCGCGGTTCGACGGAGCCAACGATAAGCCAAGGCGTATCCGCGGTGTAGAGACGGGCGGAGTCGGCGAACGGGAAGCGGCTGGCGCCGCCGGAGAGCGCGTGGGGGCGCTTGGTTTGCTCGAGCCAGTGAGGCAGGAGTTGTTCGAATTCGCGGCGGGTGAAGTCGCTGACGAAAAGGAAGCCGGCGGCGCGGGAGAGGGATTGGAGGAGTTCGCGCTGGCAGAGAAGGCGGGTGTCGTCGGTGGCGAACTCGGGCTGCGTCCAGAAGGCCAGATCGTGGACGGTGTAGATGAGTTTCGAATGGTGGAGCTTGGGGGCGTGGTAGCCGAAGGAGAGGACGACGTCGGGTTTGGCGGGAAGCGGTTCGCCGGATTCGATGTCGCGCCAGAATTTGCGGGCGGCGGCGGGAGAGGCGTCGAGGAGCGGGGCGGTGACGGACGGATGGTCGATGGTGGTGCCGCGGGAGGTGTCGAGGTTGATCCAGTCTCCAAAATGATGATACAGCTCGAAGCGGTGGCCGAGCGGGGCGCCTTCGGCGACGAGGGCGCGGGCGAGGGCGTCGGCGTGCCAGGCGCAGCCGGCGCGTTCGGCGCAGGTTTGGGCGACGTCGAGGCCGATGGTCATGTGCGAGGACGCAAGGAGGAGGAGATGTAGTTGCCCACGGAATACACGGAAGACACGGAAGGGATTGCCCGCGAAACACGCGGAAGGGTGCGAAAGAGGGAGGGAGTTGGATCGCCGCAAAGAGGCGCAGGAGGCGCAAAAGGAGACTGACTCATGGGACTTGGTGGCGGGCGGCGGCGGAGAGGAAGTGGGCGAGGCGGGCGGCCTCGTGGGGAAGAGAGAAGGCGTTGAGGCGGTGGCGGGATTTGGAGACGAGGTCTTCGCGGAGGGTTTCGCGGATGGCGACGCGACGCAGGGCGTCGGCTAGGATGCGCGGATCGCGCGGATCGATGAAGAGGGCGGCGTCGCCGGCGACCTCGGGCAGCGAAGTGGTGTTGGCGGCGATGATGGGGATGCCGAAGCGCATGGCTTCGAGGAGTGGGATGCCGAAGCCCTCGTTGAGGGAGGGGAAGACGAGGGCGCCGGCACGGGTCCAGAGCGCGGTGAAGGCGGAGTCGTCGACGTGGCCAAGGAAGTGGATCTGGTCGCGGAGGCCGAGGGCGTCGCGCATTTCCTCGAGGAGTTTTTGGCGGGCGTCGGGTTGGCCGGTGAGCACGAGCGGCCAGGCCCGTCCGCCGGCGCCGTGGGTGTAGAGCCGGTAGGCGGTGAAGAGCGTCTCGTGGTTTTTGTGGGGCCAGAAATTGGCGGGGTAGAAGAAGAATGGGCCGGCGGGAGCGGCCGATGGCGGAGTCGAGTTGGGCGAGGGAGCGGGGAGGCGGTCCTGGACGACGTTGTAGATGTGGAAGCAGCGCGACGGATGGACGCCGTAGTGGTGCGTGAGGCGTTCGATCACGTGGCGCGAGTTGCACTGGATGAACGTGGCGTCGCGGGCGATGCGGAGGAAAGCGTCGTGGCGGGCGTTGACCTCCTCGGGCGGGAGGGCGGCGGGGAGTTCGCGGTGGAGGAGATCGACGACGAAACTGATGCACGGCAGGTCGGGGCGCATGAACCGCGACGTGCCGAACGGCGCGTAGAGGACGTCGAACTGCGCGCGGCGCGGTAGGGTGTCGTCGGCGGCAAAACGGCCGAGATCGCGCCAGAGATTTTTGTCGGAGAGGCGGGAGATGGCGAACGAAGAGGGAGCGTCGGAAGAGTTTTCGGGCTCGAGGACGAAGTCGCCGGGGCGGAGGAAGGCGGCGAGTTCGGCGCGGAGGGACGGTTGGGCGAGGACGGCGAAGTTGAAGGCCGGGCCCTGCTGGCGGGCGATTTCGGCGAGGAGCGTGTAGAGGAAAGGTTTGATGCCGCCGTTGGCGCCGCCGGGAGACATGCGGAGAAGATCGATGCCGATGCGGACGGGACGGGTGGTGTTGGCGCGGGCGCGTTGTTCGGCGGCGAGCGCGGCGCGGTGCTGGCGGCGGAGGGCGGTAGCGCCAAAACCGATACGACGATGGAGCGGGGCGAAGTAGCGGCGGGCGCGGGCGGCGGCGTGGCGGCGGGCCTCGGCGAGGTGCCATTCGCGTTCGAGGGCGGCGGTGCGTTCGCCCCAGCGGGCGAGGAAACGTTCGGCGTTGCGAAACTCGTAGGTGGAGCGGCCGGGCGAGCGGGAGATGTGGTGGCGAACGACGCTCTGGGTGGCGACGAGGTTCACGAAACCGTCTTCGCGGGCGCGGAGGCAGAGATCGTTGTCCTCGAAACCGTTTTTGTAGGACTCGTCGAAACCGCCGGAGCGAAGAAACCAGTCGCGGCGAACGAGGCAGCAGGCGGCGGTGACGAGGGGAAATTCGACGTAGTCGCCGCGGGTGCGGAGTTGTTCGAGCGGTTCGCGATGGTGGACGGGGTAGCCGCCGTCGCGGAAAATCATGCCCGCGTGATCGACCTCGCCGGTGTCGGCGGCGAGTTGGACGTTGCCAACGATGCCGGCGCGCGGGAAACGTTCGAAGGCGGCGAGAAGGGGCTCCAGCCAGTTGGGCTCGAGGACGAGNTCGTTGTTGAGGAGGGCGAGGANNTTGCCCTGGGCGATGCGGGCGGCGCGGTTGTTGGAGGCGGCGTAGCCGAGGTTGCGCTCGTTGAAGAGGACGACGTGGGGCGGGGGGAGCTCGCGGAGGAAGTCGCGGGTGGCGTCGGTCGAACCGTCGTCAATCAGGATGATTTCGCAGGTGAGATGCGGCGGGAGGGTGGCTTTGAGCGAAGCGAGGCAGGCTTCGGTGTAAGCGAGCTGGTTGAAGACGGGAATGATGAAGGAGACCTGCACGAGGGAGAATTGCGTGCGAGGTTAGGGCGCTANGGGCGGGGATGTCTAATGCGGAAGAAGGGATGAACCGCGAAGGGTGCGAAGAGGGGTGAAGGGCCNCAAAGAGGCGCAGAAGGCGCAAAGAAGGAGAGGAGTGAAAGGTGGCGAAACGCTCACGCGTTCCGCCACGGGGGGGCTACGCCGTGCGGGAGCTGCGGCGGCGGAGGTAGTCGAGGAGGACGGCGGCGACGATGATGCCGCCGGTGACGATTTCCTGGACCCAGTTGGCGAGGCCGAGCTTGGTGCAGCCATTGGCGACGACGCTCATGATGAGCGCGCCGACGAGCGTGCCGGTGATGGTGCCTTGTCCGCCGGCGAGGCTGGCGCCGCCGATGACGACGGCGGCGATGATGTTGAGCTCCAGGCCGACGGCGGTGGTGGGATCGCCGCCGGTGAGATAGGCGAACTGGAGGACGGCGCCGACGCCGGCGAAGGCGCCGCCGAGGATGTAGACGAGGAGCTTGACGCGTTCGACGGGAACGCCGCAGAGGCGGGCGGTGAGTTCGTTGGAGCCGACGGCGAAGACGTGGCGGCCGAAGCGCGTGTAGTGGAGCGAAAGCGCGACGAGCAGAGAGAGGACGATCACGAGCCAGACACCGGAGGGGAGGCCGCCGTCGGGTGGAAGGCGGAGGAGTTGGTTGAGCCAGGTTTCATCGGGGTAGATGGGTTGTTCGTTGGCGAGGCCTTTGGCGGCGCCGCGAAGGGCGCCCATCATGCCGAGCGTGACGACAAAAGGCAGAAGACGAAGGCGGGTGATGAGTGCGCCGGAGAAGGCGCCGCAGGCGGCGGAGGCGACGATGCCGGCGAGAGCGGCGGAGAAGGGCGACCAGCCGGTTTCGAGGAGGCGGGCGATGACGATGGTGCCGAGCGCGATGATGGAACCGACGGAGAGATCGATGCCGCCGGAGATGATGATGAGCGTCATGCCGAGCGCGGCGACGGCGATGACGGCGGTTTGCTGGAGGATGATCGCGAAGTTGTCGGGGGTGACAAAGGTGTCGAAGCGGAGCGCGGCGAAGAGGGCGGTGACGGCGAGGAGGCCGAGGAGCGGGCCGAAGAAGGTAAGGGTGCGGCGGAGGAGGGAAGGACGGGGGACGGAAGGTGTGGGGGAAGCGGGCATCGAAGGGGAAATCTTGAAATCGAGAATCGTGAAATCGGGATCTTGAAGTCGGGGCAGATGGAGGTGGGAGCGGCGAAGCGGGCGGAAAATTATAGATTTCGATTATCGATTTTCAGTTTTCACGATTTCCGTCGAGGGAAGTGCCGGTGGCCGCGAGCATGATTTCGTGTTCGGTCCAGGCGGTGACGGGGCGGGCGGGGCCGAGGACGCCACGGCACATGACGGCGATGCGATCGCAGGTGCCGAGGAGTTCGGGAAGATAACTCGAGACCATGAGTATGGCTTTCCCGGATACGGCGAGCTCGTCGACGAGGCGGTAGATGTTTTGCTTGGCACCGATGTCGACGCCGCGCGTGGGTTCGTCGAGGAGGAGGACGTGGGCGTCGTTGCGAAGGAGGCGGGCGAGGGCGACCTTTTGCTGGTTGCCGCCGGAGAGATCGCCGACGCGCTGGCGCGGGCCGGCGGCGCGGACGCCGAGGCGGGAGATCCATTGCGCGCCATCGCGGGCGAGCGCGGATGGACGGAGAAAGCGCGGGAGGGCGGGGAGCGTGAGGTTGTTTTCGATGGAGAGGTCGAGCGCGAGGCCTTCGACCTTGCGATCTTCGCTGAGGAAACCGACCTGTTGGCGCCAGCGGAGGAGCGGCGAGGCGGGGCCGGCGTAGGCGCCGACGCGGACGGTGCCGTGGCGGACAGGATCGAGGGCAAAGAGCGCGCGGAGGAGTTCGCTGCGGCCGGCACCGATGAGGCCGGCGATGCCGAGGACCTCACCACGGCGGAGTTCGACGGAAGCGGAGGCGGGTTTTTGCGGGCCGGCGAGATCGCGGACCTCGAGGATGGTTTCGCCAGGAGTGCGGACGGAGCGAGTGTAGAGTTCGTTGACCTGGCGTCCGACCATGAGCTGGGCGAGTTGGGCGGGCGTGGTGTCGGCGGTGCGGCCGGTGGCGACGCTGACGCCATCGCGGAGGACGGTGTAGCGATCGGAGAGCGACTGCACTTCCTCGAGGAAGTGGGAGATGTAGATGATGGATTTGCCCTGATCGCGGAGGTGGCGGACGAGGGCGAAGAGTTTTTCCGTATCCGATTGACTGAGACTGCTAGTGGGCTCGTCGAGGATGAGAACGCGGCAGCCGAGGGCGAGGGCGCGCGCGATTTCGACGAATTGTTGTTCGGCGATGCCGAGGCGGCCGGCGGCGACGGAGAGAGGGATGTCGGGGCGGCCGAGATCGGCGAGGGCGCGGGCGGCGAGATCGCGCGTGGCGCGGAGATCGAGGAAAGGGCCGCGGTGGGGCTCGGCGCCGAGGACGATGTTTTCGGCGACGCTGAGGTGGGGCGCGATGGCGAGTTCCTGGTGAACGGTGACGATGCCGGCGCGGCGGGCGTCGAGGGGATCGCCCGGGGTGAACGGAGCGCCGTCGAGTTGGAGCGTGCCGGCGTCGGGCGCGTGAACGCCGGCGAGGATTTTCATGAGGGTGGATTTGCCGGCGCCGTTTTCGCCGACGAGCGCGTGGACCTCACCGGGGGCAATGTCGAGGTCGACGCCGGCAAGGGCGGTGGTGGCGCCGAAGCGTTTGTGGATCTGGGTGAGGCGCAGGCGAGGGGGCACGGGGTAGGGTGGAAATCTTGAAATCGAGAATCGTGAAATCGGGGATATTGAAATTGGGCGCAGGCGGGGGCCGCGAGGGGAGGAGAGATTTCAGATTATCGATTTTCCGATTTCACGATTTGTGGCGCGAGGATCTGGGGAGCGTTGAAAGGCGGAGCGGGAGGGGAGCGAAATCTTGAAATCGGGAATCTTGAAATCGAAGAACTTGAAATTGGGCGCAGGCGGGGGGCGGAATTCAGAGTTTGGGTGGGTGGTTTGCGGTTTGTAACGGCCGCGAAGGGCGGCGGAGTTTGGCGGTGAGGATCGATTGCCCGAGGATGCGGCAGAGTTGCTCGGATTCGTCGTTTGCGGCTCGGAGTTTGGCAGGAGGTAGCAACCCAGCTTTGACGATGAAGGGCAGCCAGCCGCGGGTCTCGCGCAGCTCCTTTAATGCGATGCTAAGTTTGTGGACGAAGTCGCCGCGACTCTCGGCGGCGCCGCTTTCGTCGTAGTTCGGTGGTGCGGCGGTGCCGCAGCGGACGAGTTGGCCGGCGACATGACGACCGAGGCGGGTGTCAGGAAGCGCGTCGACGATTTTGCCGACGCGGGCGGCGAAGGTCCAAAGACGGTCGGAGAGCTCTTCCTGAGTCATGGAAGCTGGGGGAATAGGGGTGGAGGGGGCATCTTGAAATCGGGTATCGTGAAATCGGGAATCTTGAAATTTTGGGGCGGAGGACGTGCGGAAAATTTCAGATTAACGATTTTCAGATTTCACGATTTCACTTCCCGAGGACGGCGCGGATTTCGGGGGAGTTTTGGTTGGCTTTGGTGACGAGGACGCAGCCGGTGTCGACGTCGGTTTCGAACTTTTCTCCGCGGAGGGCTTTCACGGCGGTGACGACGCCTTCGTAGCCCATGCGCTTGGGGTTTTGCGCGACGAGGGCTTGGATGTCGCCCTTGTTCAGCGCCTGCAGGAGGTAGGGGGAGGCGTCGAAGCCGACGAAGGTCTTTTTGCCGACGAGGCCGGTTTGGCGGAGGGCGAGGAGCATGCCTTGGGTGGAGGATTCGTTGGCGCAGAAGATGCCGTCGGCTTCGCGGATCTTATCGATCAGGTTCATGGATACATCCTGCGCGGTGCTGGCGGTGGGGCCGGCGTAGCGGTTGTCGACGATGACCTGAATGTCCGGGTATTTTTTGATGACGTCGAGGAAGCCGGCTTCACGTTCGGCGGTGGAGGCGGAACCTTCGGCGTAGCGGAGGAGGACGACCTTGCCCTTGCCGTCGAGGAGGCGGGCGAGTTCTTCGCCGGCGAGTTCGCCGCCGCGGCGGTTGTTGGTGGCGACGTAGCTGATGAAGTCCTTGCCGAGTTCGCCTTTGAGCGCGGAGTCGAAGATGACGACGGGGATTTTGCGATCGGCGGCGGCGCGGACAGGGCCGCGGAGCGCGGTTTCGTCGAGCGGGGCGAGGACGATGGCGTTGACGCCGGAGGAAACGAATTGCTGGACGAGGGCGATTTGTTGCGCGCGGTCGTCTTCCTTGAGCGGGCCTTTCCAGATCACCTCGACGCCGAGCTCCTTCGCGGCTTCGCGGGCGCCGGCTTCGACGTTTTTCCAATGGTTGTGCGTCGTGCCCTTGGGGATGACGGCGATTTTTTCGCCGGCGGCGTGGGCGAAGGGAGTGAGGAGGAGGAGGGCGAGGAGGAGTTTGGGGGTGTGCATGAAGTCGAGTTGAGAGATGAGGTGGAGAGAAGGGCGGCTCCCTGGCGCTCGCCGCCAGGAGGTCATTTTTGTTGGAGGAGATTTTGCCAGACGGAGCCGGTGGGGAAGGTGTGGGTGGCGAGGGAGTCGGGTTTTATGGTGATGCTGGCGCCGGGGGCGGCGGGGGCGAGGTAGCGGCCGTTTTTGACGATGCAGGGATCGACGAAGTGTTCGTGGAGGTGGTCGACGTATTCGGTGATCCGGTTTTCGAGGGAGCCGCTGACGCAGATGTAATCAAAGATCGATTCGTGCTGCACGTATTCGCAGAGGCCGACGCCGCCGGCGTGGGGGCAGACGGGGATGTTGAATTTGTGGGCGAGGAGAAGGACGGCGACGACCTCGTTGACGCCGCCGAGGCGGCAGGAGTCGATCTGGCAGAAGGAGATCGCGCGGGCTTGTAGCAGTTGTTTGAATACGACGCGGTTCTGGCAGTGTTCGCCGGTGGCGACGCCGATGCCGTGCGGTTCGAGGGCGCGGGCGATGGCGGCGTGGCCGAGGACGTCGTCGGGCGAGGTGGGTTCCTCGATCCAGAGCGGGCCGAATCGGGCGAGGGCTTTGGTCCATTCGATCGCCTGGGGGACGTCCCAGCGCTGATTGGCGTCGATCATCAGCGTGCGTTGTTCACCGATGGCGGCGCGGACGATGGCGGCGCGGCGCTGGTCGTCGACGAGGTCGGCGCCGACCTTCATTTTGAAGTGGGTGAAACCGGCGGCGATGCCCTCGCGGCAGAGGCGCTGGATTTTTTCGTCGGAGTAGCCGAGCCAGCCGGCGGAGGTGGTGTAGGCGGGGTAGCCGTCGCGGAGCATCTCGGCTTCGCGGGCGGCGCGGGTGGGGGCGAGGCGTTCGAGGGACGCGAGGGCTTCGTCGGGCGTGAGGGCGTCGGTGAGGTAGCGCCAGTCGACGAGCTCGACGATCTGGGCGGGCGTGAGATCGGAGAGAAGTTTCCAGAGCGGTTTGCGTTCGAGCTTGGCCCAGAGATCCCAGAGAGCGTTGACGACGGCGGCGGTGGCGAGGTGGATGGCGCCTTTTTCGGGTCCGATCCAGCGGAGTTGGGAATCGCCGGTGAGGTGTTTCCAGAAGGCGCCGGGGGCGGAGGTGAAGGCGGAGACGGGCTGGCCGACGACGAGGGGGCGAAGGGCGTGGATCGCGGCGACGACGATCTCGTTGCCGCGTCCGATCGTGAAGGTGAGGCCGTGGCCTTCGGCGGAGTCGGGGCGGTCGGTTTGGAGGATGACGTAGGCGGCGCTGTAATCCGGGTCCGCATTCATCGCGTCGGAGCCATCAAGGGCGAGCGAAGTGGGGAAGCGGATGTCGAGGACCTGGAGGTCGGTGATGCGGCCGGGGTGGGGCATCGGGTGCGTGGGAGTTGGGAGACGAGGGATAAGAGTTGAGAGAAGGTTACTTGCCGGCGGACCAGCCGCCGTCGACGAGGAGGGTGGAGCCGGTGACCATTTCGCTGGCGTCGGAGGCGAGATAGAGGGCGGCGGCGGCGATTTCGTCGGGGCGGGCCATGCGGCCGGTGAGCTGGGTGGAGGACATTTCGCGGTAGGCTTGGGCGGGGTCGGGATATTCGGCCAGACGCGCCTTGACGAAAGGGGTTTCGACGCGGCCGGGGCAAATGGCGTTGAAGCGGACGCCGGTGTGGGAGTGGTCGAGGGCGAGGGCCTTGGTGAGGCCGACGAGGGCGTGCTTGGAAGTTGAATACGCGAGACGCTCGCGAACGGCGACGATGCCGGCGATGGAGGCGATGTTGATCACGCTGCCGCGGCGGCGCTCGAGCATCGCGGGGACAAAGGCGCGGCAGAGGTTGAAGGGACCGCGAACGTTGACGGAGTGGAGCCGGTCGAGGTCGTCGGCGGTGGTGGCGAGGAGGTTGCCGACGTGGCCGACGCCGGCGTTGTTGACGAGGACATCGAGCGGCGGGAGTTCGGAGGCGAGGACGAGGGCGGCGGCGGGATCGGAGACGTCGAGTTCGTGGAAATCGGCGGTGCCGCCGGCTTCGCGAATCGAGGAGACGGTGGCGAGACCGGCGGCGGTGTCGCGGTCGATGACGAAGACGTGTGCGCCCTGCGCGGCGAAAAGTTGAGCGATGGCTTGGCCGATGCCGGAGCCGGCGCCGGTGACGAGGGTGTTTTTTTGGTCGAGGCGGAACATGGGGCGGCGGGGCGGCGGGGTAGGTTTTTGGGGCCCGCTAAAGACGTGGAAAGGGGCGAAAGGAGGAAGAAGGTATCGTGAAATCGGGAAGCTTGAAATCGGGGATCCGGAAATTGGGAGCGTGGGCGGGGGATTTCAGATTTTTCGATGAGCGATTTTCAGGTTTCACCATTTCGGAATCGTGGCCGCGCGGTCGAGGTGGATGTAGCCGCCGTCGACGTGGAGAATCTGGCCGGTGGTGTGGGAGGAGCGTGGAGAGGCGAGGAAGACGACGGTGTTGGCGATTTCTTGGGCGGTGGTCATGCGGTGTTCGAAAGGGATGGAATTTTCGATCGCGGCGAGGGCGGCGCGAGGGTCGGGGCGGGATGAGATCCAGCGTTCGTATTGCGGGGTCATGACCTCGGCGGGGATGACGGCGTTGACCCGGATGGAGTGTGGCGCGAGGTCGAGGGCCCATTCGCGGGTGAGGGCGTTGAGGGCGCCTTTAGCGGCCACGTAGCCGGAGGTGCCGCCTTGGCCGGTTTCGGCGCATTTGGTGCCGATGTTGACGATGGTGCCACGGGTCGCGATGAGGGCGTCGAGGGCGGCTTGGACGAGAACGAAGCAGTGGACGAGATTGCGTTCGAGGGAGGCGCGGAAGTCGGCGACGGGAGCGCGGAGGCCGATGCCGTCGTTGACGCCGGCGTTGTTGACGACGCAGTCGATGCGGCGGTGTTTGGCGAGGACGGCGGCGACGGCGGAGCGCACGGCGGCTTCGTGGGTCAACTCGCAAGGGAAGAAGTCGGCGCGCTGGTCGAGGGCGGCGAGTTCGCGGACGAGGGCGTCGGATTCGTCGGGATTGCGTCCGAGGATGCAGGGAATGGCGCCCTCGGCGGCGAAGGTGCGCGTAATGGCGGCGCCGATACCTTTGGCGCCCCCGGAGACGAGGACGACGCGGTCGTGGAGGTCGAGGTGCATGGGGCGTTGCGGACGGGGTGGAGGGGGAAGATGAGAAGTTTGACGCGGAAGGCCAGAGTGGGGAGCGGCAGAAAAGCGAAGGGTTGCGCGACGGGCCACTCGCTCACCCCGAGCTGTCGGGTCAGGTTGCTCGTAGCCACAAAGTGAAACGGGAATTGCGGGGGCGGTGGAGCGATTTAGGGTCGCGAGATGGCGAAAGGAAAAAACACGAAGCGTTTGGGCAACGGGGATTCGGCCGCGGATGTGCGGCGGGAATTCGCGAAGGTGGCGAAGGCGTTGAAGGCGCGGGACGACGCGGGCGGCGAAGGCCGGCGCGAGCGCGGTTTGAAGAAACTCGAGGAGATCGTCGGCGTGCGGGGCGGGCGGGTGTTGAACGAACTCGTGACGGTGTCGCCGGCCCTGACGCGAATGATCGTGGATTTTGCGTATGGCGAAGTGATCTCGCGGGATCGGCTGGATGGGCGGACGCGGTCGTTGATCGTGATCGCGATGCTGGCGGCGATGGGGAATGCGGCGCCGGAGTTGAGGACGCACGTGGGGACGGCGCTCAACAGCGGGGCGACGCGCGAGGAGATTTTGGAGACGATGCTGCTCGTCGCGGTGTATGCGGGGATCCCGGCGGCGATGAACGGCGTGGAGATTGCGCGGGAGGTGTTTGAGAAGAAGGGGACGTAGGGGGCGAGGCGTAAAGCTGCTCCCACCGTGGAATAAAAGCCGGAACCGCGGTGGCGGATCCGCTGAGGAATGGTGGAGGAAAACGGCGGACTCGGGTCAGGGCGCGGTGTAGATTTCGAGAAGAACGATGCCGGTGCCGCCGGTGGCGTGCATGGTGTAAACGCCGGGAGGGAGATCGAGGGCGAGAGCGGCGTCTTTGCTGCCGGCGGGAAGCTCGGAAAGGCCGAGTTGTTTCATGAGGGCGGCGAGCGATTCGGCGTCGGTGGTGTTGTCGACGGACCAATCGTTGTTTTGCGCGACGATTTCGCCCTTCTGGTTGAAGACGGTGAGGATTGGATCGGGGAGGGCACCGGTGACGCCCGCGTTGGAGAGCGTGGGACCCACGGCGCGGAGAACGACGCGGAGTCCGCGGCCGAAACCGGCGGGGTCGTCGATCACGAAGCCGGCGATGGCGGTGTCTTCGCCGGGTGCGGTGCGGGCGCGGAAGGCGAGGTTCAGGAGTTCACCGAGCGGTTCGTAGTAAGGATCGTCGGCGGGGACGCGGTAGATTTCCAGCAGGGCGACGCCGGGCGTGGAGTCGGCGGGAGAAACGTGGAACGTCGCGTTGCCATTGCCGAGGCTGAGAAACAGGGCGGCGTCCTTGCTGCCTTCTTCGAAGGAGAAGGCGCCGACGCGGGAGGCGTAGGTAAGGAGTTGGGGCGTGGCGGACCAGTTGTCGTTCGCGCCGAGCAACGAGGATTTTTGGAAGGCGGAAAGAATAGGGTCAGGCAGGACGTCGGACACGCCGAGCGGGCGGAGGGCGGGGCCGGCGCCGCGCACGAGGACGGGTGTTCCCAGTTGGCCGGAGCCACTGATCGTGGCACCGGCGATGACGGTGTCTTCACCGGAGCCGGCGACGGCGCGGGCGGACAAGGCGGAGAGACGAGGCCCGCGGGAAGTCCGCACCTCGACCACTTCGCTGAGGATCGAGCCGGCGGCGCCGGTGACGCGGAGCTGGTAGCGGCCGATGTGTTCGGAAGCGAGGGATGAGATCAACAGATCGCGGGAGAAGGGATTCGCGGGAGTGGGCTGACCGTCGAGGGGAAGCCATTGGTAAGAGAAGGGACCGGTGCCGGTGACGGTGCTGATGATTTGGAAAGGTTGTCCGGGAGTCGCGGTGGTGTCGGGCTGCAAGGTGACTTTCGGCGGGATATGGTGACTGGGAACATCGGTCCGCAGGCGGGCGAGGTGAGGCGAGGGGTGGTCGTCCCACTCGGAAAACGCGCCGCCCACGAGCAAGTGGCCGTCGGGATCGACCGCGAGATTAAGGGAAATCGCGGTGCTGGTGCCCGGATTGAAGGACGGATCGAGGACGAGATCGGACGCGGTGATGTTGTATCGTTGGATGAAGCCGCGGTTGTCGGCGAAATAGACGGCGTTGCCGACGGGGTCGATGACGGGCAGCACGTCGGGGAATGAGTCGGTTTTGGACCACGAAAGGGTGCCGTCCGGTTTTCGGACGCTGAACGAGCGATAGCCGTGGTAGACGTAGTAGGAGGCGATGCGGCCATCGGCGAGTGGCTGCATGATCATCGTGCCGTGCTGGCCGTTTGCGCCGAGGCTGGTGGGAGGGTAGAAGAGCCGCTCGCGTTCGCCGGTGGGGGCGAGGAGCCAGCATTGAAGCTCGGACAACGGGGAGCTGCCGGGGGAATTGATCGTGATGACGACGTTGACGTAGAGCCGGCCGGTCGCGTCGGGGCGAAGCGACTGAATGACGAGCGCGAAAGGATATTGCGGGAAGGTGAAGGCGGGGTCGACAGAGCCGTCGGCGTTGAAGCGGGCGAGGGCGGATTGCTGGGCAAGATAAAATTTCCCGTCCGGGAGCGTGGCGGCGGCGGAAAGGGGTTGGGTCGCGTCGAATTCGGCGGGGAGCGTGAGTGCGCCGGCGGAGCCGTTGGGTTGGAGACGATAGGGAGCAGCCGCGGTGATCACGCCGCCGTCGGGGAAGGCGGCGAGGATGGCGCCGACGGAGTTGTCCACGGCGAAGGCGTGCCGGGTGGTTCCGGTGTAGTCGAGGAGGGCGATCTGGCGGGTGGAGGAGTCGAGTTTGGTTTCAACGACGATGTCACCGTCCGAAGTGAAGCCGATCACGCGGGCGGTTTGGATGGAAATGAGGTCCGAGACGAAGGACGGATCGACGGCGCTGGCGGGGAAAGGCAGGACGTTGAGCGGAAGGGTTTCGACGCTGGTTTCCGCGATGCCGTGGGTCGTGACGATGAGGCGATAGTTGCCGGAGTGGTGGGCGGAAAGAGGACCGAGCGTGAGCGTGGAAGCGGTCGCGCCAGGGATGGGCACGTCGTTGTGAGTCCATTGGAATGTGACGCCGTCCGCGTGAGGATCGAGGCTCGCGAACGTGGCGGTGGAGCCGGGCTCGTATTGGCGCGGCAGGGCGGGATTCGGAGGATTGACCTCCTGAATGTGGACGGCGGCGGACACGCTGATCAGCGAGAAAGCCAGGCCGACGCAGAGGGCGAGGATGCGAGCGGGACTGAAGGTGAGATCGTCGGGAAGCATGGCGGAATTCACGACGAGAGACAGCGGGGGGGGCGGGAAGCCGCTATCGATGGATGATAAAAATTTGCGAAGGCTGTGAGAGTCCGGGCAAAAGAAAAGCCGGAGCGCGCGAGGCGGCTCCGGCTTGAGGAGGAGGGAAATTGGCGCGTTGAAGGCAACGCGCCCCAGCTTATTCGGCCGGTTGCGCCGGCGGCTGCTGTTGTTGCTGCTGCTGTTGGGCTTCGAGCTCCTTCATCGCGGCGCGGCGGCTGAGGCGGACCTTGCCGCTGCGTTCGTCGATGCCGATGCACTTAACCGTGATGGAGTCGCCCATCTTGACGACGTCCTCGGTGCGGCGCACGCGGAAGTCGGCGAGCTCGCTGATGTGGCAGAGGCCCTCGTTGCCGGGCGTGCATTCGACGAAGGCGCCGAAGTCCTTCACGCCGGTGACGCGGCCGGTGTAGATCTTGCCGACTTCGATCTTGGGGCCGCCGCCACCCTTGCCGCCGCCGCAGAGGCCGTCGATTTCCTGAATCGCACGGTTCATGGCGTCGGCGTTGTTGGAGTAGATGAAGACCTTGCCGGAATCGTCTTCGGCGATGTCGATCTGGGCGCCGGTGGTTTCGACGATGCGGCGGATGGTCTTGCCGCCGGGGCCGATGAGCAGGCCGATCTTTTCGGGATCGATCTGGATCGTCTGGATGCGCGGCGCGTAGGCGCTGAGGTCGGCGCGCGGCGCGGGGAGCGAGGCGAGCATGACCTTGAGGATTTCGATGCGGGCCTCGCGGGCCTGGAAGATCGCGGTCTTGGCGATTTCGAAGGGAAGGCCGTTGATCTTGAGGTCGAGTTGGAAGCCGGTGATGCCCTTGGTGGTGCCGGCGAGCTTGAAATCCATGTCGCCGAAGTGGTCTTCCTCACCGAGGATGTCGGTGATCGTGACCCATTTTTCGATCGAGCCATCGGCGGCATTCTGGGTCATGAGACCGCAGGAGATGCCGGCGACAGGAGCGGTGATCGGCACGCCGGCGTCCATCAGCGCCAGGCAGCCGCCGCAGATGGAGGCCATCGACGTGGAGCCGTTGGAGCCCATGATGTCGGAGACGACGCGGATCGAGTAGGGGAAGACGTCTTCCGGCGGGAGGACGGGAACGAGCGAACGTTCGGCGAGGGCGCCGTGGCCGATTTCGCGGCGGCCGGGCGAGCCGTAGCGGCCG
>JGI12383J13903_1000844_pt1 | contig 18640 bp, 14 predicted proteins | sample Passage237B_FD_13903 | JGI IMG/M metagenome (IMG submission 13903)
CGCGTGGAACAGGGACGAGAAGTCCAGGTCCGCGGGCAGCTGCAGCGGCGCGAAGCCGTACCCCGTGATCCCGATGGCCGCGAGGTGCTTGTTGTCCGTGCCGCCCATGAGCGAGTACGGGAGCACCACGGCATCGGGGTCCACAGCGCGCAGCGCGTCGATCATCTTGCCCACGATGGGCGCGTCGAACGGGAACTCCATGGCCCGCTCCTCGATGTACGGCTCCACCTTCACGTGGCTGCCCGCGAGCTCCTCGATGGTCCGCAGCACCTGCTCCTGCTGGCCGGGCAGATAGCGCGTGTCGACGAAGCCCGTCGCCGAGTCCGGGATGACGTTCACCTTGTAGCCCGCGTCGAGCATCGTCGGGTTCGACGTGTTGCGCACCGACGCCTCGATCATGCGGCTCACCGGCCCCAGCCCCGCGACGATCTGAGCGATGCGCTCCTCCGTGGGCTCGAACTCGATGCCCATAAGCTCCGCCGTGCCGCGCAGCAGCGTCTCGACCGTGGGCGTCAGGTCGATCGGCCACTGGTGAGCGCCGATGCGCGCCATCGCCCCTGCCAGATGCGTCACCGCGTTGTCGGCATGGATGAGCGATCCGTGGCCCTGCACCCCCTGGGCGATGAGCTTGAGCCACTGGATGCCTTTCTCGGCGGTCTGGATCAGGTAGGTGCGCCGGCCCGCGACCTGCACCGAGAAGCCGCCCACCTCGCTGATCGCCTCGGTCGCCATGAGCCCGTTCGCGCCGCGGAAGGCATCGGGCCGCTCCTGCGCCATGAACTTGGCGCCGCGCGCTCCCCCGTGCTCCTCGTCGGCGAAGAACGCGAAGACGATGTCGCGGGCAGGCTTGCGGCCAGCGCGGACCATGCGCTGCGCGGCCACGAGGTACATCGCGAGGATGCCCTTCATGTCGACCGCGCCGCGGCCCCACAGGACGCCGTCGATCACCTCGCCCGCGAACGGATCCACCGTCCACTCCTGGGCGAACGCCGGGACCACGTCCAGGTGGCCGTGGACCACGAGCGGCGGGCGGCTCGCATCGGCGCCCTCCCACAGGGCGGTGACGGTGGTGCGGCCCGGCTCGGACTCGTGGATGACGGGCTCGAGGCCCAGGTCGCGCAGGAATCCGGCCACGTACTCGGCCGCTGCGGCCTCGCCGGGGCCCGGCTCATCGCCGTAATTGGAGGTGTCGATGCGGATGAGGTCCTGCGCGATGCGGACGAGGTCGTCGGCCATGCCGCCAGGCTACCCCGCCGCCGCGCGCGGCCCCAGCCGGCCGGACCGCCGCCGCGCCCTACTCGAGCCAGCCGGCGCGCCGCCCGCCCTTCGGCTGACGGGACCGCCGCCGCGCCCGACTCGAGCTAGCCGGCGCGCTGCAGCCCGGCCGCGATGACCACGCCCAACACGATCAGGCCCGCACCGGTCACGACGTACAGGACACGCCGGTAGCCTGCCTTCGCGGCGGCCATGACAAGGCACGCGATCGCACCGGGGACGAGCGCCAGGCCGTATCGGCCCGTGGGGTTGGGGAAGTACTGCGGAATGCCCGGTGTCCCGTACGCCTGGATCTGCACGGCGAGGGGGTACAGCACCACGCCCACCATGAGCAGCCATCCCAGCGAGCGCCGGCTGGGCTCCTTCGCGAACGCCACGACGGTGGCGAACATCGCGCCGATGACCAGCACGTTCAGCAGGCGCGTCCACGCCACGAGCAGCGCGATGTCGAGGGGAGGCTGGATGTAGTAGTCCGACGCCAGGTTGAAGCCCACGAACAGCGTCTCGATCCATTCGGAGCCCGGCAGGCCCTGCACATCCCGCGTGTTGATTCCCACCAGCGGGTTCATCCACCACTGGTTGCCGCGTGGCGCCTGGAACGCCTGCCACATGAGGTAAGGGACGATGACCGCGGTCGCCATGCTCCCGGGCAGCAGCACGTCCGTGAGCGTGAGGCCGCGCCAGCCCTTGTCGCGCACCGCGCGAGCGAACGCGAGCACGCCGAGCGCCACGAAGGGGATCACAGAGATGAACTTGGTCAGGCCCACCAGCCCGGTGAACACCGCCGGCAGGATCCAGTCGCGGTCGTCGTCGAAGAACAGCCGCGCGGCGAGCCACACGGCCACCGCGCCGGCGAGCGGCGCCACGGCATCGGGGTTGACGGTGGTGGACGCGTGGAGCACGCGCGGGAAGGTCATCATGAGCAGCGGCGCGATGATCGCGACGGCGGGATCCACGCGCCAGCGCCGCAGCGCGACGAACAGCATGAACATGCCGCTGGCGAGCCACAGCGTGCCGGTGATGCGTGCAGCCTCCACGAAGTTCAGCGGGGTGATGGCGTCGATGGCTCGCGCAGGGAAGCCCACCACCGCGTAGTACACGGGCGGATGCGCCCAGTTGTACTGCTCGCCGTCGTACGGGTACTGCCACGGGCGCGCGTTGGATCCGCAGGGCGGCAGCGCGTAGCGCTCCTGCCCCATGCACGCCCAGATGTCGCGGATCTCCTTGGCGATGGGCGAGCCCTTGGCCGGGATCTCGAAGTGGGAGACGCGGTACGCGTAGTCGGCGTGCGTGGGCTCGTCGATGCGGGACATTGCGGTGCCGCCGCCGAACATCACGGGCAACGTGGCGGCCGCGGCGATCACGAAGTAGGCGATCGCGAGCCAGATGCGGGAGCGGCGATCGTCGGCGAAGCGTGCGGCCCTGTTCTCGAGGCGGATCACCAGGCGCATCGGGGCGCCGTGGGGGGCCTCCACCGACCGAGCCATGCAGTCCTCCAGGATGGCGACGCGCACGTCGCAGCCCGTCCACCCCTGGCCAAGCACAGCATCGGGGAATGTGTGTCCGAGGGGGGACTTGAACCCCCACGCCCGTTAGGGCACTAGCACCTCAAGCTAGCGCGTCTGCCAATTCCGCCACCCGGACGAGTGGGCCAGAGCACCTGGAGGGCGCTCAAGCGCGACGGCAATGCTAGCACGATGCGCGGGCCGCATTTGGCGACGAGCGCGCATCACCTGAGGCGAGCCGCCCAGGAGGAGCACAGGGAACCAGAGCGCACGAGACCCAGAGGGCGCGGCACCGGCAGGAGCACACGCACGCGGAGCACACGGCGCCCGGAGCCCGCAGCCGATCAGGTCAGCAGGCTGACGCCTCCCGGACCGATCAGCAGCGCGAGAACGATCAGGACCGCTCCCCACAAGTAGTCACGCTGGAAGATGCGCACGACACCCGTGATGCCGACGATGACAGCGATGATCCACAGGATCAGGTCCCACATGGCTCTTTCCTCTCGTCGTGCCTGTCCCTCCCAGGGCCAACGAGTCCCGGTCGCGAGCCGTTCCCGTGCCTTGTGGATCCTTTTGCGTGGGGTTTACCGATGCGGGGCCGCTGGGCACCGATGAGCGCACGCCGGACGGCTAGGCACCGATGAGCGCGCACCGGACAGCTAGGCGCCCATGAGCGCGAGCATCGGGCACGGGCGCTCGGCCATGATCGCGGCCACGTCCGTGTGCTCCACCTGGCCGATGCCGGGGCCCGTCAGCTCGTCCCACGTGCGCGGCAGGGAGACGGCAGGCCGCGCGCGGCCTCGCAGCGAGTAGGGCGTGACCGTGGTCTTGGCGGCACGGTTCTGACTCCAGTCGAGCAGCACCCTGCCAGTCCGCTGGGCCTTGCGGATGTTGGACGTGACGAGGCCCTCGTGCTCGGCCTCGAGGGACTGGGCGAGCTCGTGAGCGAAGTCCGTCACGGCATCGGCCGTGCGCTTGCCGTCCAGGCGCCCGTACAGGTGGACGCCCTTGGAGCCGCTCGTGACGGGGACGCAGTCGATGCCTGCATCGGTGAGGCGATCCCGGACCAGGAGCGCGACCTCGATGCATGCCGGCAGGCCGACCCCCTCCCCCGGGTCCAGATCCAGGACGATGCGGTCGGGATTGCGCACCGCCCCGCGCGGCCCGAACCGCCACTGGGGGACGTGGAACTCGAGCGTGCCGCGCTGCGCGTACCAGGCGAGCACCGCAGGAGAGTCGATGAGCGGGTAGCGATTGACGTGGTCCTGGTGCTGCTGCTCGCGGACGGTGAACCAGTCGGGCGCGTCGTCGTCGATGTCCTTGTGGAAGAAGGACGTGCCCGGCTCGGCGGCCGTCCCGACGCCGTCGATCCAGCGCTTGCGGGTCACAGGACGGTCCCGGGCGAGCGGGATCAGGTGCGGCGAGACGTCGATGAGGTAGTCAAGGACGTCTGCCTTGGTGGTCCCGGTCGCGGGGTACATGACCTTGTCCGGGTGCGTGATACGCACGTCGTGACCGTCGACCTCGCGCACGAGCGCCGCGTCCGCCATGGAGCCATCGTGTGCACAGATGCGCGATGCCGGCAACCGCAGGCGCAAGGGCTACCGGAAGTCCCTGCTGCTCGCCGGCACCTTGAGCGACAGCGGCGCGAAGTGCTCGGCGACCAGGTTGGTCGCGCCGTCAGCCCGCTCCACCATGCCGCGGATCACCAGCGCCGGAGAGCGCCGCGCGATGGCCTGGTACCGCCGCCACACGCCCTGTGAGCACACCACGTTGAGGAATCCCGTCTCGTCCTCGAGGGAGATGAACGTGACGCCCTTGGCGGTCCCCGGCCGCTGCCGATGCGTCACGACGCCCGCCACCTGGACGCGCCGCTGCGGCTCGTGGGNGAGGACGTCGGCGATGCGCAGCACCCCTGCCCGGTCCAGCCCCTCGCGCACGAACACGGTGGGATACGCGTCCACGGACACCCCNGAGCCCCAGGCNTCGGCGACGGCGACCTCCACGTCGGACATGCCAGGCAGCTGCGGCGCCTCGATGCCGGGCACGACGCCGGGCAGGGTGTCCGGTCCTTCGAACGCGAGCACGCCGGATGCCCACAGCGCCTCGCGGCGTGTCACCCCGAAGCACTCGAGCGCGCCAGCCGTGGCGAGCGCCTCCCATTGCGCGCGCGTGAGCGGCTTGCCCGCGATCGCGGAGTCGAAGCCTGCCTGCGCGAGCCCGGCCTCCGTCACGGCGCCGCTGACTCCGCGCGGTCGCACGCGCACGCGGCGAGCCATGTCGGCGAGCGAGGCGAACGGCCCGTCGGCGCGGGCGTCGACGATGGCCTGAGCGGCGTCGGCCCCGAGCCCGCGCACCGATGCGAGCCCCATCCGCACCGCGAGCGTGCAGTCCACATGCACCAGGCGCGCGAGCTCGGGTCGCGTCTCGGCGGGAGGCTCGAAAGGCTCGGCGAGGCGCTCCACCGTCGCCAGGACGTCGGAGCGCTCCACGCACGGCCGCAGCGTCACCTGGCCGTGGCGGCGGGCATCGGCGACCAGGGACTGCGGCGAGTAGAAGCCCATGGGCTGCGCGGCGAGCAGCCCCGCGTAGAACGCGGCGGGCTTGTGCACCTTGAGCCACGCCGAGGCGTACACGAGGTAGGCGAAGGAGTATGCGTGCGACTCGGGGAAGCCGAAGTCGGCGAAGGCCTTGAGCTTGTCGAAGATCTGCACCGCGACGTCCGCGGGGACGCCGCGCTCGTTCGCGCCCACCATGAAGCGCGCGCGCAGCGCCTCCATGCGCTCGGGGCTGCGCTTGGAGCCCATGGCGCGGCGCAGCTGGTCGGCGAGCGCGCCGTCGAAGCCCGCCGCGTCCATCGCCATCTCCATGAGCTGCTCCTGGAACAGCGGCACGCCGAGCGTCTTGCCCAGGGAGCGCTCCAGCAGCGGGTGCAGGTAGGTGACGGGCTCGCGGCCGCGCGCGCGGTTGATGTACGGGTGCACCGAGCCGCCCTGGATGGGTCCGGGGCGGATGAGCGCGACCTCGATGACGATGTCGTAGAAGCGGCGAGGACGCAGGCGCGGCAGGGTGGACATCTGCGCGCGCGACTCCACCTGGAACACGCCCACGGTGTCCGCGGCGCACAGCAGGTCGTAGACCTCGGGATCCTCCTGCGGGAGCTGATGCAGCCCCAGCTCCTGCCCCTCCGTGTCCCGCACGAAGCGGAACGCGTGCTTGAGCGCGGAGAGCATGCCCAGGCCCAGCAGGTCGAACTTCACCAGACCCGCCTCGGCGCAGTCGTCCTTGTCCCACTGGAGCACCGTGCGACCCTCCATGCGCGCCCACTCCACGGGGCACACGTCCACGACGGGCCGGTCGCACAGCACCATGCCTCCCGGGTGGATGCCCAGGTGGCGCGGCAGGCGCAGCAGCCGCTCGGCGAGGTCGAGCACCGGCTGCGGGATGTCGTCGAGCGGGGCGACGGGCACGGGCTCGGGCCACATCGCGTCACGCTGCCTGGCCGCCCAGTCCGCCTCCTGCTCCGGGCGCGGCCGCAGGGTGGACCAGCGGTCGATCGACGTGGACCATGCGTCCTGCTGACCCACGTCGTACCCGAGCGCCCGCGCCGCATCCCGCACCGCCGAGCGCGGCCGGTACTGGATGACGTTCGCGACCATCGCCGCGTTGATGCGCCCGTAGCGCGAGAAGACGTGCTGGATGACCTCCTCGCGGCGGTCGGACTCGATGTCCACGTCGATGTCGGGCGGGCCGTCGCGCTCGGGCGCGAGGAAGCGCTCGAACAGCAGGCCGTGCGCCACGGCATCGACCGCCGTCACGCCCAGCGCGTAGCACACCGCGCTGTTGGCCGCGCTGCCGCGTCCCTGGCACAGGATGTCGGCCTGGCGGCAGAAGGACACGATGTCGTGGACGATGAGGAAGTAGCCCGGGAAGTCGAGCGCCTCGATGACCGCGAGCTCGTGGTCGATCTGCTTCCACGCCCCCGGCACCCGCTCCGCGTCGCGCGGCCCATACCGCTCCTGGGCCCCGCGATACGTCAGCTCGCGCAGCCACGAGGCCTCGGTGTGGCCCGGCGGCACGGGATACGGCGGCAGTTTGGGCGCCACGAGCGAGAGGTCGAAGGCGCACTCTGCCGCCAGGCGCGCCGCGGTGGTCACGGCCTGCGGGTGCCGCCGATGCCGCCACATCATCTCCCCCGCGCTGCGCAGATGCCCGCCGGGCGAGCCGGGCAGCCAGCCGTCCATGTCGTCCAGCGAGGAGCGGGCGCGGATCGCGGCGAGCGCGCCGGCGAGGTCCGCGTCGCGCGGGGTCGCGTAGTGGGCGTTGGTGGTCGCGACGAGCGGCAGGCCCAGGTCGAAGGCGATGTCGGCGAGCGCGGCGCACACCTCCGAGTCGAAGGGCGCCCCGGAGTCCGTGATCTCCACCGCCACGTTGTCGCGGCCGAAGATCGCGGCGAGCTTGTCCACTTCCGCGCGCGCCGCGGCGAACGATGCCGGGGTCACCGCCCCCGTCACCGGCCCGGCTCCGGGCACGCCGATGCCGGCCAGGGCCCGGCGCACCGAGCCCTTGCGGCAGCCCGTGAGGATGAGGAGCTCCCCGCCGCCGGCCTCCGCGAGCCCCTCGAGCGTGTAGTGGGCCTTGCCCTTCTCCCCCGCCGCGAGGTGCGCCAGGCCGATGGCGCGGGACAGCCGCGCGTAGCCCGACGGCCCGCGTGCGAGCACCACGAGGTGGGTGGAGCGCGGGTCCGGGACGCCCGTGGGCGGATCCAGCACGGGACGGCCGCCGGGGCCGTCCGGGACCGCGAGATGCAGCTCCGCGCCGAACACCGTGGGCACGCCCAGCGTGCGCGCGGCCGAGGCGAAGCGCACCGCGCCGTAGAGGCCGTCGTGGTCGGTGAGGGCGATGGCGCTCAGCCCCAGGCGGCCCGCCTCGGCGGCGAGCTCCTCCGGCTGGCTGGCGCCGTCCAGGAAGCTGAACGCGGAGTGCGCATGCAGCTCCGCGTAGTCGACTACCTGCATGGGCGCCGCCCCTCGGCAGGATTCCCGATGACCTCAGTCATAGACGGCCTCGAGCTGCCAGCGCCCCCCGGTGAACGCGGCAAGGATCGCGACGGCGCCGCGCCCGTCGACATCGCGCCCGTCGACATCGCGCCTGCCTCCGCCACGCCCCTCGGCGCCATGCGCCTCCCCGCCATGCCCCTCGGCGCCATGCGCCTCCCCGCCACGCGCCTCCCCGCCGCCCCCGCGCAGCGCGATCTGCATGTACGCCCGACGCGAGGAGTCCTCGGACCACCAGCGCTCCACGACGGGCCACGGCCCCGCCCACGCCTCCACGGGCTGCGGCACGTCCCACACCGGCCCGTCGTCTCCGCCCACATGCCCCGACGAGGGGTGCCGGTGCGCGGCCTGCGCCACGGCATCCCGCGGATCGGCCTCGAAGCGCACCCATGTGGGCGGCGCGCTCACGCGCAGACGGCGGTCCACCGTCACCGGGCTTCCGCCCGCGTCCAGCACCTGCAGCGGCGCGGGCACGGGCAGCACGGTCGCGGGAGCGGGATCAGGGATCTGCCCCGGCCACGGATGCTCGATGCGTCGCGCCGGCTGCGCCTCCTGACCCCATGCGAGCAGCTGCACGCGGTCTCGCGGCGAGCGTCCTCCCTGCTCCCTGGCGGACAGCACGCCCTCAAGCCCCAGCAGCCCCTGGATGCGCTCGAGCGCCCGGCGTGCACGATCGTCCGCGCCGGACACTCCTCCCCACAGGTACGCCTGCTCCGAGCCCAGCGGGATCACGTCCTCCGCGATCACCGCGAGCGAGGTCAGCGGCGCGCGCTCCGGCCCTGCGGCGGTGCCGGACAGCCACCCCTCGAGCTGCCACCTGACACGGTCCGCCATGTGCTTGGCGAAGGCGTTGGCACGCGTTCCCACGTCCGTGCGCCACACCCTCTCCAGCGAGTCGCCCCTGTCCGTGGTGGCGACGATGCGCACCCGTGAGCAGCGCATCCCTGCGGCCAGCAGCGCCGCGTCCAGCTCCTGCGCCACCTGCTCGGCCACGAAGGCCAGCTGCTCCACGCGCTCGGCGGGCTCCTCGAAGGCATGCTCCACCGTGATGTCGTCCTCTTGCCTGCGCAGCACCGGCGGAGCCACGTCCTCGCCCAGCGCCATGCGCCGCGCCCACGCCCCCACCGCGCCGAAGCGCGCCACGACATCGGCGGCGGGCAGGGCGGTGAACTCCTGCAGCGTGAAGATCCCCAGCCGCACCAGCACGCTCACGAGCTCCTCGACCGCCTGGCGCTGCGCGCGCTCCGTCGCGGCGAGCGCGAGCGTGTCCACGGGCAGGGGCGCGAGGAACTCGGCCGACGCCCCCGGGCTCACGATGACCTGCTGACGCGCCGCGACGATGGCCGCGAGCAGCCCGTCCGCCGCGCCTACCGCGCTCTCGCATCGGGCGTGCTCGGCCACGGCCGTCACGAGCGCCTCGGCGAGCGCCTCCTCCGAGCCGTGGAAGCGCGCGGCACCCTCGGCGGGAATCATGAGCAGCCCGGGCCGGGTGATCTCCACGCCCGCCACGACCTGCTCGGCGGCCGATGCCACGGCTTCGAACGCGCGGGCGTCTCGCCCCTCGTCGTGCGGCAGGATGACGAGCTGCGGGCATCGGCTCTGGGCAAGGCGCTTGCGCATGCCGCGCGCGACGCCCGCCGCGCGCGCCGCGGCGGACACCGCGATCATCCCCCGTCCGTGCAGCACCGCCGCCGGAGTGTCGGGAGTGAGGCCCGCCTGAGCCAGAGCCGCGACCACGGGCCAGTCCGGCACCCACAGCACCGCGCGGCGGGTGGTGGACGGAGCGGCCTGGGTGAGCCCCGAGCCCACCGCGCGCACGGCCCGCGCGGCCATCACGCCACCTCCTCCGCGAGCACGGTGCCGCGCACGCCCGGCCGCCACACCCCGCGCTCGCCGTCCAGCCGCAGCGTCACGCGGCGCACCGCCCTGCCGCGCTCACGCACCGCGACGACCATGTCCCTGTCCCTCAGGCGGCCGTCGCCGGCGCCCAGCCCGCTCCAGTGCGACGACTCCACGACGAGCTCCACGCGCGATCCCGGCCACGCCGTGGCCCCGGCCGGCCCCGCCGCAAGCAGCACCGTGCCGCGCTCCCTGGCACGCGCGCCCAGCCGGCGACGGTCGGCATCGGACAGCGCGAGGCCGTGCCCGAGCACCACCAGGTCCATGCCGTCCACGCACGCGGCGGCGGCCGTGGCGGCCTGCGCCCCCGGATGCGGGACGAGGGCGAGGCGCCCCAGGTCGATGCCGCGCCGCGCGGCCGCCACGATCCCCACCTGCGGCATGCCCACGATCGCGACCCAGGAGCCCTCCTTGGACGCCTCGCCCGCCAGCGCGAGCACGAGCGATGTGGAGCCCGCGACGCTCATCACGCTCCCGCGCCGCAGTCCCCCCGGAAGCAGCTCGGCGAGGCTCTCCGCAAGGGGCAGCGGGGTGCGCTCGCCGCCCTCTCGCTCCGCGCCGATGCGGGCCTGCACCTCGGTCAGCGCGGCGCGAGCGGCCGCGATGCGAGCCTCCCGAGCAGTCGCCGACGATTCGAACATACGTTCGATTATGGCACCCTGGTCTGACGCGCGCGACCCCGGCCTGTCGCCGCGAGACCGGCCCAGCGCGCACCTCAGCGCACCTCAGGGCACCGGCTCAGCGCGCCCGCAGCTCCCACATCGCCACGGCCGCCGCGGCGCCCACGTTGAGCGAGTCCACGCCGCCGGCCATGGGGATCGTCACCACGGCATCGGCCGATGCCAGGGCCTCCCGGGTGAGCCCGTCCCCCTCCGCGCCCAGCACCAGGGCGATGCGCTCGTGTCCGGCCGCGGAGAACGCGTCGAGGGAGACGGCGCCGTCCGCCAAGGCGAGGGCCGCCACGGCGAATCCTCGCTCCCGCAGCTCGTCGAGGACGCCGGGCCACTGCTCCGCCCGCGTCCACGGCACCTGGAAGACCGTGCCCATGCTCACCTTGACCGAGCGGCGGTACAGCGGGTCCGCGCACGTGGGCGAGACGATGACGGCATCGGCTCCCAGCCCCGCGGCGGAACGGAAGATCGCGCCCACGTTCGTGTGATCGACGATGCCCTCGAGCACCACGACGAGCCGGGCGTCGGCCACGAGCTCCGCGAGCGCGGGCAGGACGGGCCGCTGCATGGCCGCGAGCGCACCGCGGTGCACGTGGTATCCCGTGACGGACTCGAGGACCTCCTCGTCGGCGACGAGCACCTCGGCATCCGGCGGCACGAGCGCCTCCACGGACGCCAGCCAGCGCTCGCTCACAAGCACCGACCGCGGCACATGGCCGGCCGCGACGGCGCGCTCGATGACCTTGGCCCCCTCGGCGACGTACAGGCCGCGCTCGACCTCATGCCGCCGGCGCCAGTCGACGTCGGTCAGGCGCGAGTAGTCGGCAAGACGCGCGTCCTCACGCCCGATGCGGATGACGGGCACCGGCCCTCCTGGCGCTTACTGCCCCTTCTCGACCTCGGGGTCGAAGGGCTTGCCCGAGCCCGTGCCCGCGACCTCGGCATCGGCCGCGACGTCCTCGGCGAGGCGGCGAGCCTCCTCGAGCGCGACCTTGGGGTCGTCGAGGGCGGACGTCAGGCGCGACTTGCGCGAGCGGTTGGGGTTGGCCTTGAGCGGCTCGGCCGCGTCCTCGACGCCGAAGCCCGCGGCGATCGCCTTGAGCGCGCCGGTGAACTCGGTGGGGACGAACCACACCTTGTTCGAGTCGGTCTTGGCGATCTCCGGCAGCACCTGCAGGTACTGGTACGCGAGCAGCTTGGAGTCCGCGTCGCCCTCGTGGATGGCGTCGAAGACCTGCAGGATGGCGCGCGCCTCGCCCTCGGCCTTGAGGATCGCCGCCTGCGCGGCACCCTCGGCCTTGAGGATCGCGGCTTGCTTCTCGCCCTCGGCGGTGAGGATCTGCGACTGCTTCACACCCTCCGCGTTGAGGATCGCGGCGCGGCGGTCACGCTCGGCGCGCATCTGCTTCTCCATGGAGTCCTTGACGGACATGGGCGGCTCGATCGCCTTGAGCTCGACGCGGTTGACGCGGATGCCCCACTTGCCGGTGGCCTCGTCGAGGACGCCGCGCAGGTGGCCGTTGATCTGGTCGCGGCTCGTGAGCGTCTGCTCCAGGTCCATGGTGCCGACGATGTTGCGGAGCGTCGTGACGGTCAGCTGCTCCACACCGGTGATGTAGTTGGCGATCTCGTACACGGCCGCCTTGGGGTCGGTGACCTGGAAGTAGATGACGGAGTCGATGTCCACCACGAGGTTGTCCGAGGTGATGACCGACTGGGGCGGGAACGAGTAGACGAGCTCGCGCAGGTCGACCTTGGCGCGGATCTTGTCGAAGAACGGCACCAGGAAGTGCAGGCCGGCGCCGAACGTCGTGCGGTAGCGGCCCAGGCGCTCGACGATGTACGCCTGCGTCTGGTTGACGACCACGATCGAGCGGGCGATGCCGACGATGACGAAGATCGCGAAGAAGAGGATCACCACGATCCCGAAGATGTTCAACGACTGGTCCATGGTCAGCTCTCCTGCTCCGGCTCGACGATCGCCGTCGCGCCCTCGATCCTCACGACGCGCGCGTACGCGTCCTCTGCAATCTCACCCGACTCCGTGCGGGCCGTCCACACCTCGCCGTTGAGCTTCACGCGGCCCTGGCGGGTGGTGACGGCGGCGACCACGAGCGCGCGCTTGCCCAGCAGCGCGTCGACGTTCGTGACCGGCGGCTCCTCGGAGCGGAACTTGCGCATGAGCGGGCGGCGCAGGAAGAAGGTCAGCGCCGCGCTCACCACCGCGAAGATCGCGATCGACAAGGGCAGCGAGGCCCCGAACAGCGCCGCGAACCCTGCAGCGAGCGCGCCCACCGCGAGCATCGCGAACGTGAACTCCACGGTGAGCATCAGCACGATGCCGAGCACCGCGGCACCGATGAACCACCAAGCTGACGCGTCCATGCACACCTCCTGGCCCCAACCTACCAGCAGGGTCGCACGCCTTCCGGCGCGCGGGGCAGCAGGGACGACGTAGGGCCGCAGCAGGCTCGCAACCAGGCCCGATGGCGACTCGGGAGGCGCGGGCGGCGGCGCGCAGCGGCTTCGCGAGCGGCGCGATCGGGCCCGATGCCCGGCTCAGGAGGCGCGGCGGACTGTGTAGCGGCCCTCGTGCTCGTGGAGCTCGACGGGCAGGTCGTACGTCGCGGAGAGGTTCTCGCTCGTGAGGGTCTCGCGCAGCGGGCCGGCCGCGACGATGCGTCCCGCGCGCAGGAGCAGCGCGTGGGTGAAGCCCACGGGCACCTCCTCCACGTGGTGCGTGACCAGCACGAGCGCCGGAGAGCGGCGGTCGCCCGCGATCTCGGTGAGCGCGGCGAGCAGCTCCTCGCGACCGCCCAGGTCGAGGCCCGCGGCGGGCTCGTCGAGGAGCAGCAGCTCGGGGTCGGCCATGAGGGCGCGGGCGATCTGGACGCGCTTGCGCTCGCCCTCGCTCAGCGTCTCGAACGTGCGGTCCGCGAAGGCGTGGATGCCGAACGCGGCGAGCAGGTCGTCGGCGCGGCGCTCGTCGATCTCCTCGTACTCCTCGCGCTGGCGGCTGAGCACCCCGTATGCGGCGGTCATGACGAGGTTGCGCACCGTCTCGTCCGGCGGGATGCGGTCCGCGAGCGCCGCCGACGACAGGCCCACGCGCGTGCGCAGCTCCTGGATGTTCGCCTCCAGGAGGGACTCCCCCAGCACCACGGCGGAGCCGCTCGTGGGAGGGAAGCGCGCGGCGCACAGCGCCATGAGCGTGGTCTTGCCGGCGCCGTTGGGGCCCATGACGACCCAGCGGTCGCCGCCCTGGACGTCCCACGCGATGCCCTCGAGGATCGCGACGTCGCCGCGGACCACGGTCACATCCTCGAGCCTCAGCACCTCGTTCATGTCGACTCCAGCCTATCCGAGCACGCTCGCGTACACGGCCTGCGTCCGCTGACCGATCGCCTCCCACGAGAAGTGCGCGGCGGCGCGCTCGCGCCCGGCCTGGCCCATGGCCTCGGCGCGGGCCGGATCGGCGGCGACGGTCGTCAGCGCATCGGCCAGGTCCGCCACGAACCGGTCGGGGTCCAGAGGCGTTCCGGTGCCGTCCTGCGCCTGGTCGATCGGCACGAGCACGCCCGTCTCGCCGTCCACGACCACCTCCGGGATGCCGCCCGTCGCCGTCGCGACCACGGGCAGGCCCACCGCCATCGCCTCGAGGTTCACGATGCCGAGCGGCTCGTACACGGAGGGGCACACGAACACGGTGCATGCGTCGAGCACCGCCACGAGCTCCGCGCGCGGCAGCATCTGCTCGATCCAGACGACGCCGTCCCGGGTCTCCTGCAGCCGTGCCACGGCGCCGGAGACCTCGGCCGCGATCTCCGGGGTGTCCGGCGCCCCGGCGCACAGCACCACCTGGATCTCCGGCGGCAGCTTCTCGACGGCGCGCAGCAGGTATGGCAGGCCCTTCTGGCGCGTGATGCGCCCCACGAACACCACGGCCGGGCGCGAGCGATCGATGCCGAAGCGCCTCGCCACCGCATCGGCCGCCTCCCTGGCCTGGCCCTCCGCAGGGGGCGCCCAGCCGGCGACGTCGATGCCGTTGTGGACCACGTGGACCTTGTCCGGGTCGAGCGCCGGATAACAGCGCAGGACGTCGGCGCGCATGCCCGCGCTCACGGCGATCACCGCATCGGCCGCCTCGTAGGCCGTGCGCTCGATCCACGACGACACCTGATAGCCGCCGCCCAGCTGCTCGGCCTTCCACGGGCGCAGCGGCTCGAGCGAGTGCGCGGTGAGCACGTGGGGGACGCCATGCAGCCGCGCGGCCAGGTGGCCGGCCATGTTCGCGTACCAGGTGTGGGAGTGGACGATGTCGGCGCCCGCGCAGTCGTGCGCCATGGGAAGGTTGTGGGCGAGCACGTCGAGCGCGGCGTCGCCGACTCCCCCGCCGAGCGCGCCGTAACCCGTCACGCCGGGCTCGTCGCGGGGGCCGTCGAAGCAGCGGACGCGCACGTCGAGGGATTCGCGCAGCACGTGCGCGAGCTCCTCGACATGCACGCCGGCGCCGCCGTAGACGTGCGGGGGGTACTCGCGGGTGAGGATGTCGACGCGCATGCCTCCACGCTAGCGACCCCCGCCTGAGACACGGCGCGGCGCGTCCGGACATCGGCCCTGCCGGGCGCCCATTTCGCCCGTATGCTGGCCCCATGCCCGCGCCCAAAGTCCTCGCGATCGTCCTCGCCGGTGGCGAGGGCAAGCGCCTCATGCCGCTCACGGAGTCCCGCTGCAAGCCCGCGGTGCCCTTCGGCGGCACCTTCCGGCTCGTGGACTTCGCGCTGTCGAACCTGGTGAACTCGCGCTACCTGCACGTCGTGGTGCTGACGCAGTACAAGTCGCACTCGCTCGACCGCCACATCGCGCGCACCTGGCGCATGTCGCCGCTGCTGGGCAACTACGTCGCCCCCGTGCCGGCGCAGCAGCGCCGCGGCAAGCACTGGTACCTGGGCAGCGCCGACGCCATCTACCAGTGCCAGAACATCATCGAGGACGAGCGGCCCGACATCGTGGTCATCGTGGGCGCCGACCACGTCTACCGCATGGACTTCTCCCAGATGGTCGACGCGCACGTCGAGTCCGGAGCCGAGTTCACCGTCGCGGGCATCCGCCAGCCCATCGCGCTCGCGGACCAGTTCGGCGTCATCGACGTGGATCCGGCCCATCCCGACCGCGTGCGCGCCTTCCTCGAGAAGCCGACCGACCCCGACGGCCTGCCCGACGCCCCCCACGAGGTCCTGGCCTCCATGGGCAACTACGTCGCGAACGCCGACGCGCTCATGGACGCGCTCGCCAAGGACGCGGAGAACCCCGCCTCCAAGCACGACATGGGCGGCGACATCGTGCCGTACTTCGTGGACAAGGGCACCTGCGGGTTCTACGACTTCGTGCGCAACGACGTGCCCGGCTCCACGGATCGCGACCGCAACTACTGGCGCGACGTGGGAACCATCGACTCGTACTACGACGCGCACATGGACCTCATCGCGGTCCAGCCGGTGTTCAACGTCTACAACCACAAGTGGCCGCTGCACCAGGGACTCATCACGCAGCCTCCCGCGAAGTTCATCCACTCCGAGGAGGGCCGCCTGGGCCACGCCGCCGACTCCGTCGTGTCCCCCGGCGTCATCGTGTCCGGTGCAACCGTGACGGGCTCCGTCCTGTCGCCCGGGGTGCGGCTGCACTCGTGGTCGACGGTGTCCGACTCGGTGCTGCTCGACGACGTCCAGGTGGGTCGTCACGCGCAGGTGCATCGCGCGATCCTCGACAAGAACGTCATCGTGAAGGAGGGCGCGCGCGTGGGCATCGACCTCGAGGCGGACCGTGCTCGCGGCTTCACCGTGAGCGAGTCCGGCATCGTCGTGGTCGCGAAGGGGACCGTGGTCGAGTGAGCGACGCAGCGCCCGGGCGGACAGGGCGTCCGCGTCTGCTCGTCATGGACGTCGACTCGACGCTCATCCAGCAGGAGGTCATCGAGCTGCTCGCCGAGCGCGCCGGCACTCGCGAGGAGGTCGCGCGCGTGACGGAGGCTGCGATGCGCGGCGAGCTGGACTTCACCGCCTCCCTCGCCGCGCGCGTCGCGACGCTGGCCGGGCTGCCGGAGTCCGTCATCGGCGAGGCCGCTGCGGATGTGACGCTCACGCCCGGTGCCCGGGAGCTCGTCTGGACGCTCCAGGGCGACGGCTGGGACATCGCGCTCGTGTCCGGCGGCTTCGCGGAGATCGTGGGCCCGCTGGCCGAGTCGCTGGGCATCACGCTGTTCCGTGCGAACCGCCTCGAGGTGGTCGACGGACGCCTCACCGGGCGGACCGTGGGGCCGGTTGTCGACAGGGCCGCGAAGGGCCAGGCGCTGCGCGAGTTCGCTGAGGAGCGGGGGGTCGACTTGCGCGACACCGTGGCGATCGGCGACGGCGCCAACGACCTCGACATGATCGCCGCCGCGGGGCTCGGGATCGCGTTCAACGCGAAGCCCGCCGTGCGCGAGGCCGCCGACGTGGCCATCGAGGGCCGGCTCGACGTGGCGCTCGAGGTCATCGACCGCTCGCGTTAGCCGCTGCTGGCTGCGTGCTGCGAACTCGGGCTGCGGATCCGGGCTGGGCGCTGCTCCGGTCTGGGCGCTGCTCCGGTCTGGGCGCGGGCCCGGGAGCGCACTGATGATGAGGCTCGGCGCAGTTGTACCGTAATGGCTGCGATTTCACTCTCCCGGGGATCCTGTTGTACCGAATGCGCGTTGTAGGCCGCCTCACGCCTCGGCGCACCTGCTTGACGCGCTCCCAGAGGCTCGCGGGCGACTCTTGATGTGGTCGAAGGCCGCGATCACCTATTCGGTACAGCAGGATCTGAGAGAGGTCGGCATCACAGCCATTTCGCTACAACAGCGCGCGGGCGAGGCTTCAGACCGAGAGTTGCCGCGCGGGCGAGGCTTCAGACCGAGAGTTGCCGCGCGGGCGAGGCTTCCCATCGAGAGTTGCCGCGCGGGCGACCGAGCGCAGTGGCGCCGCTGGGCGCTCAGGGCACCAGCTCGGAGCCGTCTCGCGTCTTCGCTAGGCGAGCCGGTCGCGGGCGCTCAGGGTCAGCAGCGCGAAGGCCTGCGCCTCCGCAGAGGTCCCCTGACGGTCGAAGTGCGGAGCCCCGCACACCTCCTGGACTAGACCGTTCGCGTCGACGTGCGCCAGCGCGGCGTCCATCCAGCGCTCGGCGCGCTCGGCGAACGTCTCGTCCAGCCAGCCGTCCGCCACCCCCGTGAACGCGGCATACGCGAGCATGAGGCCGGCCGTGCCGTCCACGAAGGTCGTCGGGTCGTCGAGGACGTCGTGGAAGCGCCCGTCTGGCCGCTCGAACCGCGCACACTGCTCCAGCAGATCCCGCGTCTGCGACTGCCACCGCCCGCGCATCTCGGCCGGCGTGCCGTCGCCGCCCAGGCGCAACGCCCGCGCGATGCCCGCCGCGGCCCAGCCGTTGCCCGTCGCCCACGGCACCATCCGCACCGCCTCCCCCGTCACGGTGTTGCGCCGATGCCCGTACAGACCCGTGGCCGGGTCCCACAGGTGCTCGCGGTGCATCCGGTACTGCATGTCGGCAGGCGCGAAGTCGGCGGTCGCGACGAGCGCGGGAACCGCCATGTAGATCGAGTCGACCCACACCTCCTCGAGGCCGCGCAAGTGCCACAACACCCCGGAGTCGTCTCGCGGCGACCACCGCAGCAGCCACCAGCGCTGGCGTTCGAGCGCGCCCGTGGCTCCGGGCTCACCGTCGCGGGCAAGAAGCGAGACTGCCTCCATAAGCGCCCCCGAGTTCACGAGCCCGCCGTCGCCGGTCGCGCCCAGCTGGCCGTCCTCGTCCTGCCGCACCATCGCATCGCGCGCCAGTGCGCGTGCCAGATCCAGGTCTCCGCCGTCGAGCGCCGCGTGCGACGCGACCCCCTGCTCCCACGCGTGGCGCTGCATCGCCAGCAGCGCGCGCCAGATCAGCTCCCTGTCGGGACGGACCACCGCGTCACTCCTTGCCCGACAGCACCGCGACCAGCCGGGCTCCCCCTGGCCGCAGGTCCTCCCACGAATCCAGTTCCAGCACCGCCGCGCCCGATGTCACGAGCCCGTACGCGATGTCCGCGAAGGCATCGCGATCCGACGCGTCGCCGGCAAGCCAGCGAGCAAAGCCCGATGCCGTCGGCTCGTGCGCGACGGTAGCCACGACATCTGCGTCGCCCACGACAGCGAGCGCGTCCTGGTAG
>JGI12383J13903_1000855_pt1 | contig 18413 bp, 16 predicted proteins | sample Passage237B_FD_13903 | JGI IMG/M metagenome (IMG submission 13903)
CGCGCTGGAGGTACGCCGCCGTTGGCGCCTGCGCCGTCGCGATGGGCTGGGTGGGAGCGAGCTCGTCATCGCTCGGGCTGGTTGCCGCTGGTCCGGTCGCGGTTTCGCTGCCCGACGCTGCGGCTGGCTGGGGCGCGGCCGCTGGCTGGGGCGCGGCCGCCGGCTCGGCTGTGGCTGTCTGGGCTGCCGCTGGCTGAGCTGCAGCAGTGGGGGGAGTCGCGGCTGTCGGAGCTGTCGGCGCAGTCGGGGGAGTGGCACGTGGGGCGGGGCTTGCAGCCGGCGCCTCCTGCGCTTCCTGACTGGCACCGTCGCCGAGGATGAGAGACGCCACCGAGGGGGCGTCGGGCGTGCGAGAGACGACAGTGCGGTCGGAGTGGGGCGCGGTGGTGTCGGGGGACACGATCTATCCGCTCTCTTTCTACGCGGCGACGCGAAACTTGTCTTGGCTATTGTCCAGCCTAAACGTCTCCAGAGGTTCCAATGTGCCCCGGTTTGGTGAAATCGTTACCGGCGAACTTCAACCTCTGCATCAAAGGGCCCGCCGGTATAGTTGCCAGCACGATGGACGACCATAGACGGGCCCACTGATGACCTGGGTGCTCATAGGTGTGGGCGTTCTGCTCACGCTGGGGACGGCGATCTTCGTCGCCGCCGAGTTCTCGCTCGTCGCCATCGATCCCGCTCACGTCACTGGCAAGCGCGCCCCCCGCATCCGCAAGGCCCTCGCGACCCTCTCGACGCAGCTGAGCGGAGCCCAAGTCGGCATCACCCTCACCACAGTGCTCCTTGGTTACACGGCGCAGCCGGCGATAGTCGATCTGCTGCGCATTCCCCTGAGCGACAGCGCCCTTTCTCGCGGCGCGGTCGGTGCCGTCGCGGGCACCATCGCGATGATCCTCGTCAACGCCTTCTCGATGATCTTCGGCGAACTGGTGCCCAAGAACCTGGCGCTGTCCCGCCCCCTCGAGACCGCAGGATTCACCGGTCCGCCTGTCATGGGGTTCACCAAGGCGCTGGGCCCCCTCATTCGCGGCCTCAACAACTCCGCGAACTGGATCCTGCGCACCATGGGCATCGAGCCCAAGGAGGAGTTGAGCGGCGGACGCTCGCCGCAAGAGCTTGCGACCCTCGTCAAACGCAGCGCAGAGGCAGGCACCCTCGACGCCGGCACCGCGCGACTGCTCACCAACACCCTCGACCTCGACGAGCTCAGCGCGGTCGATGTCATGACNGACCGCACCCGCGTCACTATGCTTCCCGCAAGCGCGAAAGCCGCCGATGTGCTGGTAGCCGCGAGAGCGTCGGGCCATTCCCGCTTCCCCGTGATGGGGGACGGACCCGACGACGTGCTCGGCATCGTCACCCTCGCCGGCGCCATCAGCGTTCCCGCAACCGATCGCGATGAGGCTCCCGTCACGACGCTCATGGTCAAGGCGCCGCGCGTTCCAGAGACCATGCAGCTGAGGCCCCTGCTCGTCGAGCTGCGCGGGCTCGCGCTGCAATGCGCGATCGTCCAGGACGAATACGGCGGCACCGCGGGCCTCGTGACGCTCGAGGACCTCATTGAGGAGATCGTCGGCGACGTCGCGGATGAGCATGACCGACGCCGTCCTCCTATGTATCGGGCGCCCGGCGGGGCGTGGGTTGCGCAGGGCGACCTGCGGCCAGACGAGGTGGAGGACCTGTCCGGCATCTCGATTCCCGAGTCGCCCGCCTACGAGACCATTGCCGGCTTTGTCATGGCTCGACTGGGGCGCATCGCTCAGGTGGGGGACGTCGTCGAGTCCGACGGCGCCCGCATCACCGTCGAGCGGATGGACGAGCGGCGCATCGACAGGGTGCGCATCGAGCGCGTCGCGGTGGGTGATGTTGGGGTCGATGACCATGAGCCTGGCGGCGGTGACGCATGAGCATCGACCTGCTTCTCATTGTGATTGGCCTGCTGCTCGTGAACGCCTTCTTCGTTGGCGCCGAGTTCGCGATCATCTCTGCTCGGCGCAGCTCTATCGAGCCGCGTGCCGAGGCCGGCAGTCGCGCCGCCAAGACCGTGCTGTGGGCCATGGAGCATGTGTCCCTCATGCTCGCCTGCGCCCAGCTGGGCATCACCGTCGCGAGCGTCTCGCTTGGTGTGGTCGCGGAGCCCGCGATCGCGCATGCTCTCGAGCCCGTCATCCACGGGCTTGGCCTGCCTGCCCAGGCCTCTCATGTCGTTGCGCTGATCATTGCGCTGAGCCTCATCGTGTCGCTGCACGTCATCGTGGGAGAGATGGTGCCCAAGAACGCTGCGGTCTCGAATCCCGACCGGGCGGCCATGCTGTTCGGACCGCCGCTCGTCGTCATCGCGCGCATCCTCAAGCCGATCATCGTGGCGCTCAACTGGATCGCGAACTGCTTCGTGAGGATGCTCGGCGTCGAGCCGCGCGACGAGGTCACGAGCGCGTTCACCGCCGACGAGGTGCAGTCCATCGTGGAGCGCTCCAACGCGGAAGGCACGCTGTCCGACCCCAGCGGGCTGCTCACCGGAGCGATCGAATTCTCCGAGCATGACGCTCGCGACGTCATGGTGCCCCTCGCCTCCGTCGTGTGCGCTCGCGCTGGAGTGACTGTGGAGGAGCTTGAGCAGCTCGCGGTGCGCACCGGTTTCTCTCGCTTCCCCGTCAAGAACGAGGACGAGTTTGTGGGCTACCTGCACATCAAAGACACGCTCTTTGCCCGTCCCGCCGAGCGCGAGGAGCCCATTCACGCCTGGCGCGTTCGCGATCTGCCTGTCGTTGGCGCGCGCGACGAGGTGGAGGACGTGCTCGCTCTCATGAGCCGTTCCGGTGCGCATATCGCGCTCGTGGTGGGGGAGAGCGGTCCGGAGGGCATGGTCTTCCTCGAGGACATCCTTGAGGAGCTGGTCGGCGAAGTATCAGGCACGATAGAGGGCCCGTCACCTGTGTGAGGCATCCAACATGGCCTCTCCCTGGCGGGTTTCGTAACCATTCGGTTACCATTGATGGGCCGCTGCCCCGGCGGCTGAACATTGGCGGACAGTCCCCTGGGGCCTTGCACTGAGGGTAAGCACGAGGTGAGTCGGAGGTGTTATGAGTTCCTTGATGGAAGCACCGACGACCTCCGGTGAGATCGCCGTAGGCACCCGCAAAGAGCGCCGCATCGTCGAGACTCAAGAGATTCGCATTCGCACCACGCACCGTCGCCGCAAGGTGATGACGCGAGGTGGCGTGCTCGCAGGCTTCGTGCTCGCGATGGTCGTCTACCCCATCTACGGAACGATCGCACCGTACGCGGACGCCGCCGAGGCACTTCCGGGAGTCACCAAGGGCCAGTCGCCTTCCACGGCGGCGGCCCTTCTTGGCGCTGAGCCTCTTCTGCTGTCATCGGACCTGCCGCTGCCCGAGGTTGATGCCAACCTGCTCGCCTACACCGCGTCAGAGGCCGTCGTCGTCACCACGGGCATTCCCAACTGCAGCCCTTCGACGCCCATCAAGGGAACCAACGGCCGCGTCGCCGCGAGCTCGCTGTGCGCCCTGCCGCAGAGGGGACAGAGCCTTGCGGCTGAGGCCGCGCTCGGCTGGAATGCGATGAACTCGTACTTCCGCACCACCTTCGGCAGGAACATCTGCCTTGACGATTCGTACCGCACGCTGCAGCAGCAGTTCGGCACTCGCGCCACTCGCGGCTACCTGGCGGCGCGACCCGGAACGTCGATGCACGGCTGGGGCCTCGCCGTCGACATCTGCAAGGAAGACCTGAGGGGCGCCAAGGGCGAATGGCTCCGCGCCAACGCGAAGACCTTCGGCTGGGAGAACCCGTACTGGGCCAAGACGTCGAAGTACGAACCCTGGCACTGGGAGTACTTCCCGCTGACCGCGAGGTACTACGACTCGTCCTGGGGCTCAGGCAGCAGCAACTACTCCGACGGCGGATCGAGCAAGTCGTCGTCTTCCTCGTCCTCGTCGTCATCCGACAAGTCCGGATCGAAGTCCGGCGACTCCGGCTCCAAGACCACGTCCACCAAGCCGCCGTCCTCCGGTGGCGGTGGCAGCGGCGGAGACGACAGCGGCTCGACACCCGACGAGCCAGCGACCGACGCCGAAGGCTGAGCACGGGCCCCATCTCAGCTCAAGTCACTTACTGGTCATTAACCGGACAGGTGTGACAAATCCGTCATTCCTGGGTGATGCGCAACTTCCCTCCTTCTGCCAGGCTTGATGAACTCGCAACGTTGCGAGCCTGCATGGGTCAAGCCACTGGAGGGAACATGGACGTCGCGCTCCGGCACGAGGAGTCATCATCACTTCCAACGCGCTCGAGCGCGGGCAAAGTCTCACTCGCATGGCCCGTCTGCGGCCGCGTCGTCGACGTGTCCGGCGGTCCCAATGGCCGTGCGCTGCGCTGTCACCTCTCGCACGGCCACCGCGGCGAGTGCGATGACCTCGGCTCGTCAGAGCTCGAGCACTGGCAGGCTCGCGCGAACGCTGCCGACAACTCGCGAACCCTCGACGACGTCATCGCGATGGCGCTCGCCCACGCCCGCAGCTACGAGGCTGTCGCCCAGTGGCGCCGCGAGCGGGGCGCCCGCTACGAAGCGGAGCGACTCGACTCGATGGCCGAGGCGCTGCGCCACTTCATCGCGCTCCTGAAGCGCTGAGTCCAAGGGCTGACGCCCTGAGTTCAGTTGACGGCCTCGGCGCGAATCAGCACCACCTCTTCTGGATCGAGGCTCGGCGCCTGCACTCCGTGAACTGCGAGCGCGCGGCCCGTAAGCTCTAGGGCCCTCCCGTTCTCAGCGTCGGCCCACCACTGGGGTTTTGCCCTGGGGCCCGCATCGCTGAGCTTCACCGGACCCACCGGGAACACGCGGTAGGTGCGATCGGGGTGCAATCCCTCGAGGCGCAGCAGTCCGGTGGGCTGCTCGACCACCGAGTCGGTTGCCGCGTACGAGTACAGCGCCCCCGAGCGGTCGGTCGCGACAACGCCCTGGAGCACGCGACCGCCAACGGGGAGGTCGCTGCGCACCACGATTCCCGAGTGCAGCAGGGCCCTGTGCTCCTTGTGCAGCGCGACCCACTGGGTGAGCGCGGCGCGCGTCGCGGGATCCGATGCCTCTTCGCCAGCGACGTTCCACTCGATGCCAAGGTGACCCCAGAACGCGGTCCCCGCGCGGAAGTCGAGGCTTGCGCTGCGATGCGTGGTGTGCGCGCGCGGCGGCCCGATGTGCGCGCCCATCATCTCCGGCGGCACCAGCAGCGAGGTGTGCAGCTGCATTCGCTGTCGTTCGAGCGGGTCGTTGCAGTCCGATGTCCACACTCGCTGGGCGCGCTCAAGCACGCCCAAGTCGACTCTCGCCCCGCCACCAGAGCAGGACTCGATCTCGAGTCCGGGGAAGGCCTCTTGGAGGCCATCGAGCAGCCGGTAGAAGGCGAGCGTCTGCGCATGACCGATGGGACGGCCCGTCACCGAGTTGCCGGCTTCATGCAGATCGCGGTTGTGATCCCACTTGAGATACGCGGGCCGCAGGGCCGCGACGAGCGAGTGCAGCCGCTCCTCGATGTAGGCGTACGCCTCAGGATGCGTGAGGTCGAGCACCTGCTGACGCCGCGCCTCAAGCGGCAGCCTGCCGCCTCCGCGCGGTGCCGCGTCGCTCGCATGTGGCTGCGCGATCCACTCGGGATGGGCGCGGGCGAGGTCGGAGTCGGGGTTGATCATCTCGGGCTCGAACCACAGCCCGAACTCGAGTCCCTTGCCGCGCACATACTCGGCTAGCGGCTCGAGTCCCTGCGGGTAGATCTCCTCATCGACATACCAGTCGCCCAGCCCCGCGTTGTCCGAGCGGCGGTGCCGGAACCAGCCGTCATCGAGAACGAACCGCTCCGCGCCCACCTCTGCCGCCGCGTCGGCGAGCGCATAGAGAGCCGCATGATCGTGGTCGAAGTACGCCGCCTCCCACGTGTTGACGAGCACCGGTCGCGGCCTGCGCGGGTATCGCGGCAAGGAGCGCAGCCATTGATGGATGCGGGCCGACGCTGTGTCCAGTCCGGCGGAGGAATACGAGTAGTAGACCCATGGGGTCTCGTAGCTGTCGCCGGCTTCGAGAATCACCTCGCCGGGGAACAGCAGCTCGCCGCCGCCCATGACCCCCGTGCCATCGTTGGCCCGCTCGGCAAGGTGTCGAGAGTTGCCTGACCAGCCCACGTGGGTGAGCCACACCTCTCCGCTGCGGAAGCCGAAACCCTTGGTGCCCGCCGCGATGAGGAAGGCGCTGTCGTGCCCGGGCTTGCCGCGACGCGATTCGCGGAGGTGGGTTCCCGTGACGAACTCGTGACGCTGCGGTGTGCGCTCGCGGATCCACCTGCCAGTGTAGTCGAGCAGCTCCGTCGCCTCTCGCGGCACGGGCAGCAGCAGCGTGAGCTGGTCCACCTGATACGGAGCGCCCCCTCCCGAACCCGTGCTCGCAAGCGTCGCCTTCGCGCGCACCAGGCCCGACTCGAGCAGCTCGATCGTGACCGTGAGCTCCAAAGCCGCGACAGCGTCGGCCGCCGTGACGGTGAGCCGCTGGGTGCCGTCTGCCGCAGACAGCTGGACCCCACTCACCGTGAACTGCGTCGAGTGGTCGCGACCCGCGCGGCTGCCAGAGACCCCCGGGGTGTGCATCCATCCGCACGAATGCTCGGGCAGCACGGAGAGCGCATGACGCGAGTCGAACTCGCCGCCCACGCGCGGCTCGACGCTCGCGAGCGCGATCTCCTCGAGGGCGTGATCGCTGAGCTCGCCAAGATCGGCGCCCCAGTGGAGCACTCGGGGCAGCCGGCCGTCGCCCACGTCGATGATCAGGGAGACTCCGGACGCGCGCAGATGCAGAAGATTGCTGGGCATATGGCAAGCCTAAGTGCCGCTGAAGAGTCAAGATGGACTCATGCTCATCACGGTTCCGGCTGAGACCAAAGTGGCGGAGTCGCGCGTGGCGCTGACCCCCGAGGGAGCGCGTACGCTCATCGCCGACGGGCACGAGGTGTGGGTGCAGAGCGGAGCCGGCTCGGGCTCCGCCTTCACCGACGATGAGTACGCGCGGGCCGGCGCCACCCTGGTCGACGTGGCCGCGGCGTGGAGCGGCGAACTCGTCCTCAAGGTCAAGGAGCCCACCCCTGAGGAGTACTCGCACCTCACCGACAACACGCTCTTCACGTTCCTGCACCTTGCCGCCAACGAGCCGCTCGGCAAGGCACTGATCGAGGCAGGCACCACGGCGCTGTCCTATGACACGGTTCAGCTCGAAGATGGCTCCCTCCCACTGCTCGCCCCCATGAGTGCAGTCGCCGGCACCATGGCGCCGCTCGTGGGTGCCTACCATCTGCTGAGCTCGCAGGGCGGTCGCGGCATCCTGCTCGGTGGCGTGCCCGGTGCGGCCCCCGGCCGGGTCACCGTGATCGGTGCCGGGGTCGCCGGCACCCACGCCGTGGCGCAGGCGTTCGCCCTTGGCGCGGCAGTCACCGTGATCGACCTTTCTCAGTCCCGGCTCGCGTCCATCAAGGACGCGTTCGGCGACGGCGTCACCACAGTCGTGTCAACGCCCGACGCCATTGCTGAGGCTGTTGCGCAGTCTGACCTGGTCATCGGCGCAGTTCTGCTTCCCGGACGTCCCGCTCCCAAGGTGGTGACCCATGCGATGGTCGAGGCGATGCGACCCGGCGCCGTGGTGGTCGACATCGCGATCGACCAAGGCGGCTGCTTCGAGGACTCCCGCCCTACGACCCATCAAGACCCCGTGTACACGGTGGCCGGCGTGCAGTTCTATTGCGTGGCCAACATGCCGGGTGCCGTGGGCGCCACGGCCACCGCGGCCTTGACCACCGCGACCCTCCCGTACGTGCGCGAACTGGCGAGCGGCGTGGAACAGGCAATGGAGCGCAACCCCGCGCTCGCGAAGGGACTCAACGTCGCTGGAAGAAAGCTGCGACACCCCGCGGTTGCCCAGGCACTCTCTGCGCTTCCCGCTGAGGTCTGACGAGGTCGTCGAAGGACGGGTCCGAGTCGCTGGGGACCGGAGGGTCGCCTTCAGCATCGGCGAATTCGGGCCGCGAGTGCACCACGGGGTAGTCACTGAGCGCGAACTCGGCCGCCTCTCTTCCCAGCTCGATGAGTCCTGGCAAGTCCTTCACCACCCACTGCGAGCGGTGGCGGAGCTTGGGAGTGATCATCGTCACGTCGTCGCGAATCTCGTACTCGTGAACCTGCAGGCTCGTGGTGCGACCCTTGGGCAGCAGATCCCATTCGGGGGCGAGGCGTACTCCGATGACGTGGGTCGCTCCCATCTCGAATGCGACCTCGAGGGGAAGGTTCTGCACCACTCCGCCGTCAACGAGCGTGCGTCCTTCAAGCCGCTTGGGCCGGAACAGTCCGGGCACCGCGATCGAGGCGCTCACCGCATCGACGAGGGAACCCTTGTCGATCACGACCAGCTCGTTCGTGATCGCGTCGGTGGCGATCGCGGCAAAGCGCACGGGCATGTCCTCGATGCGCACGTCGTGGCTCATCTCCTCAACCGTGGCGCGCAGGCCCTCGGTGTCGAGCAGTCCAAGCCCGGGCGTCATCGAGAAGGTCCCAAAGTCACCCCACCTCGCGCGGCGCACCAGGTTCGAGAACTCATAAGGATCGAAGCCGTTCGCGTAGGCGCCGCCAGCGATCGCTCCTGCAGAGGTGCCCACCACGATCGTCGGGTGAATGCCGCGCTCGTGGAGCACCTCAAGCACGCCGGCATGCGCCGCACCCAGCGCACCGCCGCCGCCCAGCGCTAACCCGACATTCGGCTCATACCGGAGATCAACCCCACCCATGCCGCCATGGTACGGACAGCGTCGGGCATGCCGCCAGCGGCACCGTAGGCTTGGATGGTGACCCAGCCAGAAGACAAGCCGCGCACCTGGATGCCGCTCATCATCGCCGGATCCATTGCGCTGCTGGTGATAGTCGGAGCCCTCACCGTGCACTTTGTGCGCGCCGACCTCAGCCCGCAAAAGCGGGCCGCAGCCGACGCATGCGAAGCGCAGTACAAGACCCAGTTCCCTGGCGGTCCGGGCATCATCGGGGGAGACATCTACGCCGCCAGCGAGTGGAAGGCGCTGAGCGAGACCATGGTTCGCCTTGGCTACCTCAGCGACAAGCAGGCGGAAGTCACGGGGGAGCAGGCCGACGCTCTCGACAACGCCGCCGCTGCCCTCGCCAGTGCGGGCAAGGACGAACTCACCGTGGTGTGGCAGCGCGACGATCAATCGCACGCGACCTGCGTCGCAAAGGTAACGGGCGAGTCGGTGGACTCGGTGACCGTCAGCGAGCTCGTCGAGCCCGCCAACACGTCACCGTCGCCAACGCCCACCCCAACGCCGTAAGCCACCCCCCAACAGACTGCAGGAGTGTTCATGAAGCAGCGCACCATCGGTGGAGTCGCCGTCAGCGCCATCGGCCTTGGCGGCATGCCCATGTCGATCGAGGGTCGCCCCGAGCGCGAGCGCTCGATCGCCACGATCCACGCCGCTCTCGACGCCGGCGTCACGTTCATCGACACCGCTGACGCCTACAACAGGGATGCGAACGAGACCGGCCACAACGAGAGCCTCATCGCGGAGGCGCTGTACACGTATGGCTCGTCGACCGATCACGTGCTGGTCGCGACCAAGGGTGGCCTCGTTCGCCCCGGCGACGGCTCGTGGCTGCGCAATGGCGATCCCACGTACCTCAAGGAGGCAGCCAAGGCGTCGGCGCAGCGCCTCGGTGTGGAGGCAATCGGTCTGTACCAGTTCCACCGCGCGGACCCCTATGTCGCGTACGCGGACTCGATCGGCGCCCTCAAAGACCTGCTCGATGCGGGCGTGATCCAGATGGCGGGCATCTCCAACGCGGAGATTGCGATGATTGCCGTGGCCAAGGAGATCCTCGGTGACCGTCTGGTCTCCGTGCAGAATCAGTTCTCTCCGCGCTTCGCCACGACGTACCAGGAGCTTCGTTACACAGTCGACAACGGCATGGCCTTCCTGCCGTGGAGCCCCCTCGGCGGCATCTCTTCGGCCGGAGCGCTCGGNTCGCGCCACGCCGCTTTCGGCGAGGTNGCGGCGGCTCGCGACGTCTCGCCTCAGCAGGTCGCGCTGGCCTGGGAGCTGTCGCTGTCCGACGCTGTGGTCCCCATTCCCGGCGCCTCGCGTCCCGAGTCGATCACCGACTCGGCGAAGGCGGCAGACCTTGAACTCACCGCGGAGGAGCTCGCAACGCTCGACGCCTCTGTGGGCATCGCCCGCTAGCTGCTCTAGACGTTGAGGTCCTAGACGTTCAGGTCGAATCCCAAGTCGACGTCCGACGCGGCCTTGCCGCCCCCGATTCCCCAGTTGTGTGGCGGGGACTCCCTGACGAGGATCGTCACGTGGTCGCGGGGGATGCCAAGCACCTCGAGGCGGTCGACGATTCCCGCGTAGAGCGCGCGCTTCGCGTCGACCGACCGCCCCTCAAGGCAGTCGATCGTCACGAGGGTGTCGAGTTCGGGGAACGCGCGGGTTGGGGGACAGGCCATGCGATGGGGCTCATGCACTACAAGCCGGACATGCTTGTCTGCCTCGGGGATCCTGAAGGCGGCGACGAGCGCGGCGTGCACCGCCTCCATGATCGCCACCTCGGCTTCGTCGCTCAGGTGCCGGCGCACCTCTATCAAGGCGAATGGCATGGCCCCTCCCGTCTCGCGGGCGAATCGCTCCGGCTGCCCTTTGAGGCCAGTCTCCATCGAATCGATCCGGAACGGTAGTCGGGAATTTGCAGCCGACCCTGTTGCGTGAGAGCTCCCAGCCGCTACTCTCGCTACCGCACCTGGCAGACCAAAGGGGAGTAAAGCATGGACAAGCCCAGCTTCGGAGCTCGATTCCGTTACTGGTTCGACAACGTGATGGCCCGCGGCAACGTCGCGGTCATCGGGCTCCTGGGGCTGCTGAGCCTCGCGTGGGTCGTGCTCGTTGGCGTCATCGCCACCGTCGCGGGCCTCGACCCCGCTGGTGAAGAGGGTGATCTCAACTTCATCGAGAAGTTCTGGCGCCAGCTCACGTTCACGCTCGACCCGGGAACCTTCTCGGGCGACGCTGGCTGGCCGTGGCGACTCCTGTCGCTGCTCACCACGCTGTTCGGTGTCCTCGTCGTAGCGAGCCTCATCGGTGTCGTCTCCGCGGCCTTCGACGACAAGATCACCGAGCTGCGCAAGGGCCGCTCCGCCGTCCTCGAGACCGGCCACACCGTCATTCTTGGCTGGAGCCCCAAGGTCTTCACGATCATCTCCGAGCTCATCGAAGCCAATGAGTCGGAGGACAACCCCTCGATCGTGGTGCTCGCCCACCGTGACCGCGTCGACATGGAAGAGGCGATCCGCGAGAAGGTGCCGGACACCCGCAACACCAAGGTGGTGTGCCGCAGCGGCGACCCGCTGGACCAGGATGAACTGCTGCGCGCCAACCCCTACGCGGCCAAGTCGATCATCGTGCTCGGTGACGAGGACGCCCCGGATCCCGACGCCGCGACCATCAAGACCACGCTTGCACTCACCAACCACCCCGACCGCCCCGAGCACGAGATCTCGGTCGTCGGCGAGATCCGCAACCCCTCGAACGTGGGCGTTGCGCACCTCGTGGGCAAGGACGAGGCGCAGTGGGTGCTTCCGCTCGAGACCATCTCCAAGCTCACCGTGCAGACCTGCCGCCAGTCGGGACTGTCGAAGGTCTATTCGGAGCTGCTGCAGTTCGAGGGCGACGAGATGTACTTCACCGAGCAGCCTGAGCTCGTGGGCAAGAGCTTCTTCGAGTGCCAGCTGCACTTCGCGACGTCATCGGTGATCGGCATCGTCGGCCCCGAGGGCGCCGAGCTCAATCCGCCCGCGGACCGCGTGCTCGCTGACGGCGAGCAGCTCATCGTCATCGCCGAAGACGACTCGACGATCGAGCTTGCCGAGCCGGGCGCGCCCGCGCTCGAGCTCGTCACGGGCATCAGCGCCGAGGACAACACCCCAGAGCGCATCCTCATTCTGGGATCGCACTCGCAGCTGCCGCTCATCATCACGGAGCTCGACGAGTACACGGCAGACGGCTCGCACGTCACGATCGTGAGCGCCAAGAAGCTCCCCAAGCTGCCAGCGGTCGAGCGACTGACCGTCGACACGCTCGACGGCGAGACCTGGGACCGCGCGCTCCTCGAATCACTCGAGCCAGAGAGCTTTGACCACATCCTGGTGCTCGCCTACCGCGATCACCTCGACATCGAGCCCGCCGACTCGCGCACTCTCATCACGCTGCTTCACCTGCGCGAACTGGCGGCAGAGGCCGGCATGGACTTCAACATCGTGTCCGAGATGCTCGATGACCGGAACCGCCGCCTTGCAGAGGTCACTCGTGCCGACGACTTCATCGTCAGCGACAACATCATCAGCCTGATGATGGCGCAGATCTCCGAGAACGCGGAGCTCAACGACGTGTACAACCACCTGTTCTCGTCGGAGGGCTCCGAGATCTACCTGCGCCCCGCCGAGTGGTACGTCAAGCTCGGAGAGCCCGTCGACTTCTACACGGTGCTCGAGGGCGCGGCTCGCCGCGAAGAGGTGGCCTTCGGCTACCGCGACGCCACACCGGAAGGTGCGGGAGACGGCCAGGCAGTGATCCACATCAACCCTGACAAGACGGAGAAGCACGTCTTCCAGGGGGTTTAGCCTGGTGGGCGTGACACCTGTGTGGCGCCCCCGACAGGAATCGAACCTGCGACCTTCGGTACCGGAAACCGGCGCTCTATCCGCTGAGCTACGGGGGCCTGACGCGGGCAAGCCGCGGCAGTCGAGACTACCAGCAGCACCGCTGAATACGCTCACGGCTGCCGCACGGGCTCGCACCGCAGGGAGGCTGTGATGGCGAACGACCAGACTGTGAATGGGACCCTGATCGGCGGCCCCACCCTTGTCTTCACCTACGCGGGACTGCGGGTCATCACCGACCCCACCTTTGACCCGCCGGGTGAGTACGGCGGCCTCACCAAGCTGCGCGGCCCCGCACTTCCCGTGCCGCGCCTTGGCGCCCTCGACCTCGCGCTCGTGTCTCACGACCACCACCCCGACAACCTCGACGGCGAGGGCCGCGCTGTGCTGTCGCAGGTGCCGGTTGTGCTCACGACGTCCGCTGGCGCCGCTCGCGTGCCGGGAACCATCGGCCTTGAGCCGTGGACCTCGATTACCGTAGGTGCCGCCACCGTCACCGTCGTTCCCGCATCGCACGGACCCGAAGGTGTGGCGGAGGACACCGGGCCCGTGGTGGGCTTTGTCCTCGAAGCAGACGGCTGGCCCACCGTGTACTTCTCGGGAGACAACTCTGAGGTGTCGGTCGCGGCCGAGATCGCCGCTGCCTTCCCCGACGTGTCCCTCGCGATCCTCTGCGCTGGAGCCGCGCGCGTCGCCAACAGGGGCCCTGCTCCGCTCACCCTCGACGCCGCGCGCGTGATTGAGGTCGCCGGGCTGTGGCCAGCCGCCACGATCGTTCCCATCCACATCGATGACTGGGCTCATTTCTCCGAGCCAAGGGAGACCTTCCTCGACAAGGTGAGCGCAGCGTCGGGCCGGCTGACCGTGCTGGAGCCGGGCGTCACCGCGCCACTGACTAGACTTGCTTAAGTGACCCCAGAGGAACTCTCCGCAACGATTCTCGCCGCCATCGAGGCTGGCATTGACGACGGCTCCTTCGCGATTGACGGCGACGTCGGGGAGGTGCGCGTCGAGCGCCCGCGACAGCGAGAGCACGGCGATTGGGCCACCAACATCGCGATGCAGCTTGGCAAGCGCGCAGGCATGACGCCGCGTGACTTTGCGCAGGCGCTCGCGGACAGGCTTTCCGCGCAAGACGGCATTGAGTCGGTCGAGGTCGCGGGTCCCGGCTTCCTCAACATCCGCCTGCGGGCCGACGCTGCTGGCGAGCTCGCGCGCGGAATCGTCGAGTTCGGCGATGAGTACGGAAGCGGCGAATCGCTCTACGGCAAGCACGTCAACATTGAGTTTGTCTCCGCGAACCCGACGGGACCCATCCACCTGGGCGGCACCCGTTGGGCCGCCGTGGGCGACTCTCTCGCGCGGCTCTTCGAGTTCCACGGCGCCGAGGTGACCCGCGAGTACTACTTCAACGACCACGGCGCGCAGATCGACCGCTTCGCGGCTTCGCTGCTTGCGGCGGTCAAGGGCGAAGAGGCCCCCGAGGACGGCTACGCGGGCGAATACATCCAGGACATCGCCAACGAGGTGATGGTCGAGGCGATGGCTGCCGGCGACGTCGACCCGCTTGAGCTTCCCCAGGACGAGGCACTCGAGTTCTTCCGTGAGCGCGGCGTGAAGCTCATGTTCGAGCAGATCAAGATCTCGCTTCACAACTTCGGCGTGGACTTCGACGTGTACTTCCACGAGGACTCGCTCCACACCTCTGGAGCAGTCGACAAGGCGATCAGCCACCTCAAGGAGACGGGCGCGCTGTATGAGTCCGAGGGCGCCTGGTGGCTGCGCTCGACCGATTACGGCGACGATCGCGACCGCGTCGTGATCCGCTCCGACGGCCGTCCTGCCTACGTTGCGGGCGACCTCGCGTACTTCCAGGACAAGCGCCGCCGCGGCGCCGACCTGTGCATCTACCTGCTGGGTGCTGACCACCACGGCTACATCGCCCGCCTCAAGGCGGCCGCCGCCGCTTTTGGCGACGACCCGGACACCGTCGAGGTGAAGATCGGCCAGATGGTGAACCTCGTCAAGAACGGAGAGCCTGTGCGCATGTCGAAGCGCGCCGGCACCGTCGTCGCGCTCGAGGACCTTGTCGAGGCGGTTGGCGTGGACGCTGCTCGCTATGCGCTCGCGAGGTACTCGTCGGATTCGAACATCGACATCGACCTCGACCTGCTTGCGCAGCAGTCGAACTCGAACCCCGTGTTCTACGTGCAGTACGCACACGCTCGCACCGCTGGCGTTGCGCGCAACGCCGCCGAGTACGGCATTCGCCGCGAAGAGGGCTTCGCGCCGGAGCTGCTCACTCATGAGTCGGAGTCCGCGCTGCTGGGCGTGCTTGGCGACTTCCCTCGCGTGGTGACGCAGGCCGTCGAGTTCCGCGAGCAGCACCGCGTCGCCCGCTACCTCGAGACCGTCGCCGCGGCCTATCACGGCTGGTACGACCGCACCCGCGTCACCCCGCAGGGTGACGAGGAGGTCACCGACCTCCACCGCACTCGCCTGTGGCTCAACGATGCCGCCGGCCAGGTGCTCCGCAACGGCCTGCGCCTGCTCGGCGTCTCCGCACCCGAGCGGATGTAGCCGTGGGAGCCCCCTGGTCGCGCACCGTGGCGCGCAGCGCGGATGGCGCGATCACCGTTGGCGGTGCCGACGTCCGCGACCTCGCCGGTCAGTTCGGCACGCCGCTGTACGTCCTCGACGAGGAAGATATGCGCTCGCGTGCCGCCGCCTTCCGCGACCATTTCCGGGAGGCCTTCGCCGAGTACGGCGCCGAATGCGATGTGTTCTACGCGTCGAAGGCGTTCCTGTCCTCGCGCGTGGCGTCATGGATGGCCGAGGATGGGCTGTGCATCGACGTTGCCAGCGGTGGTGAGCTTGAGCTTGCGCTGCGCGGCGGCATGCCCGCCTCGCGGATCGGCCTGCACGGCAACAACAAGTCAGATGACGAGTTGCGGCGCGCTCTCGAGGTTGGCGTGGGCCGCATCATCGTCGACTCCTTCACCGAGATCGAGGTGCTCGACGCCCTTGCTCGCGAGGCTGGCGTCGTCGCCCCGGTGCTCGTGCGCGTCACGACGGGTGTTCACGCTGGCGGGCACGAGTACATCGCGACGAGCCACGAGGATCAGAAGTTCGGACTCTCGCTCGCGAGCGGTGACGCATTCGAGGCGCTCACCGCATGCCACGACGCCGAGGGACTCGATTTGCTGGGCATCCACACGCACATCGGCAGCCAGATCCTGTCGCTCGACGCGTTCAAGGAGTCGGCGGAGCGCATGCTGCGCCTGCGCGCGGCCTTTGCGGTCTCTACCGGAGTCGAGCTGCCNGAGGTGGACCTNGGNGGNGGNTACGCGATNGCNTACACCCCGGACGCNGACGAACTGACCGCNCGCGAAGCCGCCGCGGGAATCGCTGCCGCCGTAGCGTCGGCCCTTGACGGCGCGGGAGGGAACTGGCCGCGACTGTCGATCGAGCCGGGCCGCGCGATCGCTGGGCCGTCCACGCTGACCTTGTACCGCGTGGGCATCGTCAAGCATGTTGGCCTTGAGGAGGGCGGCGAGCGCCAGTACGTCGCGGTGGACGGCGGCATGAGTGACAACATGCGCACCATCACCTATGGCGCCGAATACACGGCGGCCATCGCGTCCCGCGAGTCCGACGCTGACCTGGCTCTGTCTCGAGTGGTCGGCAAGCACTGCGAAAGCGGGGACATCGTGGTGCGCGACGTGGACCTGCCGAGCGACATCGCTCGCGGCGACCTGCTCGCGGTCCCGGCGACCGGCGCGTATGGCCGGGTGATGGCGCACAACTACAACGGAGTGCTGCGGCCCGCCGTGGTGTCGGTGCGCAATGGCGAGACGACTGTCCACATCCGCCGCGACACGATGGACGACCTGCTGAGCTGGGACGCGGGCATCGGGTAAAGCGCGCGCAAAGAGAAGGCCCGCTCGAGGTGTTGCTACCGGCGGTCGGAAGTGCCACACTGAAAAAGAGCCACCCAGAGCCACCCAGTGAGAAGGGGAGCCGTGATGGACGCCAACGATGACCGTCCGATCGTGACCGAGCGTGTGACCGAGCTCGAGGCAGACGTGCCCCAAGACGACACCCCCGCGCCGCGCCAGCCATGGCTGCGGCGCTTTGCGTCTGTCGTGGGCTTCGCCACCGCGGGAGTGTCCTCCCAGCGCGGCAGCCAGATGTTCTCCTGACCCACACCCCATGCAGGGCCAGCGCCCTGCCGAAGGCCGCTAGAGTTGTGCCGTGTCCGAGCCTGATAAGCGGCCCATTGCCGTAGCCGTCCTTGGCCCTGGAACCGTGGGCTCGCAAGTCGTGCGACTGCTCGGTGACCACGCCAAGGATCTCGCCGCCCGCGTCGGCGCCCCCCTCGAACTTGCTGGCGTGTACGTTCGCGACACGTCAAAGGAGCGCCCTGGAATCCGCAGCGAGCTGCTCACTGCAGATGCTCACGGTTTGGTCGCCCGCGCCGACGTCGTCGTCGAGCTCATGGGCGGCATCTCGCCTGCTCGCGAACTGATTCTGGAGGCGCTCGCTGCCGGCAAGTCCGTCGTCACCGCCAACAAGGCGCTGCTCGCCGCACATGGCCCTGAGCTGTTCGAGGCCGCGGACCGCTCCGGCGCCGACCTCTACTTCGAGGCGGCCGTCGCCGGCGCCATCCCCATCGTCCGCCCCGTGCGCGAGTCGCTCGCCGGCGACCAGGTGGAGCGCATCCTCGGCATCGTCAACGGCACCACCAACTACGTCCTCGACGAGATGTCGCAGCGCGGGCTGTCCTATGAGGTCGCCCTCAAGCAGGCGCAGGACCTCGGCTACGCGGAGGCCGACCCCACCGCCGACGTCGAGGGCTTCGACGCCGCGGCGAAGGCCGCGATCCTCGCCTCGCTCGCCTTCCACCAGCGGGTGGGCCTCGACGACGTCTATCGCGAAGGCATCAGCGCCATCACGGCTGCCGATGTCATCGCCGCTCGCGACAGCGGCCAGGTCATCAAGCTGCTCGCCATCGCGGAGAGGGCCGACGGCGCGGTCGCCGTTCGCGTCCATCCCGCCCTTGTCCCCGCGAGCCACCCGCTCGCCGGTGTGCACGGCGCCTACAACGCGGTGTTCATCGAGGCGACCGCGGCTGGCGAGCTGATGTTCTACGGACAGGGAGCGGGAGGGGTGCCCACAGCGTCGGCCGTGCTTGGCGACATCGTGAGCGTCGCCCGCCACCGTGCCTCCGGAGGCCGCGGGCCGCGTGAGTCCAACTACGCCGGTCACTCGGTGCTTCCCATCGGCGACGTGCACACTCGCTACTCGGTGCGCATGAGCGTTCCTGACCGTCCCGGCGTGCTCGCAAGCGTCGCCGAGGTGTTCGCCTCGCATGGCGTCTCGATTGAGACCGTGCGGCAGATCGCCGCGCAGGGCACCGCGCAACTTGTGATCTCCACGCACCGCGCGCCAGAGAAGGACCTTGCCGCGACCGTGGCAGACCTGCGTCACTCCGACGTGGTTGGCGAAGTGCTCAGCGTCCTCAGGATTGAAGGGGAGTGATGGCTCACCAGTGGGGCGGCGTAGTCCGCGAGTATCTCGAGTACATGCCGTTTGACGAGGCAGACCGCATCGTCACGCTCGGCGAGGGCGGCACGCCGCTCGTCTA
>JGI12383J13903_1000860_pt1 | contig 18351 bp, 12 predicted proteins | sample Passage237B_FD_13903 | JGI IMG/M metagenome (IMG submission 13903)
CAGGCCGAGGAGGCCGTGCGCACGCTTCTGCGCTGGGCCGGCGATGACCCGGCGCGCGAAGGCCTGCTCGATACCCCGAAGCGGGTGGTGAAAGCCTACCGCGACTGGTTCTCCGGTTACGCGATCGATCCGGCGGACTATCTCGCGCGCACGTTCGAGGAGGTGGCCGGCTACGACGAGATGATCGTGCTGCGCGACATCCCGTTCGAGTCGTTCTGCGAACACCACATGGCGCCGATCATCGGCCGTGCACACGTGGGCTACCTGCCGACCGACAAGGTCGTCGGCATCTCCAAGCTCGCGCGCGTGGTCGATGCCTACGCGCGCCGATTCCAGGTGCAGGAGAAGCTCACGGCGCAGATCGCGCACACGATCAACGACGTGCTCAAGCCCGGCGGCGTGGGCGTCGTCATCGACGCCACGCATCAGTGCATGACGACACGCGGCGTGCACAAGCGCGGCGTGTCGATGATCACCAGCCAGATGCTCGGCGTGTTCCGCGACGATGCGCGCACGCGCGCGGAGTTCCTGCGCTTCATCGACATCGACGCGCTTTCGCGCTGAGCGGACCGACGCCGGGCGGGGACCGGCCCATTCCCAAGCACGGCGCATGGCCGTATCGTGCGCCGTCCCACTGACGGCGAATCCGCTTGAACGCTCCGCTTGCCAATGGCCGCCGCCGTGCCGCGGTCTTCTTCATCTTCGTGACCGTGCTGATCGACGTGCTGTCGTTCGGCATCATCATCCCGGTGCTGCCGCACCTGGTCGAACGGCTCGCCGGTGGCGGCATCGCGAAGGCCGCGATGTGGGTCGGCGTGTTCGGCACCCTGTTCGCCGCGATCCAGTTCTTCTTTTCGCCGATCCAGGGCGGACTCTCCGACCGGTTCGGGCGCCGCCCGGTGATCCTCGTGTCCAATCTCGGCATCGGCATCGACTTCGTGTTCATGGCGCTGGTCGACACGCTGCCGCTGCTGCTGATCGGCCGCTGCATATCGGGCGTCACCGCCGCGAGCTTCACCACGGCCAATGCCTACATCGCCGACGTGACGCCGCCGGAGAAGCGAGCGGCCAGCTACGGCGTGCTCGGCGCCGCGTTCGGTCTCGGCTTCATCGTCGGTCCCGCGCTGGGCGGTCTCCTCGGCAGCCACGACGTGCGCGCTCCGTTCTGGGCCGCCGCATGCCTCGCGCTCGCGAACTTCTGCTACGGCTGGTTCATCCTCCCGGAATCGCTGCCGCCGGAACGGCGCAGCGCACGCTTCGACTGGCGCCACGCCAATCCGCTGGGCTCGCTGTTCCTGCTGCGTCGCTACCCGGGCGTGCTCGGGCTGGCGGGCGTGGTGCTGCTCGCCAACCTCGCGCATTTCGCGCTGCAGAGCGTGTTCGTGCTCTATGCCGACTTCCGCTACGACTGGGGCGAACGGAAGGTCGGCTACACGCTTGCGCTGGTCGGCCTGTGCAACGCGATCGTGCAGGCGTGGCTGGTGCGCAAGCTCGTGCCCAGGCTCGGCGAGCGCACGACGCTGCTCATCGGCGTTACGTGCGGCGCGCTCGGCTTCCTCGTGATGGGGCTCGCGCCGAGCGGCACGATGTTCCTCGCCGGCATCCCGCTGCTCGCGCTCTGGGGCCTGTCCGGCCCCGCGACGCAGGCATTGGTCACGCAGCGTGTCGATCCGCACGAGCAGGGCCGCCTGCAGGGCGCGGTATCCAGCCTCGCGAGCCTCGCCGGCATCTTCGGGCCGGCATTGTTCACGCAGGTGTTCGCGCTGTTCATCGGCGACTGCGCGCCGATGCTGCTTCCGGGCGCGCCCTTCCTGCTCTCGACCGCGTTGCTCGCCGCTTCGCTGGCGCTCGCGCTGCGCGTGACCCGATCGGCGCCGCGCCGCATCCACGGCAACCCGACGTCGCCCGCCGCGGCGCCGGACGAGCGCACGTCGTGAAGGAGGCGGGCCGCATGCATGCGGCCCGCATGCGGATCAGCCCCCGTACTTGACCGAGCACCCGTACGGCTCGGACGAGGTGACGCTGACGTCCTTTCCGGCCGCGAGTTCGGACAGCACCTGCGGCACGTACTGCACGGCCCTGGCGATGTCCTCGACATCGGCGCTGGCGATCGAGTCGATGCCGCCCTGGTAGCGCAGCATGCCGTCCTTGTCGATGATCGCGATCTGCGGCGTGGTGCGCGCGCCGTAGGCGCGACCGACGGTGCCGTCGCCGTCGAACAGGTAGGCCGTGGGCTTGGCGCCCTCCGCGGCGAGATACGCGTTCGCGCCGGCAGGGTCGAGATGGCCCTGCTTGCCTTCCGCGCCGGAATTGATGGTCAACCAGACCACGCCGGCAGCGGTCGCTTCCGCCTGCTGCTTCTGCATGTTCTTCGCGCCGTAGTGCTTGCGCACGAACGGGCATTCCGGATTGTTCCACTCCAGCACGATGACGCGCCCCTTGTACTGTTCGAGCGCATGCTTCGTGCCGTTGCTGTCGGCGAGTTCGAACGCCGGCGCCGGCTTGCCGACGACGGGCGCGGCGAACGCGGGAACGACGAACGCGGCAAGTGCGGTGGCCAGGATTGTCGACTTCATCATCGGTGGTTCCTCCGTTGCAGGATCAGGGTGTGGCAGCGAGCGGCACGCGAATGCGCGTGCCTCGAGTGGGCGATTCGCGCAACACGAGGTCGATCGCCTCGGGCGCGGTCGCGAAGTACTCGCTCTGCTTCATCTCGATCACCAGGCCCTCGCCATCGCGGCGCAGGGCGGGCTTGCCGTTGTCGACGATCCGGCGCTGCTCGACGAACGCATCGACCGCGTCGCCGGACGGCAGTTCGGCCCCGGAAACGCGGATCGACACGCGCCCATCGGCGATGCGCGCGACGGCATTCCAGTCGCGCGCGACCGGCGTCGCGGCATCTGCCGCTTCGAACGCGGCCGCGTGCGCGCGATCCTCGCCCGCCTCGGCCGCGACCGGCAGCTCGATCGCGAGGTCGGCCCTGCCGGGAATGCACTCCTCGCGACAGACCAGCCACTTCGCACGAACCGCCAGACGCACGCGATCGCCGACCTTCGCGTCGCCGGGCACGTCGATGCGGACCGGCAGAAGCGTCTCGCCCTCGTAGCCGAAGTTGGTCAGATCGCCGACGCGGAACCGCTGCGGCAGCGGCCACCGGATCGGACCGGCCACATAGCCTTCGGGCATCTCCCAGGTCAGCGTGGTGGGCAGGCCGGAATCGCCGGGATTGATCCAGTACGTGTGCCAGTGCGGAGCGTGGCGCAGCACGAGCCCGAGCTCGACGCTGCGCCCGGCCACCAGCGCGTCCTCGCGCGAGACCAGCGCCACCTGGATCTGCTCGTCGGCATGGGTCGCGGTGGTCGGCATCGGCGCTGCAGCCGAAGCCAGCGCGGCGGCGATCGTGCTCATGGTCGTTGCAAGCATGTGGAAGGTCTCCCGGAAGCGAACATGGACCGCGTCGGGGCGCGATGGTTTCCCGCGGCACGGACGATCGTAGCGCGCCGCGACGAATCACCCGTGAATCGACACCGCGATCCGTGCACCGCACCCCGGCGACCGCCCCTTTTGGCACGCCCGCCGCGTCCCCATCTGCCACATCATGACCGCGCCCGTCCCGTGGCGCCGGAGACCGCGATGGCTGCGTTCCTGCTGTGGGTGATCCTTCTCGTCGTGTGCTGGCCGCTGGCGCTGCTGGCGCTCGTGCTCTACCCGCTCGTGTGGCTGCTGATGATTCCGTTCCGCCTGCTCGGCATCGCCGTCGACGGCGTGCTCGCATTCGTCAAGGCAATCATCTTCCTGCCGGCGCGCGTGCTCGGCGCGAAGCCGCGATGACCGGTCGCGCCGGACTCGATCCGCGCGCCGACGAGGTGCTCGCGTTCTGGTTCGGTGCGCAGACGGACGACGCCGCGGTGCTGGCGGACCGCGGATCGTCGTGGTTCACGCAGGATGCGGCATTCGATCAGTCGATCCGCGCACGCTTCGCGGACCTGCGCGATGCCGCGACCGGCGATGCGCTGGACGGCTGGCTGGAACATCCGCGCGGCCGTCTCGCGCGCGTGATCCTCGTCGACCAGTTCTCGCGCAACCTGTTCCGCGGCGATCCGCGCGCGTTCGAAGCCGATCCGCTCGCGCTGGGCTGGGCACGCGAAGGCGTCGCGGCCGGCGCCGAGCGCGTGTTGCGCCCGGTCGAGCGCGTGTTCCTCTACCTGCCGTTCGAGCATTCCGAGTCGCTGCTCGACCAGGATCGTTCCGTGGCGCTGTTCACCGCGCTGCACGACGGCGTGCCGGACGACCTGCGTGCCGCATTCGGTACCTTCCTCGACTTCGCGCGGCGTCACCGCGAGGTGATCGCACGATTCGGGCGCTTTCCGCATCGCAATGCCGTTCTCGGACGCGAATCGACACCTGCCGAGCGCGCGTTCCTCGCGCAACCCGGCTCCCGGTTCTGACGCACCGCGGCGGGCGCGTCGGCACGCCCGCGCCCGAATCGGGCGTCCGGCGCGCCCGAATGCGCTGATGCCGGTGTCCGCGCGATCGTCCGGCCCCTCCGATTCACGTACGATGCCGGCGTGCATCGACCCGCACCCGACCAGGAACCGACCGCATGAGACTTCCCGTGCTGCTGCTTTCGCTCGCGATTGCCGCCGTCCTTCCCGCAACCGCGACCGCCGGCACCGCCGCGGATGCGCTCGGCATCTGCCTTGCGGACAACACCAGCGGCAAGGAGCGCAAGACGCTCGCGCGATGGATCTTCATCTCGATTTCCTCGCATCCGGTGATCCAGGACGTGTCCACGGTGACGCCACCCGTGCGCGAGCGGGCGAACCGCGAAATGGCCGCGCTCGTGACCAAGCTGCTTGCGGAGAGCTGCCCCGCGGAAACCGCGCATGCCATGCAGTCGGAAGGCGCGCAGTCGCTCGAGGCGGCGTTCGAATCGCTCGGCAAGCTCGCGATGGTCGAGCTGATGTCCAACCCGGACGTCGCAACGTCCATCGCGGACTACGCGAAGTATCTCGACGACGGCAAGATCGAGGCGGCGATGGGCGGACAGGTAGGCGGATAGTTCGCGCGCCGACTACAGCGGAGCGAACAGTTCCTCGATGTCGGCCTCCTCGATCGGCAGCGCGGACGCGGCGGCGCCGTCCAGCATCGCGTCGGCGAGTTCCGCCTTGCGCGCCTGCAGGTTGCGGATGCGCTCCTCGACGGTGTCCGCGCAGATCAGCCGGTAGACGAACACCGGCTTGTCCTGGCCGATGCGGTACGCGCGATCGGTTGCCTGCGCCTCGGCCGCCGGATTCCACCACGGATCGTAGTGGACGACCGTATCGGCGGCGGTCAGGTTGAGGCCGACGCCGCCGGCCTTCAGGCTGATCAGGAACAACGGAACGCGACCGTTCTGGAAGCGCTGCACCAGCGCCGGCCGCTGCGCCGCGGGCGTGTCGCCGGTCAGGCTCTGGTAGGCCAGTCCCTGCCGGTCGAGTGCCGCCTCGATCAGCGCGAGCATCTCGGCGAACTGGCTGAACACCAGCACGCGCCGCCCTTCCTCGACGAGGCTGGAAAGCAGTTCCAGCAGGTAATCGAGCTTGGCCGATTCGGCGGCCTGCGCGGCGATGTCGAGCTTGACCAGGCGCGGATCGCAGCAGACCTGCCGGAGCTTGAGCAGCGCATCGAGCACGACGATTCCGCTGCGCGCGACGCCGCGCCTGCGCATCTCGTCCATCACGCGCTCGTGTTGCGCGAGGCGCAGCGATTCGTACAGCGCGCGCTGTCCGCCTTCGAGCGCGACGCGGCGCACGATTTCCGTCTTGGGCGGAAGATCGGAAAGCACGTCCTCCTTGCGACGCCGCAGAAGCAGCGGTGCGATGCGTTGCCGCAGCCGTGCCTGTCGCTCCGCATCGCCGTGCTTCTCGATCGGCGTGCGGAAAAACCGCGCGAACTGCTTTTCGCTGCCGAGCATTCCGGGTTCGACCACGTCGAACAGCGCCCACAGTTCGCCGAGGTGGTTCTCCAGCGGCGTGCCCGTCATCGCGATGCGCTGGCGCGCATCGAGCTTGCGCACGAGCCGCGCCGCCTGGCTGCGCGCATTCTTGATGGCCTGCGCCTCGTCGAGCACGAGCACCGAGTACGCGCTTTCGGCAAGCAGCGCGTGATCGCGCAGCAGCAGCGGATAGGTGGTGATCACGAGATCGTGGTTGCCGATTTCCGCGTGCGCGCCGTGCCGCTGCGGCCCGTGCAGCACGAGCACCCGCAGATCCGGCGCGAAGCGAGCGGCCTCGTCGTGCCAGTTCGCGACGAGACTGGTCGGCGCGATCACCAGGGCCGGTCGGTCGAGCCGCCCGGACTGCTTCGATGCGAGCAGGTGCGCGAGTACCTGCACCGTCTTGCCGAGGCCCATGTCGTCGGCGAGAACGCCACCCAGTCCCGCCTCCGAAAGCTGTGCGAGCCAGCCCAGTCCTTCGCGCTGGTACGGCCGCAGCGTGGCGCGGAAGCCTTCAGGCGCGGCCGGCGGATCGCGCCGCTCGCGCAGTCGTCGCAGTTGCGCGCGCAGTCGATCTCCGCCGCGCCATGGCTTGCCGAGACCGGCTTCGAGCCGCTCCAGCACGTCTGCATGCGCATGGCGCAACCGCAACGCGCCGTCGCGATGCCGCAGCGAGCCTTGCAGCCATTCCAGGAGCGGCTCGATCACCGCGCGCAGGCGCGCCAGCGGAAGCGGCACGCGACGTCGGTCGTCCACCGCCACCAGCCATTGCGCATCGGCGGCCTCGCCCTTGCGCGCCTCCAGCGGAAACGCGGGGTCGGACAGCAGTCCATGCAGGGCCGGCAGCAGGTCGATCGCCTCGCCGGCGACCTCGATGCCGACCCGCAGATCGAACGTGGCGCCCGATGCCTTGTCGTCGACCTCGGCATACCAGGCTTCCGGCTCCGGCAGCAGCACGAACGGATGGCTTTCGTCCGTTTCGACGCGGAATCCGAGGCGCTGCAGGCGCAGCGCGAGCGGAAACAGTTGTTCGGCAGACGCGAGCTGGCGCCCGCGCTCCACGACGTAATCGCTTTCCGTGAGCGCACCCGCGGCGACGCCCGGCACGTCGCCCAGGGTCTGCGCCGCGACGAGTCCGGTTCCATCCAGCAGATCGCTGGCCGCCACCTCGCGCGCGACATTGCGCACGACCTCGAACAAGTCCCCGCCACGACGCACCAGCTCGGACGGCTGCGCCGGAAACATCGGCACGCGCAGGCCATCGTAGTCGCAGGCGAGCCGCACGACGCCGGCGCGGTACGGCGCCGCGCCGGCGGCGGCGACGACCACGCTGCGCAGGATCAGCACCGGCACCGGCTCCACCTCGACGCGACGTGCGGCCGGCGCCGCCGGCAAGGGCAGCGCCGCCAGCAGCGGCGTGTCGCGCCACCGCTCGCGCAGCAACGGCACCTGCTCCGGCAGAAGGGGCGGCGCGCGCAATACCGCCTCGGCAATCCGCGTGTCGCCGTCGACGCGACCGATTTCGCGCGTGGCGGGATCGAAGTACCACAGCCCGCCGATCCGCAGCAGGAGCGTATCCGGCGATGTCGCATCCACGCTCAACGCAAGCTTCTGGGTCCCGTCGGCGCCTGCGAGCCAGCCGATCCGCAACGCGCGCATCGGGCCTGCCGTGATCCGGCCGGCCGAAACCTTGTCGAAGAAGCAGGGCAGCGTCGCGAGCAGCGATTCGAGCAGCGTGCCGTCGGCTGCGTTGGCAAGTTCGAACCATCCCCCGCTGCCGCCGAACGTCGGCGCGCGCATGCGCAGGCCCGACACGAGCCGGAAGGTTTCCTCGTCCAGACCGCTCCACGGCGCCGGGTCTTCCCACGACGGCGACAGCGGCTGCGGCATCGCGTAGCCGCCGCTGCGACCCTGCTGAACGCGCACCACCTGCGCCTGCAGTGCCGGAAGCACCGGATTGCCCGGCTCGGCGCGCAGCAGGATGGCGCATTCGCATGCCGAGGCATCTGCCGCGAGACCCGGCGCGGCCTCGCTCGCCTGCAATCCTTCCAGCCATGACTTCCACTCGCCGAGCGGCGTGGTTTCGGGCGCGATGCCGGCGCGCTCTGCCGCATCGCCCAGCGCATGGCCGTGCAGCTCGTACAGCACCGTGGCCGCGACATGCTTGCATTCGAACTGCATCGGACAGCTGCAATGGCTGTCGAGCCTGGCCTGTTCGCCGTTCCAGCGGATGCGCACGCCTGTCACGTACGGCTGTCCGTCGCTGCCGCGCACCTGGCCGATCAACATGCCGGCATCCGGCGTGGACGCGTAGCGCGTGCCGACGACATCACCACGACGCAGCGCGTCGACGCCCTGCCGAATGGAGCGGGGATCGAACAGGCTCGTCCAGTGGCGCGCCAGCAATTGGCGGAAGGTCGTCTCGTCCATGCCCGGTGTCGCGAAGGTCCAACCCTGCATGGTGTCGCGCGCGGACGCCGGCGTCCAGCGCGCGGGCGCGACGGCGCTGGACGACCACGCCTGGCAGTCGCGCACGACTACACCGCGCGCAGCGTCGGTCGGGTCGAACGGATTGCCGAGGTTCACGCTGCCGCTGGAGAAGATGCAGCCGCCGCGCGTGTCGGCGTCGCCGGTCGCGGTTTGCGCGGCCACGCCGCTGCTCACCGTCATGCCGGTGAGGTTGAGCACGCCGCTGCCGGTGCGGCGGAACACGCGCCCCGTACTTGGCGCCGTTGCCGACCGTGAGCGCGGCCGCGCCCGGCCCGTCGATGGTGAGGTCGTCGACACCGATGGCGGTCGCGCCGGTGGACAGCGAAATCGTGCCGCAGGCGAGCCCGGTGGCATCGATGACGTCGCCGTTGCCGGCCGAAGCGATCGCGTCGCGCAGGCTGCCGGCACCGTTGTCGTTGCAGTTGCTGGCCGGCAGCGCCGCGCCGCCGGGNTGCGTCGCAAGGAATACATCCAGACCCAGCTCGCGTGCGATCCGGCCGACCTCCGCGGCGTGTCTGCGGTGCAGATCGCGCAGCGCGGAATCGAGCACCAGCTGCGCCGCCCCGTCGACCGCGGACGGGGCCGCCGTGCCGGCCGGAGCGTGGGCCAGTGCCAACATGACTGCGGACGCGAGCAACTGCCGGGAAGCCTGTCGGGAGGGCTTCATGGCGTACTTGGCGATGGACTCGCGACACGGGATGCGCAAACCCCCGCGCCCATCGGACATGCACCCGCACGTCCGCGGCGCGTCCTTGCGACGCGACGCGCGTGCCCGCGGCGGATCAGGCCGCCGCACGCGCCGGCGGCGGATCGTGCCAGCGCGCAAGCAGGTCGTCGCGCCGCTTCGCCGCGTCGGCGACGTGACGCTCCTTGACGTGGCCGTAGCCGCGGATCCGTTCGGGCACCGCAGCGATCTCCACCGCGAGCGCGACGTTGCCGGCGTCCAGCCCGCGCAGCAGTTCGTCGATCGTCTCGAAGTATTCGGCGATCAGGCGCCGCTCCATCTTCCGTTCGGCGGAGCGGCCGAACACGTCGAACGCCGTGCCGCGCAGGCCGCGCAGTTTCGCCAGCAGCCGGAACGCGGTGAACACCCACGGGCCATACTCGGCCTTGCGCAGCGTGCCGTCCGGATTCTTCTTCGCGAGCAGCGGCGGCGCGAGATGGAAGTGCAGCCGGAAATCGCCTTCGAAGGTGTCGCGGATGCGCCGCTCGAACGCGCCACTGGTGTAGAGCCGCGCGACCTCGTACTCGTCCTTGTACGCCATCAGCTTGAAGGCGCAGCGAGAGACGGCTTCGGTCAGTGCCGTCGAACCCGGCACCTTCGCCTGCTCGGTGGCGCGCACGCGGTCGACGAGATCGCGGTATTTCCTCGCCCACGCGGTGTTCTGGTAATCCACGAGAAACCGCTCGCGGCGCTCGATCGCCTCGTCGAGCGAGGCGCTGATGCTTGCATCGTCGAGCGGGTCGGCGATGACGTCACGCTCCGGCGCACCGGCGCCGCCGTCGGTGCCGGACAGGGGATGCGGGACCGCACCGGCCGCCGCGCGCACGGCGACCATGTCGTGCGCGGCCATGCGGCCCCAGTCGAACGCGGCCTTGTTCATCTCGATCGCGGCGCCGTTCAGCTCGATCGCGCGCATCAGTGCCTCGTGCGAGAGCGGCACCCAGCCCTTCTGCCACGCATAGCCGAGCATGAACAGGTTCGCGGCAATCGTGTCGCCGAGCAGCGCGGTGGCAAGCTCGGTCGCGTCGACGACTTCCGGCTCCTCGCCGCCGAGCGCGGTTCGCACCGCATCGACGATCTGCCGTGACGGGAAACGCAGGTCCGGCTTCGTCGTGAACGTGCCCGGCATCGCCTCGTAGCTGTTGAGCACCACGCGCGCACGTCCGGCGCGGATCTTCGACAGCGCCCAGTAGTCGTTGACCACGACCATGTCGCAGCCGAGCACGAGGTCGGCCTCGCCGGCCGCGATGCGCACCGCATGGATGTCCGACGGCTGCCGTGCGATGCGCAAGTGGCAGGTGACCGCGCCACCCTTCTGCGCGAGCCCGGTCTGGTCGAGCACCGTGCCGCCCTTGCCTTCCAGATGCGCGGCCATGCCGATCAGCGCGCCGATGGTGACCACGCCGGTGCCGCCGATGCCGGTGACCAGGATGTTCCACGGCTGCGCGAGGTCGGTGGCGAATGCCGGCTCCGGCAGCACCGAGAAATCGACCTGCCCCTTGCCCTTGCGCTTCTTGAGGTCACCGCCGTGCACGGTCACGAAGCTGGGGCAGAAGCCCTTCACGCACGAGAAGTCCTTGTTGCAGTTCGACTGGTCGATCTCGCGCTTGCGGCCGTACTCGGTTTCCTTCGGCAACACCGAGACGCAGAAGCTCTTCTCGCCGCAGTCGCCGCAACCCTCGCAGACCAGCGAGTTGACGAACACGCGCTTCTTCGGGTCTTCCATGCGGCCGCGCTTGCGGCGACGACGCTTCTCCGTCGCGCACGTCTGGTCGTAGATCAGCACGCTGACGCCGGGCGTTTCGCGCAGGCGGCGCTGCACGGCATCGAGTTCGTCGCGATGGATGAACTCGACACCGGACGGGAAGATCTCGGGCCTCGACCACTTGGCGATGTCGTCGCTCATGACGACGATGGTGCGGACGCCTTCGCTGCGCACCTGATGCGCGATGTCCGGCACGGTGAGCGTGCCGTCCACCGGCTGCCCGCCGGTCATCGCGACCGCGTCGTTGTAGAGGATCTTGTAGGTGATGTTCACCTTCGCGGCGATCGCCTGCCGGATCGCCAGCGAGCCGGAATGGAAGTAGGTGCCGTCGCCGAGGTTCTGGAACACGTGCTTCGTTTCGGTGAACGGCGCCTGCCCGCACCACGTCGCGCCTTCGCCGCCCATCTGCGTGAAGGTGTCGGTGCGCCGGTCCATCCACGTGACCATGTAGTGGCAGCCGATGCCGGCCAGCGCGCGCGAGCCTTCCGGCACGGCAGTCGAGGTGTTGTGCGGACAGCCCGAGCAGTAGTGAGCGGCGCGCGGGAACTCCGCGCGCGGCAGGGTCAGCTCCCGCTCCTTGGCCTCGATCCACGCCACGCGCGAGGTCATCGCCTCGCTGCGGAAGAAACGCCCGAGCCGCTGCGCGATCACCAGCGCGATCATGGCCGGCGTCAGCTCGTTGGTGCTCGGCAGGATCCAGTTGCCGGCCTCGTCGTACTTGCCGACCACCGAGGGCCTGCGCCCTTCCGGCCAGTTGTACATGTATTCCTTCATCTGCGACTCGATGAAGGATCGCTTCTCCTCGACGACGATGATGTCTTCCAGCCCGCGCGCGAACTCGCGGATGCCGACCGGCTCCAGCGGCCAGGTCATGCCGACCTTGTACACGCGGATGCCGATGTCGCGCGCCATGGCGGCGTCGATGCCGAGATATTCCAGCGCCTGCAGCACGTCGAGGTAGCTCTTGCCGGTGGTGACGATGCCGAGCCGCGCGTCGGGCGAGTCGATCACCACCTTGTCGATGCGATTGGCACGCGCGAACGCGGTTGCCGCCAGCACCGCGTACTGGTGCAGGCGCATCTCCTGGTTCAGCGGCGGATCCGGCCAGCGGATGTTGAGCCCGCCTTCCGGCAACGCGAAATCCTCCGGCAACACGATGTCGAGCTGGTGCGGGTCGACACTGACCGACGCCGACGATTCGACCGTTTCGGCGATCGTCTTGAAACCGACCCAGCGCCCGGTGAAGCGGCTCATCGCCCAGCCGAGCAGGCCCATGTCGAGGATGTCCTGCACGCCGGCCGGGTTCAGCACCGGCATCATCGCGCTGACGAACTCCAGTTCCGAACCGTGCGGCAGCGTCGACGAACGACAAGCGTGATCGTCCGCCGCGAGCGCGAGCACGCCGCCGAATTTCGAGGTGCCGGCGGCATTGCCGTGCTTGAACACGTCGCCGCAGCGATCCACGCCCGGCCCCTTGCCGTACCACATCGCGAACACGCCGTCGTATTTCGCGCCGGGGAACAGGTTGGCCTGCTGCGTGCCCCACACCATCGTCGCGCCGAGATCCTCGTTGAGGCCCGGCGTGAACTCGATGTTCGACGCGGCGAGGTGCTTCTTCGCCTTCCACAGCTCGAGGTCGAAACCGCCGAGCGGCGAGCCGCGGTAGCCGGAGATGAAGCCCGCGGTCCTGAGGCCGGCGGCGCGGTCGCGCATCTGCTGCATGATCGGCAGCCGCACCAGCGCCTGCACGCCGGACAGGTAGATGCGCCCTTCGGTGCGCGTGTACTTGTGTTCGAGCGTGTAGTCGCGGTCGATCGACGGCGCGACGCGGGCGGCGGGAACGGACATGGCGGGCTACCGGCAGGTGGCGGGAAAAGCGCGGAATTGTATCAGCGCGCCCCGCCGCCCTCCGATCGGCCCCGATGCGGGGCGGGCAGCGCCTCGCCGCGCTGGCGCATGCGCATCCACGCGCCCGTTTCCTCGTCCTGCGGCGGCGCCCAGCCGGGCGAGGGACGATCCCGGCGACGCAGCACCTCGAGCAGGTCGAAGTACGGATCGGACACGCCGGCCGCCGACAGCAGCACGGCCGGCAGGTAGAACGCCGCGGTCGGCTCGGACGCCGCGTCCACCGGATGCGCGCTGTCGAACAGCAGCCACGGCGCAGGCTGCCGGAACGCTTCGACGCCATCGTCGAAGCCGGCCTTTTCCCAGATCCGCGGCAGTGCCGGCAGGTGGTCGCCATAGAACAGCAGCAGCGTGCGGCGGTCGCGCGCGCGCAAGGCGTCGGCGAGGCGGCCGAGCGAGCGGTCGGCGTTGCGGAGGTGGTGCAGGTATCCCTGCATTTCCCGCGCGTCCGCGCCGGTCACTCCGTCCGGAACCGGCTCTGCCGCGACCGCGGCCGGATCCGCATTCGGATAGCCCTCATACGGGCCGTGGTTCTCCATGCTGATCACGAACAGGAACAGCGGCTGCTTCGCCTCGTCCAGTTGCTGCAGGACATGGTCGACCAGTGCCTCGTCGCCGACGTAGTAGCCGACGCGCGGCGCGCCTTCGAACGCCTCCTCGTCGTCGAACGCCGCGAACCCGAGCTGGCGCAGAGCGGATGCGCGGTTCCAGAACGCGCGCGCGTGCGGATGCACCGCGATCGTCCGGTATCCGCGTCCGGCGAGCACGCTGGCCAGACTCGCCACGCCGTCCGTCGTCAGGCGGAAGTACGGGTACTGGACGGTCGGGAAGTAGCGCATCGCGATGCCCGTCAGCACCTCGAACTCGGTGCGGATGGTGCCGCCACCGTAGGTCGGCACGTACAGGTCGCCGTGGCGCGACCGCGCCTGCAGCCGGCGCAGTTCGGGCAGGGTCTGCGACGGCTCGAATCCGCGCAGGCGCGCCGGATCGAAGAACGATTCGCTCTGCACGACCACGATGTCCGGCAGATCGGCATCCGATGCGGGTCGCGATGGTGCTGGCGCGAGCTCGCGAACCAGCCGATCCGCGGCAGCGCGGTCGGGTTCGGGAAGCTCGAATGCCATGGACCACGTGTAGCGCAGCAGCGTGATCGGCAGGCCGCTGCGCCTGACGGACGCGCTGGGCGACCACGACAGGAACTCGCGCCCGTCGGCGGCATACACGTCCGGCCACGGCCGCAAGCCCGACACGAGGCTTGCGCAGAGTGTCGCCGCGAGCACGAACAAGGCCGCGCGGCGCACGCCACGCAAGGTGCTCCACGGCGGCTCGCGCGCGAGCAGAACGCCCGTCATCGCCGCGCCCGCGAGCAGGTAGACCACCTTCCGCCACGACACGTAGCGGGCGAGCAGCGCGCCGCCGTCGCCGAGATGGCGCAGCAGCAGGAAGTCGGCGGGCACCAGCGGGGTGTCGAGCAGATCCAGCTTGATCGCGTTGGCCGTGTACAGGAGATACGCGAGCCCGAGCGTCACCAGCAGCGAAAGCCACGGTCGCCGCATGACGGCGAGCAGAAGCAGGGCGAGCAGCATTCCGGGCAGCGCGTTCAGCAACGCAAGCTGCGGCGACGGAGCATGGTTCGCGCGCGGAACGAACGCCGGGTCCAGCAGTACCACGATTGCCGCGCACGCCAGCAGCGACAGCAGCGCGAAGGCCACGAGGCCGATCCACCATCGGCCGGGCTTCCGGTCGCCGCCGACGAGGATCACTCGCGTTCCTCGCATCGTGCGCGCATCACCACGTCAGTCAGGGCCCAGCAGGATACATGCAGCATCCGCGGGCCGCCTTGCGCCGCTGCGCGGCGCTGCTCTACGCTCCGGCGTCGCGCCAGACGCGCGGGGGGAGACGGAGCATGCTGCAGGTGCTGGGCGATATCGCGTTCGGTTTGTTCGGCCTTGCGGTGCTGGTCGGCATCGCGGTCCTTTTCTCCAACAACCGGCGCGCGATCGACTGGAAGCTGGTCCTCACCGGCGTCGCGCTGCAGATCGCGTTCGCCGCGATCGTGCTCAAGCTTCCGCTTGGCCGCGACGTGTTCGACGCGATCGCGACCGGCTTCGTCAAGCTGCTCGATTTCGTGCGGGTCGGCTCGGATTTCATTTTCGGCAGTTTCATGGACGTGTCGAAGTTCGGCTTCGTGTTCGCCGTGCAGGTGCTGCCCACGATCATCTTCTTCGCCGCACTGACCGGCGTGCTCTACCACCTCGGCGTGATGCAGCAGATCGTCAAGGGCATGGCGTGGGTCATCACCAAGGTGATGAACGTCTCCGGCGCGGAAACGACCAGCGTCTGCGCCAGCGTGTTCATCGGGCAGACCGAGGCGCCGCTGACGATCAAGCCGTACATCGAGCGCATGACGCAGTCGGAACTGATGACCGTGATGATCGGCGGCATGGCGCACATCGCCGGCAGCGTGATGGCGGCTTACGTCGGCCTGCTCGGCGGCGAGGACGAGGCCAGCCGCCAGTTCTTCGCCAAGCACCTGCTCACCGCGAGCATCATGGCCGCGCCGGCGACGCTGATGCTGGCGAAGATCCTGATTCCGGAAACCGGACAGCCGCTTACGCGCGGCAACGTGCGACTGGAAGTCGAGAAGACCACCGCCAACGTGATCGACGCAGCGGCAACCGGTGCCGCCGACGGCCTGCGGCTCGCGCTGAACGTCGGCGCGATGCTGCTCGCGTTCATCGCGCTGATCGCGCTGATCAACGGGCCTATCCAGTGGCTCGGCGCGCACGCCTGGGGCGCGGCGCCGGATTCCTCGCTGAATGCGTGGCTGTCGGGCAGCCTCGGCCATCCGGTCGAGCTTTCGCTGCAGACGATCTTCGGCTGGGTGCTGGCGCCGATCGCGTGGCTGATCGGCGTGCCATGGCAGGACGCGACGCTGGTCGGCAGCTTCATCGGCGAAAAGATCGTGATCAACGAGTTCGTCGCCTACGTCGACATGTCGCAGCATCTCGGCGAGCTGACGCAGAAGAGCCAGTTGATCGCGACCTACGCGCTGTGCGGCTTCGCCAATTTCTCGTCGATCGCGATCCAGATCGGCGGCATCGGCGGGCTCGCGCCTTCACGGCGGCAGGATCTTGCGCGCTTCGGCCTGCGCGCGGTACTCGGCGGCTCGCTTGCGACGTTCATGACCGCGACGATCGCGGGCGTGCTCGAATCGATGTGAGCGTCATGGCAGCGGACGTCGTCGTCGTCGGCTCCTACATCCAGGACAACGCCTGGCTGCTCGACCGCTTCCCGCGGGTCGGCGAGACCTGCATCGCCAACGGCGTGAACGTCGGACCCGGCGGCAAGGGCTTCAACCAGGCCGTGGCCTGCGCCCGGCAGGGCGCGCGCACCACGTTCATTGGCGCAATCGGCGACGACGAGCCCGGCCGCATCGCGCAGCGATTCGCCGCCGACGAAGGGCTCGAATGCCGCTGGAAGACCTGCACGGATGCGCCGACCGCATCGGCGAGCATCGTGGTCGCCGGCGACGGCGCCACCTTCGGCATCATCCACCTGGCAGCCAACGAGCGGCTCGATGCAGCGTTCCTGCACGCGCACGAGGACGCATTTACCGGCGCGCGCGCCGTGCTCCTGCAGATGGAAAGCCCGCCCGAGGCGGTCGCCGCGGCAATCGCGCTCGGCCGGCGCCACGGCCTGCTGCGCGTGCTCAATCCGGCTCCGATGCGCCGCGACTTTGATCTCGCGCTTCTCGCCGACTGCGACGTGCTGACGCCGAACGAAACGGAGTTCGCGCTGCTCGTCGAGCACGCGGCGGCGGAGACGCCCGATCCCGCCACGCTCGGCACCCTCGACGACGCGACGCTGCATGCGCTCGCGCGCAGGACGGGCCTCGGCACGCTGGTGATCACGCTCGGCGCGCAGGGCTGCTTCGTTTCGCACGCCGAACCCGCGCTCTGGAACGACACGCAGCCGTTCTACCGCGTCGCACCCGAGCGCGTGCAGGCGGTGGACACGACCGGCGCAGGCGATGCGTTCTCCGGCTCGCTGGTCGCCGCGCTCGTTCGGCTCGCCGACCGACCCTTGCGCGAAGCGGTGCAACACGCGAACCGCAGCGCCGCGCTCTCCACGGAAACCATCGGCACCGCGCCCGCGATGCCGCATCGCGCGCAGGTCACCGCGCGCTTCGGCGACGCGGACGGCTGAGGCGTCGTCAGTCCTCCGCGCCGCGACCGCGGCTCGCACGCTGCTCGCGGTACAAGCGCAGCCGCGCGTGGCGATCGCGCGCGCGCCGCCACAGCCACCACGCGACCAGCGCGATCGCCGCGGCCACCGCCAGCGTGATGGCGCCCTGCCCGCGCTTGAGCCACCCCAGCAGCCATTCGCGATTCTGCGCGCCGGCGTGGCCGAGCCATACCCATACCGGAACCGAAATCAACGCGGCCAGTCCGTCCAGCATCAGGAAGCGCCAGAACGGCACGCGCTGCGTCATGCCCGCGGTGAGATAGATCGCCGAGCGCAGCCCCGGCAGGAAGCGCGCGATGAACATCAGGCGGTTGCCGTAGCGGTCGAACTTCTGCCGCACCAGCGCGTAGCGACGCGGCGTCATCAGGTGGCGGATCCAGCGGAGCTGCATCGCGCGCACGCCGAGGTGCCGGCCGATCAGGAACATCACCGAATCGCCGACCAGCACGCCCGCCAGGCCCACCAGGCACATCACGCGCACGTCCGCGTAGCCGAGCCCGGAGATGATGCCACCCGCAACCAGCGAAATATCTTCCGGGACAGGCACCCCGAAGCCGCTGACCAGCAGCACGACGAACACGGCCACGTAGCCGTTCTCGGCGAAGAAGCGGATCAGGGTGTCGAGGAAATCCATCGGTCCTTCGAAATGGCGGCGGCACGGGAACGGACGGCCGGAACGCGCAGCCGCAAGGCGGGAAGTGTAGCCCGCGACGAGGCTGTCCGTGCCGGCTCCGTCATTGCAGCAAGCAGGAATTGCGAGGGCGCCCGCACCATCCGCCGGCGCGGAATCCGCCGCCAAGGGCGCATCTGCGCACGCCGCCGTCGCAGCCATGCGGTACGCCGCGCCGCGCCGAAGGCCGGCGGGCGCATCACCGGCAACTACCGCAGCGAAACCCCGAACGCATCGCCACGCGCGGCGATGCGTACCTGCGCACGCCCCGACTCGGTGCCGGCGCACACGGCGCGAGTTTCGATCCCGATCACGTCAGCCGGAGCGAAGCCCACGCCGCCTGATTTTCTTCCACTTCACCCGCAATACCGCAACACCGTGTCAAGCACTGCCGTTTCGACTTTCCGACGTTGCATTGCCTCAACTCATGCAGCGTGTCGGTCCCCGAACCGGACAAGCCGATAACAATGCTGGTGGATTCAACTCTGAAGTGCACCACCTATCGTGTGAAGTGGCCCAGGGGCGCTAGCCTTCGCCGCTTCACCGCCAAGTGGAGCAACGATGAGCTATAC
>JGI12383J13903_1000861_pt1 | contig 18341 bp, 15 predicted proteins | sample Passage237B_FD_13903 | JGI IMG/M metagenome (IMG submission 13903)
GGCGAATGTGATTTGTTCGGAATCCGAACTATATTTGCCCCCGGATCACCAACACCCCGACCGGACCATGAAACACTTCCTTGCCCTCACGGCCGCACTGGCCACCACCGCCGCCTTCGGCTGCGACAAATGCGGCAACTACGACAACGCCGACTTCAAGATCAGGCAGGTCACCGTGCAGCACGATGCGCGTATCGCCGCCACGATCTGGGAGGTCACCGTGGACGGCACCGCCGGCAAGACCACCCCGGCGCCGGCCGGTCAACTGCACGGCGCGCCGGTGCTGGGCTACGTGTTTCCCACCACGCTCGCGTCCACTGATGTGGGCTTCAGCGCCACCGAGGGCATCGTGGCCCTGGCCCTGACATCGCACCCGGACTTCGACGACACCCCCCTGTGGGACGAGGACGCCGATGGCGACTACGGCAACGACGGCGTGGTGTGGCACCCGCACTGGGTGGTGCTCACCGAGGACAAGCGCGTGCCCGGTGGCCTGGCCGTGAAACAGTTCGCCGAGGGCGACAAGAGCGTGAAGCTGCCGCCCACCAACCCGGGCATGCCGATGTACATGGATTCGCCCGGCTACCAGGTGATCACCGAAGGGAACATCATTCGCGTGGTGGTGCCCGACTACCGGATCAGCCACCGACGCGACTTCAAGTTCGATGGCGTGGCCTGCTTCATGGAGGTGAACACCGGTGGTGCCGAAGGCGGCCATGGCGGCGGCGACAAGCCCATGCTCGGCGTGTACAAGGTGTACTCCGTGGCCAGCAAGGACCTGACGTTGCCTTACAGCGTGAAGTAACGTGGGAAAGTGAGCGGGTGCGAGAGTGCGAGAGAGAGCCTCCTTGCCCGATCACTCCATCACACTTTCCACCCTCATTCTTTCTCACCTTTTCACTCTTTCACTCTCTCACTCTCTCACCCTCTCACTCTTTCACTCTTTCACCCTCTCACCCTCTCACTTCAACAGCAACCAACCCCAAAACAACCAACCATGAGCAAAGCAATTTTCTACCATGCCGGCTGTCCCGTTTGCGTACACGCCGAGAACCGCATCACCGACCTGGTGGACCGCAGCCGGTACGACGTGGAGATCGTCCATCTGGGCGAGCAGCGCGGCCGCATCGCCGAAGCCGAGGCCGCCGGCGTGAAGAGCGTGCCCGCGCTGGTGCTGGGCAGCGACGTGCTACACATCAACTACGGTGCGAGCATGGCCGACGTGAAAGGCTGATACCACCTACTTTCGTGGAGCGGGATCCGGCATGCCGGGTCCCGCTTCGTGATGAAAGGACCGCGCATGGCACATACCCCCGATGAACACCTCGCCCAAGTGCTGGAACGCCTCGGCGAAGTGGCCCGTGCGCTGCGTTGGAAGCAGGCCACCGACGCCGGACTGAGCGCGTTGCAATTGCGCATCCTCGGCTTCATCGCCGCGCACCCGGAACACAATGTGGGCGTGGCCATGCTCGCCGAGGAACTGCAGATCGGCAAGCCCACGGTGAGCGAAAGCGTGAAGGCGCTGGTGGAGCAGGGCTTCCTTGACCGCAAGGCCGACGCGGAGGATGGCCGGAGCCACACGTTGCGCCTGCGCGCCAGCGGACGGAAACACGCCCAAGGCGCGGCGCCGCTCACCGAAGTCGTGGCAGGGCTTTCCCCTGCACGGAAGAACGAGCTGCTGCTTTCATCGATGCAACTGTTGCAGGCGCTGGTGGAAAGCGGCGATGTACAGGTGCAGCGCTTATGCTGGACATGCCGATACTACCGGGGCGATCGCGACAAGCGCCACCATTGCCTGCTGCTCAGGAAGGACCTGCCGGTACAGGAGCTGCGCACCGATTGCCCGGAGCATGAGCGGGCGGCATGAGGCCGGCTTCCATTTCCTCCCTGCCTGAAGGGGGAGGAATGCCGTGCTACCCCCTCATCGCCGCATCCACCATGGCGCGGCTGCCGATGTACAGCGGTGTGCGTTCATGCAATTCGGTGGGCTTCAGGTCCAGGATGCGCGTGGTGCCATCGGTCGCTTTTCCTCCGGCCTGCTCCGCCAGGAAAGCGAGCGGGTTCGCCTCGTACAGCAGGCGCAACTTCCCTTTCGGTGCGCTCGTCGTGCCGGGGTAGAGGTACACGCCGCCCTTCAGCAGGTTGCGGTGGAAGTCGGCCACCAGGCTGCCTATGTAACGCGCGCTGAGCTTCTTCTGCTTGCACGCGTCGATGTAGTTGCGCACGCCATCGCTGAACGCGTACCAGTTGCCTTCATTGATCGAGTAGATCTTGCCCTCGGCGGGCGTCTTCATGTTCGGGTGGCTCAGGCAGAAGGTGCCGATGCTGGAATCGAGCGTGAAGCCGTTCACCCCGTGGCCCGTGCTGTACACGAGCATGGTGCTGCTGCCGTACACGATGTAGCCCGCCGCCACCTGCGCGCTGCCGGGCTGCAGAAAGTCCTCCAAGGTGGCCTTCGGCCCGGTGCTGATGCGCTTGTAGATGCTGAAGATGGTGCCGATGCTCACGTTCACATCGATGTTGCTGCTGCCATCGAGCGGGTCCTTGATCACCAGGTTCTGCAGGTTCTCGCGCAGGAAGCGGAGGTTCCGATCGATGAGGGCGAGGTTGTTGGTGATGGAACCGAGCTGGCTCTGGCGGAAGATGGAATCGCTGCGCACGTTGGCCGCCACGAGCTTGCGTTTCTCCCGCATGTACTCGAGGTTCTCACGATTGGCCATGTACGTGTTGCGGGCCAGCAGGGAGTCCTTCGCCAGCCGGTCGTCCACCTGCTGGTCGCGCTCCAGGCGTTTCAATTCCTTGTCCAGGTTGAGCAGTTCATCGCGCAGGCGGGTGGTCTGCTGGTCCATGGCCAGGCGGGTGTTACGCAGGTTGTTCTGCTGATCGAGCAACTGGGCCTCTCGGTTGATGGCGTCCATGTGCAACTGCGGATTGCTCAGCTCCACGATGGGTTCGCCGGCGCGCACGTGGGTACCATCCTCCACGAAGCGGTGCTTCACGGTGCCGCCTTCCAAGGCATCGAGGAACACGGTCTGGATGGGCTGCACGGTGCCGGTAACGGGAATGAACTCCTTGAACAGCCCCTGCGACACCGTGCCGATGGTGACCTTGGCGGCCTCGACCCTTACGCGGCTGGTGGTGAACGACCCACCCCATACAATGGCCGCCAGCAGCAGCAGGCCACCTGCACAGCCCACAGCGATCAGCCGTTTGCGGCGGGCTGGGCGGGGGTCGATGATGCGGTCCATGGTGGGTCCGGGTCGGAGGTCCGTGGCCTCCATGCCCCGAAGCTTCATCATACCCCCCATGAAAAGGGACGAACGGTGACGGGCCGGGCAGGTGTTGACGGACGGTGAGGCGGGGAGGAACGGGCCCATATCGGTTGGGTCCCAGCGGAAAATCATGCCGCCATCTTGCTGGAGCGTGCCCTTTTCGCCATAGCTTCGTCCCCGCCCAACGGCCTTCGTGTACTTTGGCGAGATCACGCAGGCACAGGCGAAGAACAACAAACAACGTCAGTAGAACTCATGAACATTTACGTCGCCAACGTGCCTTACTCCGTAAGGGACCAAGACCTCCGGGAACTTTTCGAGCCTTACGGGGAGGTCGCCTCGGCCAAGATCATCATGGATCGGGCCACCAACCGCAGCCGCGGTTTCGGCTTCGTGGAAATGGCCGATGACAACGCCGGCCGCGCAGCCATCGAAGGCACCAATGGCAAGAACTTCCATGGCCGTGACCTCGTGGTGAACGAGGCCCGCCCCCGCACCGAGGGTGATCGTGGTGGNTTCGGCGGNGGCCGTANCGGTGGCGGNTTCCGCGACCGTGGCGGTTTCCGCGAGGACCGCGGTGGCGATCGCGGTGGTTACCGCGATGACCGTGGCGGCGATCGCCGTGGCGGTTTCCGCCGGGACGACGACTATTGAACAACGCACACTGATCGGAAAGCCCTCCCCCACGGAGGGCTTTCCGCTTTTCAGGCCATTGTGAAAGATCGTTACGCGATCATCGCGCCGCCCGCTCCTGGCCCCGGTCTTGTCCGCCCGGCACGCCGCCCTCCGGTACCTTTGTGCCCTTCCATGTCACTGCTGCGTCCGACCCCTCCGCTCCGTTCCATCGTATTCCTTCTCCCTCTCCTGCTGGTCGGCATCACCGCCAAAGCCCAGCCGCGTGGCGGTGCACCCGTGGGTCGCATCTATGGCAAGGTGGTGGAAAGCGGCACCAACAAACCCGTGGAGTTCGCCACGGTCACCGTGTTCCACGCCATGAAGGACAGCATTCTGGGCGGCGCCATGGTGCAGCCCAACGGCGACTTCTCGGTGGACCGGCTGCCGCTGGGACCGCTCCGCGTGCGCGTGGCCTTCATGGGCTACAAGACCCTGGAACTGCAACGCACATTGCGTCCCCCCACCATCGAGGTGGACCTGGGCAACCTGGCGCTGACGCCCGATGAAGTGCTGCTGAAGGAGGCCGAGGTGGTGCGCGACAGGTCCACCAGCATGGTGCAGGTGGACCGGCGCGTGTTCAATGTGGACAAGGACCTGAGCGCGCAGGGCGGCAACGCCGTGGACGTGATGAAGAACGTGCCCGGCCTGAGCGTGGACGCCGACGGCAACGTGGAGATGCGCGGCGGCAACCCCATGATCCTGATCGACGGGCGCCCCACCACCATGACCCTGGAGGACATCCCCGCTGGCGACATCGAGCGCGTGGAGGTGATCACCAATCCCTCGGTGGTGTTCGATGCGGCCACCAGCGGCGGGATCATCAACGTGGTGCTGAAGAAGAACACCAAGCCGGGCTACTTCGGCAGCGTGCAGGCGGGTGTGGGCACGAACGACCGCTATCAGGGCGGGGTGAACCTGAACGTGCGCGACGGGCGGTGGGGCTTCAACCTGAGCTACAACCACCACACCAGCCGCAACCTGACCGACGGGCGCACCGAGCGCACCGAATACACCAACGGAACGGCCACGGGTACCTACTTGCAGGAGACCGACGCCAGCCGCTCGCACACCATGCAGGGCGGGCGTTTCGGCGTGGACTTCAAGGTGAACAACCGCAACACGCTCACGGTCTCCCAGTCGCTGCGGGCGCGTCGAATGAAGGGCGACGACGAACAGCGCTTCCGCAGCACCGTGCTGGGCGAGCCCGGACCCTACGGCGACCAGCGCAACACCGAGCGGATGAAGAACCTGAGCATGACCTCGTCGCTGGGTCTGCGGCACACCTCGCCCAAGCAGGGCAGGGAATGGTCGGCCGAGGCCACCTACAACCGCTGGAGTCGCGACAGCCGTTCGGGCTTTGATACATGGACCTACGCCAACAGCACGCCCGAGCCCTACAGCCCGCGCCTGCAGAACAACCTCGGCGGCTCGAACCTGCATCAGTTCACCGTACAGGCCGACTTCGCCGATCCGCTGAACGAGCGCACCAAATTGGAGTGGGGCGCCAAGACGGACCACACCTGGGACAACACCTGGCTCGATGTCTTCCTCACCACCCCGCAGCTCGGTCAGGAGGTGCGCGACAGTGCGTTGAGCAACAACTACGACATCCGCAACATGATCAACGCCGCCTATGTGAACTGGACGCGCCAGCTGGACAGCAGCTGGTCGGTACAGGCCGGGCTGCGCTACGAGCAGAGCTGGTACGACATCATGATCGAGGGGCTGCCGGGCCGCTTCGGCTACCGCTATCCCGACGGCACCGACGACCTGGCCAAGGCGCTCTTCCCCGCTGTGTATCTCGCACGCAAATGGGACGATGGCAGGCAGCTGCAGATCAACTTCTCGCGGAAGATCTCCCGGCCGCGCTTCTGGCAGATCTCGCCGTTCTTCATGGCGAGCGACAGCCGCAACGCACGCATCGGCAATCCGTCGCTCTCGCCCGAGATGAGCAACCTGGCCGAGGTGAACCATCTCCTCCCCTTGCTCGACGGCAAGGGCAGCTGGTTCACCTCCCTGTTCGGACGCTACACCGAGGATGTGATCACCAGCTACGCCGCACCCATGCCCAGCGACACCACGATCTTGCTGAACACCTTCGTGAACGGCACCAACAGCGTGTCCGGTGGCTGGGAGAACGTGCTGAAGTTCGAGCCCACCAAAGGGCCGCAGATCACCCTGAGCGGCACGGCGCAATACGTTGACATCGGCCTGAACGAAGGCAGCCGCACCCTGCGCAACCAGGGCATCAACTGGCAGGCCAAGCTCATGCTCGCCTACCGCCTGCGCAAGGACCTCTCCGTGCAGGTGAACGGCGAGTACGAGGCACCGCGCATCATGCCCCAGGGCCGCACGGTGGGCCAGTACGGCATCGATGCGTCGGTGAACTGGGAGATCCGCAAGCAGCTCAGTGCGGTGCTGGCGTTGAACGACGTGTTCTTCACCCGGCGCTGGGGGCAGGTGCTCGACACGCCGCTCCTCCATCAGGAGAGCTTCCATCGGCGCGAGATGCGCAACCTGCGTCTCACGCTCACTTGGAAGTTCGGTCAGCAGGACGCGTCGCTGTTCCGTCGACGCCAGCAGCAGCCGCGTGAGCCCGGAGGAGGCGGCGATGACATGGAGTTCTGACCCGCGGGCGATCAGGGCCTCAGGGCGCTCACATCGCAACGCGAGTTGTCCACGCGCTCAAGGGTGATCGTTTGATCCCCTTTCGGCAGACGCCACACGATGCTGGCGCCTTGGCGGTAGCCGATCAAGGCACTGCCCAGCACCGAGAGCACCGAGAGCTTGTTCTGCTTCAGATCGGCGTCGGCGTGCATCACCAGTTGCAGGCCGTTGCGGCGACCGGCAGGCGTACCAACGTCCACGATGCTGCACACGCGCACGACGTCGGGGGGCATGTCCTCCTCCTTGCGCACATCGGCGGTGTCGAGCTCCTTGTACAGGCGGTCCAGGCTTTCGCGCACGTGGATGTCGGGGGCCTGGTGGCCGATGATCCAGGAACGCATCAGGTCACGTTCCTTCTCGGAAATGATCAGTTTCGGGTTTTCCATGGGTCAGATGCGTTTCAGTTCGTCGATGATGCCGCGCAAACTGCTGCGTGCGTCCCCGAACAGGAGGCGGCAGTTGGCCCGGTCGAATAGCAGGTTCATTTCACCGGAATAGCCGGTGGCCATGCCGCGTTTCAGCACGATCACCTGCTTGGCGGCGTAGGCCCGGATGATGGGCATGCCGTGGATCGAAGAGTTCGGGTCGGTCTCGGCGGCGGGGTTCACCACGTCGTTCGCGCCGATCACGAGCACCGCATCGTAGCGGTCCATCACATCGTTGGCGTCATCCATGGCGATGATCTTGTCGTAGTCCACGTTGGCCTCGGCCAGCAGCACGTTCATGTGGCCCGGCATGCGGCCCGCCACGGGGTGGATGATGTAGTGCACCGCAGCGCCCATGCGTTCGAGGAGCACCTGCATCTCCTGACACACGCCCTGCGCCTGGCTCACGGCCATGCCATAGCCCGGCACGATGGCCACCTGCTTGCTGAAGGCCAGCAATGAGGCGGTCTCGGCGGTACTGATCGGGCGGATGTCCTGCTCACGTTCGCTGGCCCCGGTGTCGCGTTTCACCACGCCCCGGAGCACACTGCGCAGGGAGCGGTTCATGGCCTTGCTCATCGCCACGGTGAGCAACGAACCCGTGGCGCTCACCAGCACACCGCCGATCAGCATCACGGTATCCTGGAAAAAGAGGCCCGCGAGGATGGCCACCACGCCATGTAGGGCCACCAGGAAGCAGATCAGCACGGGCATGTCGGCACCACCGATCGGCAGGGTGAAGAGCGCGCCGTACACGAGCGACAGCACGGCCATCAACACCAGCAGAGCGCTGAACGACAGGAAGGGCACGGGTGCGAGCATGTACGCGACGAAAAGACCCAGCATCGCCCACAACACCACGCGGGCGAGCAGGATATGGCCGCGTTTCGCCTTGGGCAGTTTCCTGCCCTCCAGTTTGGCGTGCGCCACCAGGCTGCCGGTGAAGGCCACCCCACCGAACACCGCGCTCAGCAACAGCAGGCCGCCGGTCATGCGCATGTCGTCGCCGATCGGATGCGCGAGACCTTCGATCAAGGCGATCACCACCGCTGCCAGACCACCGAAGCCGTTGAGCATGGCGACCAATTGCGGCATGCCCGTCATCGGCACGCGCATGGCCATGGTGCGGCCGATGATCGTGGCGGCCACCAGCAGGCAGACCACCAGCACGATGTTGAAGGTGCCGGCGCCAGCAGCGGGATCGTATGAGCGCACGGTCACACCGACCAGGGCGATCACCACGCTGATGGCCGCCACGGCATTGCCCAGCACGGCACGGGCGGGGTCGCCCATGAACTTGAGGCCGAGGATCAGGCCGATGGTGGCGATGAGGAAAAGAAATTCCATTGGGCTGTGTGGGTGGTATGGTTCGTTCGTCGGCGAATGCGGTGGTACGGCAGCGACAATGACCGGAGGTGGGCGGGGGTGAGGCCGGGGTGCGCGTCTCTCCCGCGCTTCTCAGTGCACGCAGCGCTCCTTTCTCACGTCAACTTCACGGTCCCTTCTCCTCCCCCGCTTTTCCTCCGTTCAGTGATCCGTCACTTCTTCGTGTCCTTGCGTTTGTTCACTTGGAACATGGCCAACATGCGATGCGTCACGAAGAAGCCGCCGGCGATGTTCGTCGCGCCCAGCAGCACCGCGAGCGATGAGAACACCAGCACCCACACGCGGTCGGGCGGCGTGCTCATCAGCTGGATGAGGCCGCCGAAGAGGATGATGCCGCTGATGGCGTTGGAGCCCGACATGAGCGGCGTGTGCAGCACGGCGGGCACGTTCTTGATCACTTCGAAACCCAGCAGCAGGCTCATCGCGAGGATGAAAAGCCCGTCGATGCCGGTGATGTGGTAGGTGAGGTCCATGGCAGGGCTATTGGGCGAGGTAACGTTCGTTCACCACCGCGCCATCGGCCACCACGCGTGTGCCCTTGAGGATCTGGTCCCCGGCATTGTCCGCGTTCTTGAGCAGGTGTTCGATGAAGGTGGTGTAGTTGTTCGAGAGCAGGAAGGAGGTGGAGTGCGCGCAGGAGCACTCGATCATGGTGGGGCCCAGGATCGTGACCTCACCACGCATCACGGTGGCGTCGGGCTCGGTAAGGGCACAGTTGCCGCCGGTGGCCGCCGCCAGGTCCACGATCACCGCACCGGGCTTCATGCTGCGCACCATGTCCTCGGTGATCAGCAGCGGCGCCTTCCTGCCGGGGATCTTCGCCGTTGTGATGATCACATCGGCCTGCACGGCCTCCTGATGGATCACCTGACGGATGCGTTCCAAGTGCTCGGCGCTCTGCTCCACGGCATAGCCACCGGCCTTCTTGTCCTCCACCGCGCCTTCCACTTCGATGAAGGTGGCACCCAGGCTTTCCACCTCGGTGCGGGAGGCCGAGCGCACGTCGTAGGCGCGCACGATAGCGCCCAGGCGACGGGCGGTGGCGATGGCCTGCAGACCGGCCACACCGGCCCCCATGACCAGGAAGCGCGCGGGACGCAACGTACCACCGGCACTGGTGATCATCGGCACGGTGGCCAATGAGCGTTCGGCCGCGAGCAGCACCGCCTGGTAACCGCTGATCGAGGCCACCGACGACAGCACGTCCATGGCCTGCGCCAACGTGGTGCGCGGGATCAGGTCCAGGCTGTAGAGCGTGATGCCGGGCCGCGCGTAGTTCTCCACCACGGCACGGTCGTTCAGCACGTTGAAGAAGCCGATGAAGGTCTTCGGCGTGCCGATCTCCTCGCCACGGTAGTGGCTGTCGTGGCCCAGGATCACGTCGCAGGTGCGCAGGATGTCGTCGCGGTGGTCCACCAGGGTGGCACCGGCCTGCTCATAGGCGTCGTCGGTATAACCCGCCGCACGCCCCGCGCCGCGCTGCACGCTCACGCGCATATGCTTGCTCAGGCGCTGCACGCCCGCAGGAGCGAGGGTCACCAACCGGCGACGCTCGCCCTCCTTCAATACACCGAGATGTTGCATGCGCTACGGGAAGATGCCGCGTTCCTTGTAGGTCTTCTCCAGTCGGCGCAGCGCCACGATGTACGCGCTGGTGCGCCAATCGGTGTTGAACTCGTTGGCGGTGTCCACCACGCGGTTGAAGGCCGTGTCGATCTTGTCCTGGATCATGGCCAGCACATCATCGATCTTCCAGATCTCGCTGCGCTTGTTCTGGAGCCACTCGTAGTAGCTGCCGATCACGCCGCCGCTGTTGCAGAGGATGTCGGGGATGATGTCGACGCCCTTCCCGCGCAGGATCGCCTCACCGGCGGTGTCGGTGGGACCGTTGGCACCTTCGGCCACCACTTGCGCGGTGATGCCGCCGGCGTTGGCCGCGGTGATCTGGTTGCCGAGGGCGGCAGGGACCACGATGTCGCACGCGATGGCAAAAAAGCGTTCCGGCTCGATGGTCCCCGCGCCCTTGTATCCGGCAATGTTGCGGCCGTTCGCCGCGCTGTGCTCGTTCAGCGCCTCGGGATCGATCCCCTTCGGCTCGTAGTAGGTGGCGCTGGCGTCCTGCACACCCACCAGGGTCGCGCCCTCGCGGGTCAGGAAGTGCGCCGTCCAATAACCCACATTGCCGAAGCCCTGCACGATGAAGGTCATCCCCTTCAGGCTCTTGTTGCTGCGTTGTGCCCAGGCCTTCAGCGTGGCCACCACGCCGAAACCCGTGGCACGGTCGCGGCCTTCCAGACCACCGGCGCCCAGTGGCTTGCCGGTGACCACATGCAGGTTGCTGAAGCGCGTGGCGGGCGACTTCGTACTGCTGTACGTGTCGGCGATCCACGCCATGATCTGCGGGTTCGTGTTCACATCGGGCGCCGGGATGTCCAGGTCGGGACCGATGTTCTCGCCCAGTGCATAGGTGAATCGCCGCGTGATCCGCTCGAGCTCGCCCTGCGAGTACAGCTTGGGGTTGATGGCCACCCCGCCCTTGGCACCGCCGTAGGGCAGACCGGCCAGCGCGGTCTTCCACGTCATCCAGATCGCCAGCGCGCGTGCGCTGTCGATGTCCACCGTGGCGTGGTAACGCAGCCCGCCCTTGTAGGGCCCGAGCGCGTTGTTGTGCTGCACACGGTAGCCGGTGAACACCTCGATGCTGCCATCGTCCAGCTTCACGGGGAAGTGGACGACGATCTCGCTGTTGGTCTTCGCCAGGATCTTGCGGATCCCGGGGTCGAGACCCATGGTGTCGGCCGCCCGCTCGAACTGGGCCATCACCACCTCGTACATGCCTTGTTTGTTCGCCGCTACGGGCGTTGCTGTCGTGGACATCGGTTCTGGTTATTCGTAATGCTCGCAATGGAGCACGATGCGATCGGGAGAGCGAAGCGTGCAGGTGGCCACATGGTCGCAGGTCACGCACAGCCCCGTGGGAACAAATGCGTTCTTCACCGGCACCATCGGCGGCGGTGCCGGGGCGGGAGGCGTCGGCACCTGGTGCTCGTCGCACTGCTGCACCGGACCAGCGGCCGTGCGCTCGAAGACGCAACGTCCACTGTGGACGCAGTTCATGCAGAGGGAGGGGCCGGTGATACGGAGTGGCATCATCGTTCGCTTCGGTGGCCCCGCCCAAGACCAAGTGCGTGCCAAGGCAGGGGGGGCCGGAACGCGTATTCGGCCCCAAACCCGCGACGGACATGGGCTGCCGAACGAGCGAACGAAAACAAAGGCTCTGGGTGCGGCCCGGGAACGGGTCGCTTTTCGGAGAGAAATGGGCCGGGTGAGGAGAAATGCACCGGGGCGATCCCTCCCATGCATGACAAATGTCTACTACTCCTCCCCCTTCAACTTCTCCCTCAACGTCTTCCTATCGATCCCGAGCACCTCTGCGGCCTTGGTCTTGTTGCCGCCGGTGGCCTCCAGCACGCGGCGGATGTGCCGGCGTTCCACCTCGGCCAAGGGGAGCAGCGGGTCGGTCATGGCGGCGGGTTGTGGCGCCTGCATCTTCATGTGTACGGGCAGGTCCTCCATCTCCACGGTGAGGTCCTTCATGATCACCAGGCGGTGCACCAGGTTCTCCAGTTCGCGCACGTTGCCAGGCCAGCTGTAGCTCGTGAGCGTGTCCATGATCCGTGGGGGAAAACGCAGCGGCGCCTTGCCCAGCTCCTTGCTGAACCGCTTGTTGAAGTGGTCCACCAGCAGTGGGATGTCCGCGGCGCGTTCGCGCAGGGCGGGCAGGTGCATGTGGATCACGTTGAGGCGGTAGTAGAGGTCCTCTCGGAAGGTGCCCTGGCGCACCATGGCGAGCAGGTCGTTGTTACTGGCCGAGATCAGGCGCACCTCCACCTGCTGCGGCTTGGTGGCGCCCAGCATGGTGATCTGCTTGTCCTGGATGGCGCGCAGCAACTTGGCCTGCACGGCGGGCGATGCGTTGCCGATCTCGTCGAGGAAGAGGGTGCCACCATCGGCGGCCTGGAAAAAGCCCGCGCGGTTGGTGATGGCCCCGGTGAAGGCACCTTTCACGTGGCCGAAGAGCTCGCTTTCGAGCAGCTGGTCGGGTATGGCTCCGCAGTTCACGGCGATGAAGGGCGCGGCCGACCACTTGCTGTTGTAGTGGATGGCGCGGGCCACCATCTCCTTGCCGGTGCCGCTCTCGCCGGTGATGAGCACGGTGGCGCGGTTGTTCCGCGTGCGCTCGATCGTGCGGAAGAGCTCGCGCATGGCAGGTGCGCGACCGATGATGCCGTGGAAGACCTCGGGCACATCGTCCTCGGCCTCGGGCTCCGTGATGCGGGCGCCCAACACGCGCTCCACGGCCTTGCGCAGCTCGTCCTGCGTGAAGGGTTTCACCAGGTACTCGAGCGCGCCGAGCTTCATCACCTCCACGGCGTTGTTCAGGTCGGGATAGCCGGTGATCACCAGCACGGGCAGGCCAGGATGGTGCTGCGAGAGGTACTTCACCAGCTGCAGACCGCCGATGCCGGGCATGTTCAGGTCGGTGATCACCAGGTCCACCGGGCTGTTGCCGAGCACCTCGATGGCATCGACCACGTTGTTGGCGGCGAAGGGCGTCAGGCCCATCGCGGCCATGTTGCGGCGCAGCAGCTCGAGCATGTCGCGCGCGTCGTCGACGAGCAGTACCGAAGGCCGTTGTTTCATGCGGCGGCGGGGAAGGTGAGGTGGAAGGTGGTGCCCTGGCCGAGCATGGAATCCACCGCGATGGTGCCGCCGTGGCCCTGCACAATGCCGTGCACCACGGCGAGACCGAGGCCGGTGCCTTCGCCGGCGGGTTTGGTGGTGAAGAAGGGCTGGAAAATGCGCGGCAGCACGTCGGGTGCGATGCCACTGCCGTTGTCGGCCACGTCGATGCACACCTTTTCGGCGTCGCCGTGCGTGGTGATCCGCAGGAGCCCTTCAGGCGGCATGGCGGTGATCGCGTTGAGCACGAGATTGATGATGACCTGCTCGAGCTGCACGGGGTCGAGGCGCACGGGCGGCAGACCCTCGGCGAAGCGGGTCTCCACGCGCACCTGCCGCTCTTCGCATTGGCGCCGCACCAAGCGCAGCGCACCGACGATCAGCTCGTTCACGTCGATCACACGGAACTGGCTGGGCATCTCGCAGCTGAAGTACATGAGCTTCTTCACCACCTCGCGACCGATGATCGCCGAGTCGATGATGCGCTGCAGGTCCTCGCGACGGGCGGGATCGGTCTCGTTGGTCTTGAGCAGTTCGGCGTAGCCCAGCACGTTGCCCAGCGGCGTGTTCAGCTCGTGGGCGATGCCGGCGGTGAGCTCGCTGAGCAGCATCAGCCGGTCGTTGTGGCGCAGGTGGGCCTCCATCTTCGCGCGCTCCTCGCGCTGCTCGTGGCGTTCCACGATAGTGGCCACCTCCGCGGCCAGGCGATCGATCAGGTCCTGCTCCTCGGGCAGGAAGAGCTCATCATCGCCGGGACGGAAGTCATCCGGATAGCTCACCGTGAAGCGTCCGCGCTCGGCGTGGTCGATGACGATGGGCGCCGCCATGGTGCGCGCATCGTTCCACCTCCGGCCATGTTCCGCGCCGTCCAGCACGAGCGAGACACGCAGCTTATCGGGGAATTGCCAGCCTTGGGGCACGGTGCGCACCACGGCCGTGAGCATGGCCTCCAGCCCCATCTCGGGGTGCTGGCCGATGCGGGCCACGGCATAGAGGCATTGCAGCTCCTTGATCCGCTCACGCAACTTGTGCGCGGAAGTGTCGATGGGCATACGGCAAAGGTAGGCGGGGTCATGCGGGCGCCCGGCCCACATCACAGCTCCACCACCTCGAAACGTGGACAACCGCGCTGGCCGTTCTCGTTGTAGAAGTCGATGAAGTGCAGCTTGAAGAAGAAGCCCTCGCGGTCCTGCACGATGAAGACCTTCTCCGGGTAGATCACGTAGCTGCTCGTCTCGAAGCTGTACTCCTTCCAGTCGTAGCCGATGGCGTCCTCGGCGGTGCTGAAGGGGTGCGCAAGGGTGTCGTCGAGCGTCACCGACAGGAAATCGTCGGTGGTGAGCTCGGCCACGCGCAGACCGCTGAAGCCGTTCACCGCTCCGGTGACCATGTAGGCCATGTAGGGATCGTAGAACTGGTAGGTGTACTGGGTGAACACCAGGTCGTAACTGCCGTCGGGTGGCGCTATGTCGACCTGCTGGCCGCTCCTGAGGCTGAAGTGTACGTACTTCCGCGTGGGGTCCTTCTGCACCGTGTACTGCTGCACGTTGGTGCCGTTGAGCATGGCCGTTTGGATCACGTACGACGCGGCATCGTAGGAGAGCACCTTCAGCTTGCGGAAACCGAGCGAGGCGCCGAAGGCGTTCACGCCGAGATCGATCACGTACACCTCATCGCTGTTGCGCCAATCGCCGATGGCGGTGCTGTCCACCGCGCCCTCGTTGTGGTCCACGCGCCAATGCGGCCCGTAGCCCGTGGTGTCGGTGGGCAGGGTGATGTCGGCCTGCCCGGTGGCCTTGGCGTGCATGAAGCGTGCGCCGTTCAGGCGGATGTCCCAGCCGTCGGCGGCGCCGGCGAAGGCGAGGCACCAATCCATGCGGCTGTTGCGCGCGGCGATGGTGTTGGTGCCGATGTCGTACCACACCTGATCACCGTAGTCCGGCCCCACGCACACCTGCACGTCGCGCGCACCTCCTCGGTCGGCGCGGGGCACCGGCAGTTCGTCCTTGATGCAGGAGGCCAGCAGGCCGACCGCCAGTACCATCATCACGGTGTTCCGAATCATGCTCATCGTTCCTTTCCTGACAGGTCGAGTTCAAGCCGCACGAACCAGGTGCGCCCGGTCATCATGGGCACGCTGACACCACCGGACGAATGCGCACCCGACGAGGCGCCGATCGTGGTGTTCAGGTTCTGCACATCGAAGAGGTTCTTGCAGCCGGCGGTGATCGCCAGGTGGCGGCGCCACAGGTGCTTGGTCATCGAGGCATCGGCGATGTGGTAGTCCTCGATTGCTGCGTACCACCACCTCGTCATCGTAGGCGTAGTTCTGCAGACGGCCCTGGTACTTGTAGAAGACCTGTGCGGTGAGGCCCTGGCGCGACCAGGTGCGCGTGATATTCGCGCGCAGCTCGTGCGACCACAGCCAGGCTTGGTCCTGCCCCGCGGCGAGATCGTCGTTGCGCCCGGTGCTGTTCACCCCGGTGGTGAACGACCACTTCTCCCCTTCCCACCCCATTCCGAGGTTGCCGCCCGTGGTGCGGAACTGCCCGATGTTCACGTACGAGTACAGGGTGCCCTGCAATTGCGCCAGGGTGATCAGGTCCTGCACCACGTTGTAGAACCCGCCGATCTCGGCGCGCCACGCACCGTGCGTGCGAGGCTTGCTCCAGGCGAGCGAAGCGCCGAAGTTGTCCGAATGCTCGGCCTGCAGGTCGGTGTTGCCTTGGATGTTGTGGTTCACGTCCACGAAGAGCAGGTTCAGTTCCTTCAACGAGGGGGCGCGGAAGCCGCGGGCATAAGAGGCACGCAGGGCGAAGGCCGTGTCGAGCTGCCAGCGCAGGTTGAAGGAGGGCACCAGCGGGGCGCCGTACTCGGTGTTGTAGGCGAAGCGCACGGCGGGCCGCAGCACGAGCGCCTGCACCGGACGGTATTCCACGCTGGTGTACACGGCGTAGTCGCCGATCGAGGCGCCATTGCCCTCGCCGATGCGCTGACCCGAACCCGTCTCCAGGTTCAGGTCGGTGCCGAACTCGTAGCGCAGGCGGGCGCTGTCGGCCGCGCTCGCGTACACGGCGCGTACGTTGGTGAGGGTGAAGCTGGAGGTGTCCTGCATGCCCTCGGCGTCCACGAGCACGGCGCTCAGGTCGGTGAGGTCGCGGCGCCAGGTGTTGCGCACACGGCGGTAGCGGTCGTGGGCGGCCAGGAGGGTGAACTTGCGCCCGTTCTCCCAGAAGCGGTCGGCGAACACTGCATTGTCCACGCGCAGGGTGTGGTAGTGCTCGTCGAAGGCGGTCTCGTAGTACGGGGCGCGGGGCCGACCGCGGTTGGTGATGCGGTCGTCGCTGTACTCGCCCTTGTAGCCGAACTGCCAGGTGGGGCCGTTCCAGCGGTAATTCACACGGGCGTTGTACTGCTCGCGCGGTTTCCATTGCTGGAAGCGCAGGGTGTCGGCCGGTGCGGGCGACAGGTCGGGGATGCCCGTGCGACCGGGATGCCAGCCGGTGAACAGGTCGCGCCCCAGGTTCAGGTTCAGGTTATGGCGGCCCCAACGCTTCGAGGCGCTGCCCCACAGGTTCAACCGACCGATGTGCTCGGTGTAGGCGGTGAGCCGCAAGCGTGGCGCCGTGCCGGCGTTCTTCTTGGTGATCAGGTTGATCGTGCCGGCCAGGGCGTTGCTGCCGTAGTTCACGCTCAGCGGACCTTCCACCACTTCCACCCGCTCGATGCCATTGAGGTCGATCTGCCCCAGGTCCAGGTTGCCGTCCTGCCGACCGATCACGGGGATGCCGTCGATCAGGACTTTCACGTTCTGGCCACCGAGGCCCTGCATGCTCAGGCTCGTGCCGAAGACATTGTCCTGCGACAGCCGGATGTTCAGTTCGTTGCGCAGCGCGTCGGACAGATCGTTGGCGGCCAGGCGCTGCATGCGTTCCTCGTCGATCACCCGCACCTTGTGCACGGCCTGATCGGCGGCCATCGGTGCGTATTGTCCGGTCACCACCATCTCGCGCAACTCGCGGCGCTCGCGGCGCAGCTGGATCGTCACCGCTGCACCTGTCAGGGGCACCGCGGTGGGCTCGTAGCCCAAGGCCATGGCCCGCAGGCGCAGACCTTCGCGCAGCAGCAGGGTGGCATCGCCGAGCGTGACCCGGCCTTGCCCATTGGTGGAGGCGGCCGTCAACACGGCGCTGTCGGGAGCGAGCACCGCCACCTGGGCGAAGGGCACCGCGGCGCCATCCTGGGCATCCACCACGGTGACCTGCACCTGGGCGTGTACCGAAAGGCCTGCCAGCAGGGGCAGGAACATCGAAACCAGGCTTCTGCGGACCACCTTGATCACCCTGTTCGCTCTTCGCTGCGCGAAGGACGGACGAATGGCGGAGGTGTGTGTCATGGGAGGGTAGATCGCACAGGGGCGGCAAAGCTGCACCTGCCTTGTGCGGGGTACCATACCGCGATCGTGGTATTCGATGGTAAGGAGAGCTTCCGGCGGGGAAGGCAGCCCCGGCTCCAACGGCCGGAGTGGATCGCCCGGCGAAGCGGTGCGCGAGCAGCGCAGCAAGGAGGCCCAACGACCAAGAAAAAGGGCGGGCCATCACGACCCGCCCTTGCATTGCAACACTTCGGCGTTCAGGCCTGCTTCAGCTCGCCTTCCACGTCGGCCACCAGCGTGCGCCACGCCTCAAGCTCGGGGATGCCTGGCTTGCGCTTGCCGAAGAACTGCACGAGCATCTCGCCCTTGGCGTCGTAGCACTCGAGCGCGGTGACGATGCCGTCGGTGGTGGGCTTGCGCACGACCCAGCTCTGCGTGATCGCGGCCTCGCGCACGTGCAGGTTGAAGTCGGGATCGAGCACGTTCAACCAGCCGGGCACATCGACCAGCTTCTTCACCTCGCCGGTGTGGATCTGGATCATGCCCTTGTTGCCGACGAACACCATGATGGGCAGGCTCTGCTCGGCCGCCTTGGTGAGCACGGCGCGCATGGCGCTGTTGGCCACGGGCACGGCATAGTTGCCCACCGGGGCCAGGCGCAGGGCCTGGATGCGCGATACGCCGTGCTTGCGCAGCATGCCGTAGAAGTCGTGGGTGTCCTTCAGCGCCAGCCACTCGGCGTGGAAAGCGGCGGCGTCCACACTGTCATCGGGACGTTCGGCCGGCTCGGCGGGCCAG
>JGI12383J13903_1000865_pt1 | contig 18290 bp, 20 predicted proteins | sample Passage237B_FD_13903 | JGI IMG/M metagenome (IMG submission 13903)
AGAGAATCCGGGTTATTCGGGGGCGCATTTTGACGAGGAGGTTGCGCTACGCGGTTTATGATAATAAAAAAGCGGCCTTCCAGCCGCTCACCAGTGAACCCATTGGTACAAAACTCGAACTATTTAATGCAAGACTTAAGGCTTTTATGTGATTTATTGGCTGCATAAGGCAGTTAAAGGAATTTGCATGAAAATATTGATTCCCAATTAGGTACGGCTTATCAAAGCCCTATGGAAGCCGTTAGCAAGCCCTTTAAGCCCTTTACAAGCCCTTTGTCCGTAGGACGTATTTTGTGCCCTTGCCCGTAGTGCCAACCTTTTGTACGAGCTTCTGATTTACTAAATCTGATAAATCCTTTGTCGCTACGGCTTTGCTGATTTGATTGATGGATTGATATATAGCATTGGTTATTTCCCCATTTTCCTTAATGTATAATACTGCCCTTGTCTGCCGCTCATTTAAGTTAAACGACTTTAGATATTCTTCGGTATAAATATCTTTCAGGAAGGTAACTGAAATGCCACCCTGCTCTTCAGCAATTATAGGTTCGGGTAGCCCGTATTCTCTACATCCATTCATCATGATGTCTATTCCACGTCCCCAAGACTCTATATAACCAGCCATAAAAAAAACATCGGCAATCAACCTGTTTCGGGGTTGAGAGCTGTGTTTTTCTTTAAGCAGGTCCACGGTAAGAGAACCGGGTAACTCACCTGGATTCCAAATCATGAGCCGGTCATCATAGACACTTAAAAAGATGGTCGTACCGGAATAATCTTTATGAATGATTGCATTTAAAATAGCTTCCCGCAAGGCGGCTTCAGGATATTCCAGCCCTTCAAGGCGTTGCAATCCTTTATAGGAGATAGGGCGAATTAAATATTTCGTGCTCAGTATCTCCATAACCCTGTCTGCCATGTCCAGAAGATTGCCTTCCACCAAATCCTGAAATTTTAAATCGCTGTGCGACTTTCCAAAACGACCAATTTTAAAATAGGCTGCAGGAGCATATTTCTTAGGACGCTTGCCGAACAAAAGCAGCGCCGCCATCAGCAATTCACCATTTTCATTTATCAGATCAAGGTTTTCTAAAAAGGTTAATGTGTCGGTATTAACAGCATTTGTGGAGATGCGCTGTTGTGCCGATGCCTTTTGCACAAAGGACTTTATTGCTGCTTCGTCAATATCATTTAAAGTTGCTCCCGGTACGGGTTGCCGCTCCCATGACAATCCAACCTTGCTTAGCAAAAATTTATGCAATGGTGCTCCCTTTAGCTCCTGTTTGGTACTACCGCTACGGTAATGATAGGCGCCATGATAAGAAACCGGCACGCTGCTAACAGGTACATCAATTTCAATATAATACTTACCCGATTTGGTATGCAAGTTCACATCCACCACTAATCCTAAATGATTGACTACTTTGTTGGGAATATCATCCATTAACTTCTCATAGTCGTTCACTCCGGTAACATTCCCTTTGTCATCTATACCTATAAATATTTTCCCACCCTGCGCATTAGCAAAGCCGCATATCCATTTTAAAAATTCATCTCTCCACGATTGTTTATATTCTATGTTTTGTTGCTCGGGCATTCTAAATATTAAGTTTACATATAAAAAGCATAGGACTCTTTAGGTGTATCCTTCTCTCCTAAATACTTCATTATTTCACCAACTTTTCTTGCACATCCTATTGTAATAGGGTACTTATTGTCAAACTGCGTATTATTCCAGTTCATTTTTGTTAGTCCAAGAATTTCTCTGCACACTGTTTTTGCAGATGATACAGCACTAACAATTCGGATTTCGAGGGGAGCCGGTATGTACATGCCGGGATAGGTTTGATATTGATGTACTGAACCTCTCGTATAAAGAATATGTCTTTCCTCTGTTAATGAAAATAGGGACCCTCTTACCGGCGGGTATAAGTTATTTCTAAAAAATCGCAAGTCTGTTTCCATTACAGTTACTATATCGTATTCCGTAATTCCTAACTCAGTCATCGCTTGTTCAAAACCGTCCAATTCATCATCATAATATTTAGATGTTTTATGAAGCACAAGCCTGCCGGGCATCATGCCTGTGGCAAATTTGTATCTGGTTAAAGCATCTTTTAATAGGGCATTTGATTGATCATAAGTGAGATGAGGTTTTCTATCCTCCTTGTCTTCCATTACCGGCGATCCCCTAAGAATGACACCTTTCCCGTTTTCGTTAAAAATCTGGGCTAAACTTGTCTGTATCGTTTTCTTATCTCTGCTTCTGTAAAAACCAATTCCTACATAACAAACCTTTGGACGGTTCTCGTCCACTTCTAACTTCCAGGGAATAGTTTGCAGTCCCTTGTAATAAAGAGCCGTACAGAAGTTCCAGGCTTTGGTGGCTGCGTCTTGCGATTTACTGTTATCATGCAGAACATATTCCCGTATCAGTTGAATAGGTGTATTACACTGCATTGCTTTTGCCTTCAATGCCCTTCTGAAGTTCATTTCTAACTCCGGCTCTTCGGTATCTTCTGCCGTTGTTTCTACCGGTTCTTCGTCCTTGTTTTCTTTTACAATTTTTCCTTCAAACGCTTTGGGAATAATGCATATCACTACATCACAATTTTTGATGTCCGACAAGAACTTTATGTGTTCATTAAAAAGATCAACAGCATTTATAATTTGCTGTTCATGGTTTTTTTCACCCAAAATCTTCTTTATGTCGTTAGGCGATAGTGTCCGCTCAAAGTTCGACCCGTAAATGAATTGGGCGCAAAATCCCTGACTAAGATTAAAACCGGGAAACGACTTAAAAAGCCCTTTTTGTTTGCCTTTCGGATTAGCAGGGATAAAGCTTTCAAATCGTTTCAGCCATCCTTTTAAGTTTTCTACATCACCTTCTATACCTACTATGCCAATTAGCAATTGATTTTTTCTTGCCTCTTGTACTGTGTCATACACATTTAATCCGGCAATACCTTCCCTGGGACAGATACTTTTACCTTTTCCAAAAAATAAAAATGATTCTTGTAAATATTCAGCTTTCATAATCCAAAAAGATCAACGTTACCACTTTCGTCACTTAATTTTTTTTGCGTTCCTTGTTCTTCTAAATTTACCCAAACGTTATCCGGTACAACGGGTGCAAAATCAAACTTCTCTATTTGTCCGATGCTTAAAAAAGGATAATTCCTATACTCATCGAACATAGATGCGGAAGCCGGCGGTTGCAGGTAACGGAGAATAAAGTTGAAGTGGTTGAATACATGCATGTTCCTTTCTGTCTTCTTCAACCACTGTATGTTTTTGTAAGCAATACTGGATACTCTAAAATCACTCCATAAAAACACCCACTCAGGTTTTATAGACAAATACCAATCTTGATCAAACACTTCAAAATGGGTTCGGAAGGCAAGGCAGCGCATATTGAATATTTCCTCCTTATTCTTCAGGTTCCGCTTTATATCTACTACTTTACGGGTTGCCTTTTTACTCGTTTTCATCCACTCAATTGACCGGGGCTGCCAACGATCTTTATCATCTTTTTGAGTAGGTATAAAAGCAAACAGCTTTTCATCTTTTATCCATTTTATCCTCAACTTGTGAAGCTTTGCTTCCAGGCATTTCTTCAGCAAATATTTAAAGGTGGACATATCATCCGGTGATGTGCTATAAAACTCATCACAAGAAAGTCTTTCGGCTGTACCTGCATCAATAATTTTTGTTAGGGGTAAAGCAGGGTCTTGTAAATCATGAAAGGTGAGTACCTTTTTATTCCAGATTATCCAATCGTGCGGAAAAGAAATATCTTTCATGTACAATGCAGATACGGCATAGTCTTTTAAGGTTGGTTTTTTTAGATAAATTCCCCGTTCCTTATTGTATTTATTAACCGCTTTTTTGTCAATATCAAGGTCTGCAACATAGATGTATTCTGGAAAGCTAATTTTGACCAGGTTAGAATAGACAGGCTCTGTATTATTAAAGTATTCGTTTTGCTTTTTCTCAAATTCAGCTTTCAAAGATTTTTCAATTTCCTCCTGTAATTCAAAAGCATCATGAACGGTTTTTCTGAACCAGGAAGGTTCAACCCTGCCCTCAAATTGTTTCTGCAAAGGTTCTTTTGGATAAGTGGTATTGAAAACCAGCACGGGCAATTTATTGGCTAATGCCGTTTGGTATTCCATCTCTGTAATGGACTCCTTTCCCTCGGGTTGCCAGCCATACCTTCCACCTAAAATAAGAACATAGATGTCTGAACTTTTAACCTTGTCCAAACAAGCGGTAAGCGAGTCGGTGCTTTGCGCTTCCATCGTAAACTCAGACATCACCGGAAAACCGCCTGCTTTTCTACAGCTTTTAACGCAACCTTCCGCTCGTTGGGTAAATCCACAATAGTACTGCTGATAAATACTCTCGGCTGTGTTATGAACATAGCTTGATGACATTTTACTTTTTTTCTTTTTTAAGTCTATTCTGTGTTTCTTTTAGTCCTTCTTGAATAAACTCTAATCGTCCAAAGTTTTGGTCAATGGCATCAGCTATAAACTGCACTTGAATATCTTTTAGTCCGACTTCAAAGATCCGACTGAGTGGTTCCAGATATTGGATAGAAATAGGTCTATCACCCCGCTCAACCTTGCTTAACGTTGAAGTATCAATATCAAGATATGCTGCAACTTTTCTAAGAGGTAATTGCCTTTCTTCTCGCAATCGTCTAATATAACTACAAAAAGATTCCATTTGACCAATTTGTTTGGACAATTTCGTCAAATGTACTATTCTTTTATAAATGGAGGCAAGAATTGTGGATAATCAAACAGAAGCTTTTTCGATGTTTATAAATTCTTCTTTATCACCAAATGGCTTAGCCCTGGGTCGCTTAAAACCCGTTCCATTTCGGACTGAATAATATCCTGTACATCCTGCTTTATCTGTAAATAATTTCGCTGAACCATTGCATTATCCAGCTTACGAATGACAGGGATTTCCTTATAGTTATTCTGCTCCTGCTTCAATGCTTCATGGTCATTTACGATTGAACAATGGAAGGCTTTCAGTTCAATTTTACAGTCCGGATCATCTGCTACCATGCCTACAAATTCGCCGGAAGAAAGGGCTGAAATTTTGGATGGTGGAATGGCTGCTTCTAACTGTTTAGAGCGGCTTATTGAGGTATCAGAGCGGTTAATGGAAAGACTTTCTCTATCCTGCATAATCTTTCCAAAACGCTCAGAAAGCTGCTTGGCGGTATCACCTGTAACCTGCCCGCTTACAATGTTGCCGGTAATATTCATAATCACGTCTGCCTGCTCTTTGCCATAGTCTTTCCGCAGTTGGCTAAAGTCTTGCACACCCAAGCAGGTCGCTACTTTATTACTCCGGGCGGTGGCAATCAGGCTATCCATGTTGTTCAGGTAAATAGTGGGGAATTCATCGAAAATAAGGCTGCTTTTCTGCTTTCCTTTTTTGTTCACCAGCTTTATTAATCGGTTTACATAAAGGGACAATACCGCTCCGTAAATCTGTATTTTTTGTGGGTTGTTACCCATGCAGACAAGCTTCGGCCGGTCGGGATTATTGATGTCAAGGGTAAAATCGTTGCCCGACAAAACATAGTACAATTGAGGGGAAGAAAGCCTGGCCATCGCAATTTTAGCAGAGGCAATTTGGCCTTCCAACTGCTCCATTACATCGTTGAGGTAGGCGTTGACAAATGGGTTAATCAAGACTTCTATTTCCTTCTCGGTTCTGAGTGCCGTAAACAGGCTGTCATAGTCCACCTGCATTAGTTCGATAACATGAGGTAATGTGCAAAATTCCCCGTCTCTGTACTTCCGTAAATACCAGATAATAGCCGTTAAAAAGTTGATGGGGGACTCTACAAAAAAGTCACCCTGCCGCTTGATCCATTCCCTGTTTAGTCCCATTAAAATGGTGCGGGCTGATTCTGCTGCGTCCGTAATATCGGTCATGGTTTCATGGTCCAATGGGTTGCACCGGTGGCTGCGGGCAAGGTCATCAAAATTGATGACATAAAACTCCGGTTGAACTGGGTATTTCATTTTATGTTTTAGCCAGGTGTTATATGCAATTTTGGATAAGTCATCAAACTTAAAATCATACACAAACATGGTAAATCCCTTCTTGATGTGCTGCGTAATGACGTGCCGGATAACAAAATAAGACTTGCCCGCTCCGGGTGAGCCAAGTACCAATAAAGCCCTAAAAGGATTGATGATGTTGATCCAACTTCGTCGTATTCTACTCTTCAAACTATATCGTGCCGGCAGGTTAATAGAATACTCATTCTCCAGCAGCCTTTCTTCCTGCGGAAACGACTCATTTTCTTTGTTGAAAATGTCTTTGCTGTTTAACTTTTGCTGTATCACACGGGATAGCAAAGTGCCTCCTGATAAGACCAACATAAAGCCTACGGCTGTAATCCCAATATAGAGCATTGCTGCGGTGGTCACGGCAATTTTAGGAAGCAAAGAAAGGTAACTTAAGAAGTATATCAGCAGTCCTGTAATGATGTACGCAAAGGCAGTTTTATAATTTAATTTTTCATCTTTTCTACCCTTTGCACCCAATAGCGATATGACTAAAAATCCCAAAGCAAATAGTTTGGATGTATGAAAGTTGTTAAACAATCCGGTGCTTCGGATATTACCCATTAGCCTGTCAGTAAGGGTTGCAGTCAATTGCCATTCGCCAAAAGCAGTATAGCAGTAATAATAAAAATGCAACCCTAAAATGGCTATGCTGATCAACCTGGTCATGTCCAGGATTTTCCTCAGCGCTTGTTCGTTTTCTCCTGTGTGCATAGCTTTATATTTTTGAATGATTAAAGACGTTTGTTCGTCCGTTTTCTGCGTTTTCTTCCTCCCTTTTTGGTTAACTGGTGAGGAACATAACCGGATGTATGTTCCGGTTGTAACAAGGTTTCGAGAAGTTCACTATCGCCTTTGTTTTGTTGGGCTGCAGGCGGTATTGCTCCTTCCTCTGGAAAGAATGTTTTTGATGATGGTTGTTTAAAAAATCCCTGCTTTTGTGTAAGCTGTTCCTTAGTCTCATCGCATCTTTCTAAAATGCCTTTTGCACTGTAAGGTTTGCCTATAGCACTCCCGTTAAAGACGCATTTTGTGCGGTGGTCAACATAGGTAATCCCGTAAATAACACCGTCTGCATTCTGCCGTACAACGGTGTTGATACCTTCTTTTTCGAGGGCTTTTATCAATGTTTGGAGCGAGGGTTTGGATTGCTTTAGAAAAGTTAAGTCAATGGTATTCTTAACCCGTAATTTGTGCGGCTGCCGGGCAACTTCGTTAAGAGAAAACCTTTCTTCCAGGTATTTCAAAGTAGGTTTGTTATGGAAAGAACTGGCTTTAATAGGAACGCCAACAGGATTGCCCTGTTCATCTAAAATGCGGTAAAGTAATCCCTGATGTTGGTATGTTCTTGAGCTTTCGCTACCTCTATCTGCCATTACATTATATTGCTTCAAAACCGCATTGAGTTCAGGCAGCGATGTGTACTTGTAAGTATTCAGTATAGCATCCAGCACATTAGCTATTGCCCGTCTGGAGTCAGACCTTCCGTACTGAACCTTTTGGGTATAGGCTGATTTAAGTTCGTACTGTTTCTTTTTCATATCCTCAGCCTTTACCAAGCCATAGGCTGTTTCAATTTTTTTCCTTGCTTTTTCAGACTGGTTCCGACCAATATTCTGGGTATCTATCCGGCTCCCATCGGCTCTCACTTTGACTGAAACTATATGAATGTGTGGATGCCCCGCATCCATGTGCCGGTACACCAAATACGGCTGTTCGCCAAAGCCAATTTTCTGCATATAGGTGTCGGCAATATCTTTTAATTGCTCGCCCGATAGCCGCTCATTAGGGTCAAAATTTAATGAAACATGAACGCTATTTCTTGTAACATTTTCATTTAATGCAGCTTGTTTAAGCAGCCGATTTAGCTTGTGATTGAAGGATAATTTCTCCGCATCCATCGGGTAATTAGAAGCTGAAATACATTCGGCTACACCTTCTTTCACTTTGTTTTCGTTGTAGTTCAAAATGCGTTGAAGGGAGTGCCCCGTTTTAATTACTGCAACCATTTTTCAGCAATTTTTTGGATGTGATTTTTGACTTCCTCCACCTTATTCAACAAGGTTTTTTTCTCTAATTCGTACGTGATAATCCAGCTTCTGAACTCGGCAATCTGGTGCAGTGTGTGGAGCTTTTTTACTGCCTGATTGAAGTTATTTCCAATGCCATTCAACTCATTTCTAAGCCTCATAGCCTCTGCCATAAAGTCATCTAAGGATTGGTTGCGGTAAGTAGTTACAATAGGTTTTTCAAAGAGTCTTTTACGTACAAAATCGCTCAGTTTACGGCAGGTGCTTGCCTTCCATTTTTTCTCAATTTGCTCATACTCTTTTGGTGTGAGACGTAGCCCAATAATGCGGGATCGATTTGAATTATTTGCTTCCATCACTATATCATTTTCACGTTTTCAAACACTGTTTTACTTTATAGTGTCTCCCGCCCACGACTTCGGAGTAAAGGGCGGCAAGATGCGGTTGTTTAACAACCGGACATCTTGCCGATTGCGGGAAAGAGGCAATTTCAAAGCTTTTAGAATGTTCTTAAGATGTTTCATAGTCATTTATCCGGTATTTTAAACCCTTTTATAGTGTTTACCCCAAGTATCAAGTGTTCAGAACTAAGTAGGTAACTCCTTTAGATTTTATGCCTTAAAGTTTTCTTTTGAGCTTTCCCGAAATTCACCAGCCAATCGTTGAGATCATTGTGATGCCTGTATAGGCAGCTTTCATCCTTGTATTTATTGCTTAAAGCCAGAGCATATCTGCTGCAATTTTGTCCGGTTGCATCACGGTCTAAATAAAGCCGGATGCACTCATGCTCTTCCATAAACGAACGTGCTTTTTCAAAGAAGGAAACCGAATTTAAAACCACAAAATCAAGTGGCAGTTGAGGTTGATTTTTATGGATTGCAAGAAAAGAAAGGAAGTCTGTGAAGCCTTCGAAAACGGCGGCTTCTTTGGCGCCGTTGTTAAACGTGGTGATGTTTTTTGGAGCACTGCTGGCTTTGAAATAAGGGTTCCGAATTTCATAGCCACCGGAGTTATTCTTGAAGCCAATGCCAAAATATTCTTTGCTGTTTAACTCGTATTTTACTTCTTTACAATAGCGTTCTACAAGGTCAATAGGAAGTCTTCTTTGTTGCAGATAGCGCAATAACGAAAATGAGGAAAGCACCTTCTCATGAAGGATATTTATTTTGCTTTCAAGATCGCCATCAGCTTGTTTTTCTGAGTGCCTAACCAATGGCTGTTGAAAAGAAAGATTGCCGCTTAATTGATGCAGGAATTCGCCGACCGTACAGTTATTATATAAGATGGCAAAGTCAATGATATTACCTCCTTTACCCAATCCGTGATCGTACCATCGGTTCAATCTTCGATTTACTTTAAAGGAGGCTGTTTTTTCTTCACGAAGGGGAGACAAATACCAGTAATCACTGCCTCTAACCTTTGTGGGTTCATGCCCCAAATTAGACAGATAATTTACCATATCCGTCTCTCTGGCTTCTTCGATAGAGAGCCTTTGCTTGCTGAAATTCATAACCACACATTTTCAATTTCACTATTTCAGTTACTACGGTAGCGAAGTTAAAAAGGTGGTATGACTCAAGCCTATCCTCGCCATATTTTGATACGGATACATTAGGTAGCAAAAGATAAATTTGTGCAGTGAAGATTGATAATTTAAAAACGTGTAGTTATGCTTACAACAACTGATGTAGCCAAAGTTTATGATACAATATTAAGTATCCCTGGCATGAATGAAACTGTGAAGATTGATATGCGGATCTCACGCAAAAATGTACTGCTGCTGAATAGCGTCATCAAACGTGGCTTGGCAACAAAGGACGATGATAAATCATTAAATCTATTGGCGAACATACCGCTGGAGGCCCTTCAGGAATTGAATGCTTTGGCAGATGATTGTTTGACAAAAGCAGGACTGACAGAACTAAGCGAAAAGCTCAATTCATTAAGTGTAGCCAAATAAAAAGACACTACGAATTTCGATTAACTACCCATCCGTCTTCAGTTCTCATATCCGGGATATTGTTATCTGTTAACCACTGGCGAAAGGCATTCACATCCGGAGCTGTATAATGAACGATTTGACCATCTTTCAGCATAATGGTAAAGTAATCTAAGGCTGACAAAAATTTGAAGATTTGGTTTGCAGGATAATCAAATCCCGGGTAATGGCTGGAGGCGGACATGTCATTATTTTGAGCGTGAATAATAAACCATTTGATCTGTGCTGCCTGCATAAAAAATAGCGCAGGCAACAGCTTACCGCACTGAGGTCTTAGGAAACCCGGTAACGAATAAGTGCGCCCACGCCGTAGCATGGGCGTTTTTCACTTATGTCCCGTTACCTTTGAAAGTTCCTAAGTTTCAGTGCAGGACTTAAAGCAAAAACGCTTCAAGAATATTTTGCGCAAATATACTATTCCAAATAATGGATATAAGGTATATTTCGTTTGATAATTTTGATCAAACTGTGCGTTCAGATGACTTTTGACCCCTCTTTGGCTTTGAAACAGCACGGTTCTTTCTCTATTTCTTAGTGCTGTTACCCTCTTCTACAAGCATCAAAAGATAATACGTTAATAGCGTATCCACCCTTTAGTTGGGCATCAATATGAGCCCCTTCTCCCGGTTGAAAGAGGCGTTCATTTCATTAATTATTTCAAAGCAATATAGAGGCAAAAGAGGGTAAAAAGAAACGCTTGCAAAAGCTGCTGGATAGTAATAAACAACCTCTATTTCTTTTCCAGCTTCCACCCATCATCATACAGAGTAAAGCTTGCTTTACGGGTATTGGTCTTATTGAAGTCAATGTCGGTTAATGGTGCAAAACCGCTAACGTTTTTATAGGCAGTTGTGTATTCTGCAACCGCTTGTTTGCCATCTTCTGTAGTGGTGATGCCTGTTACTTCCACAAAGTCTTCATCCGCCAGCTTTACTTTTTGCACATGGATGGCTTTATCCTTTTCTGGTGTTGGTAGCAAATGGGGCTGCGCCTTACTTGTAAACTCTACTAAAGGTTTACCAACATCACCCATCGTTTGGGTACGTTGTACAGTAACCAACCCTTCTTTTTCAAGCCCTTTGTCAATAGCCATTTTTGCAAATTCCGGGTCGCTGGAATAAGCATCATAGTCAATCACACGAGGATACTTCATACCTTCTTTTATAAGCCTTGCAGCCTCCTCACGGCTCAGTTCTTTCTTTGAAGTACAGCCGGTTATTAAAAAAGTGGCTAAGAGTACGATGGTTAGTATTTTCATAGTAAAAAGTATTGATACTTACAATAAAATTACCAATTTACTTCTTTGCATAGAACAAATCAAAGCAACCCCTTTATCCACATTCCTGCAATTATTTTCATAAACAATAACCCCGCCTAAGCGGGGTCGAAATTTTTTAAAATGACTTACATAAAAAGCATCACTACAGCGTTCATAAACTTCTTATTAGCAGTCCTTGAACTTACGTATCTAACTATACACTCCACTGTATAAATCGCCGTGTACCCGTCAAAAAGCTGGTCGGCAAACAAGCGGCTGCTTTTCTCCAGTTTAGGTTCGTATTTATCTATAATCCGATTAGCGTTACCGGATAACGTAAACCAAAAATCGGCTGTCAATAAACCATTTGTCCATTGGGCTTTTATTGTGTCTTTATCTCTGTCTATTAGGCTTCCCGTTTCTTTTATATGTTGAAGCAATGGCGGTATTTCATCAGGGAAAAGCTCGTGCAGCAATTTACCCTTTTCGACATTGATTAATTGCTCTAATGGTTTCATATTCTAAACTTGAATGTGATACAATAGCTTACTGTAAAAAGGAGAAAAAGGGGCTTAGCCCCCATAAAAGTCAGTTCAGGATTAAAGCACTTTCACCATGCTTGGCAAATGCGTCGCATAACCGGAATGCCGCTTGTGTACGTTGTTGTCCGGTGCCACCAAACAACAATGATTTCAGCTTGGCTTCATCGTCCTTATAGATCCGTACATTTTGGAAGTAGCCCGTAACGGCATTATAAGCACCAAACACGCTTCCTTTAGTTGTCTCTGTCTGTTGCATAGGACTCCCCAAAGCGTATTCATATACATTATCTACCATGTTTTTGAAGCAGGTAGAAAGCTCGTCTGTTTGTCCTTTTTGGATGTTCTGCAACACCTCTTTATTGGGAACCATTGCAAGCTGTATCAGCCTTTTTACTTCCAAGTCGGTGATACGAACTTTCGACCATTGGTTAAAAATTCCTTCGAGTTCTTTGGATAGGTCGTTTGAAATGCCCATAACCTTGTGCGCCTGTTCTAACCGTTCTTTCGCATTAGCCGTATGCCTTATTTTGATGCTGTTACTATGGTTGCGCATAGCGGCATTAAGAGTGTTTGCGCAAACTATTCGTATGGGTGTAAAAGCTGCCGTAATGCTTCCGTAACCATCGTGTGACGTGGTTAAAAACAGGTACTTCTCTATCAAATCGTCACTGCCAACTTTAATGTAGTCGGGCAACTTCGCTGTTATAAAAATCCGTTCGCCTTTTCCCAATGCGCCTGCTGTTTCATATTGAATACCATCACCGCCAACAATGGCATCAAAGAAACTGAATGCATCTACATTATGTATCACTTCGTAATCCCTGCCTACCACGCCTAATACCTGTTCGGTATCGGTTCGCATGGTTGCATAGAAGTTCGGCACTTCTATTTTGGGTACACGTAAGTTGCTTTCAATGTCATGCAACATATTGGTGGTATCATAGGTAAATAATGGTCTTTTCTCTACGGTGTAATCCAATCCGGAATGTTTAATGGCTTCCGCACTGGTGGGGTAATCGCTAACGATTTGCCCTAAGCCGTGCCATGCTTTTTCCTTTACGCTAAAGAAACTGTGTTTACCTGTCTGTTCGTTGAAATTGATGTTGTGTGCCATAGTGTGCTACCCAGCTTTAACTTCTATCCCGCAGGCGGTACTACTGCGGTTTTGTTGATTAAAGAAATAAATGAGGTTTGGAAAGAGTTCCGGCACGAAGCACCGGAACTAAGAAGAACCTAAAATGGTACTTCGTCTGCATCTTCGGTGGGTGTTGGTTTGGCTTTGCCGATAACCTCCACTTCCTTCGGCCATGCGTGAATTTTGATGTTGTTTACATGGCAATTCAATGAAGCTTTTGCCGTTCCATCAGCACCACTGTAAGCAGTAACATAAATGCGTCCGCTTACTTCTACCAATGTGCCTTTTTTTAAGTTCGCTGCCACTTTGGAGCTAATCCAGTAAGAACAGTTGTAGTAAGTAATTAATTGGGTTGCCTCACCGTTCTTTGGTTTGTAATAGTCATTGACGGCAATAGAAAAGTTTACCACTTCTCTTTCATCTTTCAGAACATTGACGACTGCATCTCTGGTTAGTCTGCCTACGATTGTCATAGTTGTAAATTTTAATAGTGAATAAAAACGGTATAATCAGTTATTGATAGCTAATGATTGGTTCGGCATATCGGGCAAAAGCACCGGGACTTTTTGCAGTTCTTTAGCTTACGCTCAAAGCTGCGGTCTCCTTCAAGCCATACTCTTACTACTTGCCAGCGAATGCCGTGATTATTTACTGCTGCTAAAAGTTTAGCTCCTCTGTTGCTTAGGTGCAGTTCGATGCGCTGCATTAAATCATCTTCCACAAAGCCGATATAGTGTTGGGCATGATGTAATTTCTCTTGGAAGTGTATCAGGTAAACCATAAAAAACTGTTTTGAAAAAGAAAAAAGGGAAAAAAAGAAAGCATCAGAAGAAGCGGCTTAGGTGAAAGCCAAAAGGAAACGCAATAAATGAGGGGCTTTGTGAGCGGGACTTTGTGTTTATGGCGTAGTCTTTTGGCAGCCAGGCTTTATATATGCTATGGTTCTGTTGTGTCGCTTGGAAGCCGCTAACTTCGCTGCCTTTTTATCCCTTTGATTTTACAAAACAGCCTTTAGTAGTCTTGTATATTATTCTTTATAGTGTCTTGTTCTTTTCAGTGTCTTTGCTGGATGTTGCGACAAAGGAGCATCTTCCGGCGCAATAGCTTTGTTTAGGTGCAGTTCCTGCAAACCATAGCTAACCATTATGTCCTTGCAGGTACTGCACCGGTCTTTTATACATTTCATCTTCTTAAAAAATGTGATTGCTGATATTTAGATGCGGGCGACTGGCTCTTGCTGTGGGAAGCCGAAGGTGGCTATTGTATAGCTTTGTGGGCGGGCATAGCTACCGTAGGCTGAAGCGAATCTGCCGAATAGATTTACAGAACGTACAATTGAGTGACACAACAGAAGCTAAATCAGGGGTTTGCAGCCGGTCAACAAAATCTCAAAAAAAATATAAAATATAATGGTGGACACCCCCCTGCCGTTCTACTTTCGCTAATTGCATAAATCTGATGATATGTTACAAAGTGAATTAACCGGCGACTTGAAGAAGCGGCTTTCAACCGTGAAGGGGCAAATTGAAGGGATTATTAAGATGCTGGATGAAGAAACTGACCCTGATAAAATACTGGTGCAATTTAAGGCTGCTGACCAGGGGCTGCAAAAAGCTCACTACCTGCTTATGGATGAGGTCTTTAGAAAAAGCCTTGCCTTGAAACTGGTGCAGGTAATGAATGCCTGTCCGGGTAATTGTCAGGATGCAGAAAAAATAGAGTACATGAAAAAGCAATTTCCGATGCTTGAATTTGACCAGTTGACTTCACAAATGAAAGAAGTGAATGCAATAGATAAACGTTTGGAAAAGCACAACCAAAATATTTCGGAAAAAGGTTTGGATGACACCCCCCCTGCCAAGTGACATTTGCTTTATCATTAAAAAAATGTTATGGAAAATCTGAACAAAAGAAAGATAGAATTATTTACTGCCGGTTGTGCTGTTTGTGAACCGGTGGTTGAAATGGTAAAAGCAATGGCTTGCAGTTCTTGTGAGGTGGTTACTTATAATCTCTCTGAACCCTGTGAAACAAAAGTGTGCCTTGAAAAAGTAAAAGCTTACGGCATTAAAGCATTGCCTGCAATTGCTGTAAATGGTGAACTTTTATCGTGCTGTCAAAATAAAGGTATTTCGGCTGAAGAACTCCAAAGGGCTGGGATTGGAAAAGCTGAACTGGTTTAACTGTTACTAACTGGCTGCTTAAATCTCCTTATTATTTATCTAATTTATTATGGCAATAGAAAGTGTTCAAATGAAGGTTTCAGGGCTGATGTGTTCCTTCTGTACTATGAGTGTGGAAAAGGCATTGAAGCGGTATCCTGCAATCAAAAGTGTGATGGTGAACCTGGTGCATGGTATTGTACTGGTTGAAGCTGATAGGGCTAAGATGAACAGGGAGCAATTGGCTGATGCTGTTGAAAAGTTGGGTTATTCTGTTTCTTCTACTGAAGTACAACAATATAAAACTGATGAAGAACTTTTTAGCCTGATAAAGCAACGTGGTACGATTGGCATGGTTGCTTCCATTATTGATTTGCTTGTTGACTCTTTGAATTTGTTCGGGCTTCCGCAGCAGTACAGAAGTTACTTTAGTTTGGCTGTAGCTGCCTTTGTTTTGTTTTGGGTAGGATACCCAATACTTCGTAAAACGATTATGGCTGTAAGGCAAAGAGTAATCAATGCCAATGTGCTGTTGTCTGCCGGTGCTTGGGGCTCTTTTATCGTTGGTGCTATTTCTCTTTATAATCCTGTGTTTCCAAATTTTTTGCCTGTTGCTGCATGGTTAATGTCGCTGCACTTATTCTTTGGTTATTTCAAGTTAGATACCCGTAAGAAAGCATCTGATGCAGTTCGTAAACTTATCAACCTGCAACCGGCAAGAGCAAGGGTGTTGAGGGGTGAACAGTTTGCAGATGTATTGACCAAAGATGTATTGGTAGGTGAAGTTGTTGAGGTTAGACCAGGTGAACGTATTCCTTTGGATGGTGTTGTAGTAAATGGTGGGGCAAGTGTGGATGAAGCAAGTTTTACCGGTGAAAGCACACCTGCTATAAAAGAAGTTGGTTCTAATGTTATCGGTGGTACTTTAAATCTTGATGGTGCTTTACAAATAAAGGTTTCCAAGATTGGTCAAGATAGTTTCCTTAGTCAGATAGTTAGCTTAATGAGCCGTATTGCTGAAAAGAAACCACCTGTTGAACTGTTGGCAGATAAGCTAATGAACTATTATGGTCCTGTTGTATTTATAGTTGCAGCCATTGGTTTTGTGGTTTGGGGAATTGCTACAGGCAATTACATACAGGCAACACTTGTGCTGCTGACTACTGTTATCATGGGTTACCCCTGTGCATTAGGAATAACAACCCCTATGCTTGCAGCGATAGCCGGTGGTAAAGGAATTTCTATTGGTTTGTTAGTAAAGGCAAGTGAAGTGTTCTATGGATTGTCGAGAGTAGATACGATTGTCTTTGATAAAACCGGTACGCTTACTTATGGCAAACCTACTGTTACAGATGTTCATGCTTTTAATGGCGATAGTATTGAATTGTTATCTATTGCGGAAGCATTGGAAAGCAAATCGGAACACCCGATAGGACAAGCCATTGCTTTCTTTGCTACAAAAGAAGGTGCTCCCAAGTTGTCTATAAATAATTTTAAAGCTATACCTGGTAAGGGAGTAACAGGTAACTTGAACGGCGAACCTGTATTGGCTGGCAAACCTTCTTTTATTGAACAAAGCGGCATTGGTGTAGCAAGTGAAATCAGAAATTCGATAAGTGCTTTAGGTAGTGAAGGTAAAACTGCTGTTCTTATTTGTAAGGGTAATGCTGTTATTGGCGTTATTGCTTTACAAGATACTCCACGTCCTACAGGTGAACAGGTAATTGCGAAAATGAAGCAACGGGGCATGAGAACTGTAATGCTTACCGGCGATGCTAAACAAGTGGCTGGACCGATTGCCCAAAGATTGGGAATTGATGAAGTCCAGGCTGAATTGCTGCCGGGTGAAAAAGCCACTGCTATTGAAGCATTACAAAAGAAAGGTTACAGGGTTGCAATGGTTGGCGATGGTATCAATGATGCTCCTGCTTTGGCTCAATCTGATGTGGGTATTGCCATTGGTGCAGGAACTGATGTTGCTATTGAAGCTGCCGGTGTTATCCTGATTGGTGACCGGTTGATGGATGTGTTAAATGCTGTTATCTTAGGTAAGGCAAGCTATAAGACGATGACAGGAAATGTGATTGTAGCTGTGTTGTTTAATATCGTTGGAATGTTGCTTGCAACATTAGGCTTGATAACTCCGATGCTTGCTATAGTAGTGATGATTGTGAGCATTTTTGCCATCTTGCTCAATACACTGCGAATAAGAGCATTGAAGCTGGAAAAAGTATCTTTAGAAACAACAGCAGCATTAATGGAGACAAGTTTTAAAGTCACAAATATGGTGTGTGAAGGCTGTGCCGAAAAAATAACTACTGCACTTACTGCATTGCACGGTGTGAAAACAGTGAAGCCGAAAGTTATTCAGAAGCAAGTGCTGATAAACTTCTATCCTGAACAAATAAAGCAGGATGAATTGAAGAAGGTTCTGGAAAAAGAAGGTTTTAATGCCGTTGAATTATAAAGGTTCTATCAACAAATAATTGTAAAACAAACAAACTATGTTAACGATGAAATCATTGTTTATGAAAGTATCAATGTCTTGCGTTTTGGTTATTGCCTTAGCAATAACATCATGTGCTAAACAACAAAAGAAAGAAGATAAAACAACTCCAAAAGAACAAACAAAACAAGTAGTGATGCAAACGGTAAAGATGCCTGTGAATGGCATGGTGTGTAATGCCTGCCAATCGAATGTAAAGAAAACGATTAAGTCTGTAGATGGTGTTGCTGATGTGGAAGTAAACCTTGAAAAGAAATTTGCTGTGTTTACGTTCGACCCTAAAAAAATGAATGTTGAACAGGTACAAAAAGCAGTGAATGATAAAGGTTTTGAAGCCGGTAAGCCGCAAGAAGTAAAGCAATGACTTTAGAACAGTTTATTCAACAATTCAGTCAATCATTAGCTCAAGGCTCTGCTTTGAGCTTATTGATTGCTGCGGGTGCAGGAGTAATAACCTGAAATAGCTACAATATGATCTGACAGTTTAGTGGACCCTGTCCGTAGGACAGGACCTATGCATTTTTAAACTTGATAAAGAACTACTACTATTATTACCT
>JGI12383J13903_1000878_pt1 | contig 18032 bp, 15 predicted proteins | sample Passage237B_FD_13903 | JGI IMG/M metagenome (IMG submission 13903)
GGTGTTGGCGGGCCAGATGGCGGCCACGCCGTGCGCCTGGACCCATTGCTCCTTCACGATGCGCTCCAGCATCGTCCGCGCATCGTCGTACAGCTGCCTGGCCTGTGCGCCCACCACCTCGTCCTCCAGGATGCGCGGGAACTTGCCCGCGAGCTCCCAGCTCATGAAGAAGGGCGTCCAGTCGATGTAGGACACCAACTCGGCCAGCGGATAATTGCGGTAGGTGAACACACCCGTGCTCTTCGGTACCACGGGCGGCTCGGCAGCGAAGTCGATCGCGAACTTTTTCTCGCGCGCTTCAGTGAGCGGCAGGTACTCCTTCTCGCGTTGGTGGCCTTCGTACTGGGCGCGCACCCGCTCGTACTCCGCCTTCACCTCCTGCGTGAAACGGGTGCGTTCATTGTCGCTGAGCAGGTTGCTCACCACCGGCACGCTGCGACTGGCATCGATCACGTGCACCACGGGCTTGCTGTAATGCGGCGCGATCTTCACCGCGGTGTGCACGCGACTGGTGGTGGCACCACCGATCAGCAGCGGCGTGTCGAAGCCTTCGCGCTCCATCTCCTTCGCGACGTGCACCATCTCATCCAATGAAGGCGTGATCAATCCGCTGAGGCCGATGATGTCCACCTTCATCTCGCGGGCGGTCTTCAGAATGGTGGCGCTCTGCACCATCACCCCGAGGTCGATCACCTGCCAGCCGTTGCACGCCAGGATCACGCCCACGATGTTCTTGCCGATGTCGTGCACGTCGCCTTTCACGGTGGCGAGCAGCACCTTCTTCGCATCGGCCTTCATACTGCCCATGACCAGCCCGGCCTTCTTCTCCTGAAGGAAAGGCTCCAGATAGGCCACGGCGCGCTTCATCACACGGGCGCTCTTCACCACTTGCGGAAGGAACATCTTCCCGCTGCCGAAGAGATCGCCCACCACGCTCATGCCGGCCATCAGTGGTCCTTCGATCACCACCACGGGATCCACGTACTTCACGCGGGCCTCTTCGGTGTCCTGCTCGATGAACTCCGTGATGCCATGTACCAGCGCGTGCTTCAGGCGGTCCTCCACGGTGCCTTGGCGCCACGCGGCCTGCGCGGCCACCGCCTCCGCTGAAGGCGCCCCCTTGAACTGCTCGGCGAAGGCCACCATGCGCTCGGTGGCATCGGGCCGACGGGCCAGCAGCACATCCTCCACGTGCTCCAGCAGGTCCTTCGGGATCTCGTCGTACACGCCGATCTGTCCGGCGTTGACGATGCCCATGTCGAGGCCCGCCTTGATCGCATGGTAGAGGAAGGCGGTGTGGATGGCCTCGCGCACGGGTTCGTTGCCGCGGAAGCTGAAGCTCACGTTGCTCACGCCGCCGCTGGTCAATGCCCCCGGCAGGTTCTGCTTGATCCAGCGCACCGCCTCGATGAAGTCGATGGCGTAGCGGTCGTGCTCGGGCATGCCCGTGGCCACGGTGAGGATGTTCGCATCGATGATGATGTCGTGCGGCGCGTAGCCGGCCTGCTGCGTGAGGAGGTCGTAGCTGCGCCTGGCGATCTCGATGCGCCGCTCGAAGGTGTCGGCCTGGCCCTGCTCATCGAAGCACATCACCACGGTGGCGTGGCCGAGTCGCTTGATGATCTTGGCCTGTCGCAGGAACTCCGCTTCCCCTTCCTTCAGGCTGATGCTGTTGGCGATGCCCTTGCCTTGCAGGCATTTCAAACCTGCCTCGATCACGGCGAACTTGCTGCTGTCCACCATCACCGGCACGCGGGCGATGTCGGGTTCGGCGGCGAGCAGGTTGAGGAACTTCGTCATGGCCGCCACGCCATCGATCATGCCCTCGTCAAGGTTCACATCGATCATCTGCGCGCCGTTCTCCACCTGCTGGCGGGCCACGCTCACGGCCTCATCGTAGTTGCCGTTCTTGATCAGCCTGCGGAAGGCCGCGCTGCCCGTGACGTTGGTGCGCTCGCCGATGTTGACGAAGTTGGCGCCGGCGAAAATGCGGAGCGGCTCTAGGCCGGAGTAGGTCGGGATGCTCATTGGAAATGCGGGTTCACCACAGAGGCACAGAGGGCACGGAGAAATACAAAGGCAGACATGGGTATTACTCCACTTGGTGTGCGAACGTGAAAGGCTCGATCAGTACACGACCATCCACCATCTCCATTCGAGCATAGCCATGAAACTGTTTCGTTCCGACGGAAGACAGAAACACCTCATAAGCGGCGCACTCAGTCCCGTGCTCGAGAGGCAATCGAAACGTATCCGGTTCTGAGATGATGAAGTACTGTGTGAAGACCGCATTGGTATCAGAAACACAGATCGTTCCTCGCACAGTGTCACCCACGGCGAAAGGACCTTCATTGACCGAGAGTCTTAATCTGGATACATCCTCAGCCTGACCACAACCGGTCAAGCAGATTCCCAGGAACGCCAGTACTCGCGTGAGCGATTGCAGCGGAAAGCCCGCAAGCGAGGAGGAACGACGAGTGCGGACTTGTAGCGGAAAGCGCGACCCCGAGGCTTTGCGAGGGGGCACGCCCAAAGTCAACACCAAGGAGCTATTGCATTCCTCTGTGCCTCCGTGCCTCTGTGGTGAAGTATTCATGCCAGTGCCGGCTGTACACGCGGCGCATGTTTCGCTGCCTCCTTCGCCAGCGCGGCGATATGCTCCGGCGTCGTTCCGCAGCATCCACCCACCACGTTCACCCAGCCGTTGGCCATGAACTCGCCCACGAGCCGGGCGGTGACCTCGGGCGTTTCGCGGTACTCGCCCATCTGGTCGGGCAGGCCGGCGTTGGGGTAGATGCTCACCCGGCAGGTGCTCTGCTCGGCGATCACCTCGAGGTAGGGCCGCATCTGGGCCGCGCCCAGCGCGCAGTTGAGGCCCATGCTGAAGAGCGGCACATGCTGCATGCTGATGAGGAAGGCCTCGATGGTCTGGCCGCTGAGGGTGCGCCCGCTGGCATCGGTGATGGTGACGCTGCACATGAGCGGCACACGCGTGTGGCGCGCTTCGAACACCTCGTCGATGGCGTAGAAGGCGGCCTTGGCGTTGAGCGTGTCGAAGATGGTCTCCACCAGCAGGATGTCCACCTCGGCATCGAGCATGGCCTCCACCTGTTCGCGGTAGGCCTCCACCAGCTGATCGAAGGTGACGGCGCGGAAGCCGGGGTCGTTCACATGGGGGCTGAGCGATGCGGTCTTGTTCATGGGCCCGATGGCACCGGCCACGAAGCGCGGCTTGCTGGGATCCATGGCGGTGTACTTGGCGCAGGCCTCCTTGGCGAGCCGCACGGAGGCGAGGTTCATTTCGCGCGCCAAGTGGCTGCACTCGTGCTCGGCCTGCGCGATGCTGGTGGCGCTGAAGGTGTTGGTCTCGATGATGTCGGCGCCGGCCGCGAGGTATTGCTCGTGGATGGTGCGGATGGCATCGGGCCGCGCGAGCGAGAGCAGTTCGTTGTTGCCCTTGAGCAGCACGGGGTGGTCCTCCATGCCCGGCGGGTGGAAGTCCTCCTCGGTGAGGCCGAGCTTCTGGATCATGGTGCCCATGGCCCCGTCGAGGACGAGGATGCGTTGTTGGGCGACTTGTTCGAGGGAGGTCATTGCGTGCTCGTATATGCGTGCTTTCTCTCGCGAATGCGGGGAGAATGGTGATAAGGGTGAAAGTGGTGAGAAAGTGGGCCCCAGAGCGCCGAGCACTTTCTCACCATTCTCTCCACCCTCACCATTCTCACCACCAGAAAGACAAAAGCCCCACCCGATGGACCGGATGAGGCATCAATGCTCCCGCTGGGGCACAGCTTCCTGATCACGGCTCATCTTCCCCCGGATCGTTCCGGAGCTGGATTTGGCACCTACCCGATGGTTGCCCACCGGACGGTTGCCAAGGCTTCGCAGGGCCAGTCCCTCCGCCTTTCTGGATAAGCGATGGAAAGAACGCGGGCCGAAGATAGGGCGGGCACGGACCTTTCTGTTCGGGAAAAGCAACGGTGGGGCCCTGCGCACTCGTCTTAGGCATAAACCCACACCCCATGCGTACATCCCTACTCCCGCTCGTACTGTTGGCCGCGAGCATACTCCCGCAATGGGCCGATGCACAGAGCACCCACATGATCATGACCGTGGGGAACTCGTTCTCGCCCGATGTGGTGAACGCCGTGGTGGGTGATGAGATCCATTTGATGATCGCCGCCACGCACACCTTCACCCAAGTGGACCAGGCCACGTGGAACGCCAATGGGAATACGCCGAACGGAGGATACGACTTCGGATCGGGCGAGCACACCTTCACGCTGAACACGCCGGGCACGATCTACTACGTGTGCCAGCCACACGCCAGCATGGGGATGAAGGGGCGGATCATCGTGAGCGATGCCACCGGGGTGGACGAACATGCGTCGACGGTCGCTGGGACGCTTTCGCCCAATCCGGCCAATACCGTTGTGCGCGTAACGATCGAAGGTCTGAGCCGCGCCACCCGCATCGAACTGCACGACATGAAGGGCACCCTGGTCTTCTCCGGCTTCACCGCCGCGGACGGATCATTGGACGTGAGCGCCCTACCGATCGGGACCTATGTATGCCTCGTGTACGATCGTGCGGGCGAGGCGGTGCTCCGGCGATCGCTGGCGATCCAACATTGAGCGAGGACCGGCAGACCTGTTGCACAGGCGGGGCACCCCACCGAGCAAGCCCGGCGCGCGACCGGATCGCCAACATAGGACGGGAACAGGAGTGGTGACGCGGTCGGGCCGACAGGGCCCGCCCGCCTACCCTACCTTGGTGCCATGCTGAAAGGCGTGAAGGAGACCCTGAGGTCGTTCGTGCCGCAGCAACTGCTCAGGTGGCGTTCACAGATGCACAAGGCGCGCGAGGAGCGGGCCGTGCATGCCGCCGAGCGCGTGTTCGCGGCCGCGGGCACTGAACCGCGCTGGTTGTCCAGACAGGACCTTGAACGGATGTGCGCGCAGTACACCTGCTCCCACGAGTACGGTTACGACGCCGCTTCCTTCGAACGTCGGGGCCGGGAGCGGGCGGCCAGGATCCTGCATGAATTGCCGGACCCTTCGCTCGTGAACTTCCTCGACCTGGCCTGCATGGACGGCATGACCGCCGCCGCATTGCAAAAGCAAGGCAAGCAGTGCTGGGGCGTGGACCTGAATGGGCGGAATTTCGATCCACGTGCACGGGCCGCAGGCGTGCACTTGGAGGAAATGGACGCCATGGCCCTTTCCTTCCCGAACGACCGCTTCGATGTGGTGTACTCGTTCAATGCCTTCGAGCATTTCAGCGATCCGGAGCGCGCCTTGGACGAGGCCCTGCGCGTGACCCGCTCCGGAGGCTACGTGTACCTGCACTTCGGTCCGCTCTATGGTTCGCCCAAGGGCATGCACGCCTATCGCGAGATCCCCGTGCCCTATTGCCAATTCCTGTTCCCGCTGGCGATGATGAACGACTACCTGAGGGAACAGGGCCGATCCCCCATAGACCCCGACCATTGCAATGGCTGGCCCGTGCAGCGCTACCGCCATGTGTGGAAGAAGGCGGAGACCCGTGCCACGATCATCACCTGGGAAGAGTACACCGACACCCGGGAGCTGGAGCTGGTCAAGCAATACCCTTCGTGCTTCCGCAGCAAGACCGATCACTTCGACGACCTTGTGGTGAGCATCTTCCACATGGTGTTCCGGAAGCGATAATGCGCCCAAGGAGCGCACCCGCGATCACCCCTGTGCGTCGGCGAACTCCTTGAAGAAGGCCACGATCCGCTTGCGGAAGAGGAGGAAGAGCAGCAGGTAGGGCACCGCCATCAGGTAGAGGATGCCCGTATTGAGCCCGCGGCCCACGGCCTGTTCGCCGCCGAAAGCCCCGTTGCCGTTCTCCACCACCGCCTTGCACATGGCACAGCCCTGGGCCAGCACCTCGGCAGGTACGAGCAAGGCGGCCCCGAACAGGAGCAGGAGTGCCAGTTTGCGGAACATGGTGCCAAGATAACGCTGGAACGAGCTCGGTCGGTCGGCGCCCGATGTGGCCGACAGGCGGGTCACCTCAATAGTAGGGCGAGATCATCAGGTACACCACCACCCCGCTCACGCTCACGAAGAACCACACGGGCCAGACCCAGCGCGCCAGCTTGCGGTGCTGCGGCCACCGGGCCGAGAGCGAGCGATAGGCCGTGAGCAGGATGAAGGGCAATGAGCCGGCAGCCAGCACGATGTGCAGGGCCAGCAGCACGTAGTACACCACCTTCATGGTGCCTTGGCCCCCGTATGGCGTGCTGCCCGCGAAAAGGTGGTGCATGATGTAGCTGATCAGGAAGAGCACCGACAGCAGGATGGCCCCGAGCATCACCGTGCGATGCACGCCCCAGCGACCCGCCTTGGCCGCGAACAGGCCCACGAGCAGCAGGAGGCTCACCACGGTGTTGATCACGGCATTGATCCGCGCGAACACATGCACATCCCACGTGCCCGATGTGGGCACCTGCACCCGGTCGAGCACCACGACCGCGAGGAACACGATGACGGAAAACACCCAAACCCATCGCTTGGCGGTGCCCTCAGGCACCGAGATCGAGGCACGCGGATAGGGCTCCTTCATCGGCGACGGGCGCGTTCGGCCTCGGCGGCCTTGATCCGCTCCTCCTTCAGCAACATCTTCAGATCGGCCGCGAGCGCATTCATCCCGGCGGTGGTGGTGCCGTCGTACATGCCGCGGATGTGGCGCCGTTTATCCACCAGCACGAACTCACCCGAATGCAGGAACCCACCGGGCTCCATCACCTCTTCCCGGGCCGCAAGGAGATAGCCTTCGGAGCCCTGTAGATAGAGGTCGGCCTTGTCGCCGGTGAGGAATTTCCAACGGGCGGTATCGGCCTGCAATCGCCTCGCATATTCGCGCAACACCTCGGGGGTGTCGTGCTCGGGGTCCACCGTATGGCTCAGGAACACAACGTCCTTGTAGGCCTCATCGTTCAGCTTCAGCTGGAGCTGCTGCATCTGCACGCCCATCCTGGGGCAGATCGTGGTGCAGCGCGTGAAGAAGAAATCGACGATCAGGATCTTGCCTTCCACATGGTGGTCGGTGAACGGTCGGCCGAACTGGTCGATGAGGGAGAATGGCGGCACCGTATGGTAGATGGTGTCGACCACCATCTTCCCATCGCGCTCAACGAGCACGGTCTCCTTCGGGCCGTAGTAAGGCAGGAAGTTGAACTTGTGCCTCACCAAGCCCAGCAGGGGCGAGAAGAACACGAACAGGCCCAGGACGAAGGCGGCGATACCGCCCAGCACGGCGATCTTTTTCCAGCGCGCGGGTCGGGGACGGTCGGTCACCTCAGAAATACGTGTTCCAGACCCAGTGGATGTACTGCGACTCCCAGATGGCGATCCAGACCAGATAGAGGATGAACAGCGCGTACGGCAACAGGATGATCGCGCGGATGTTGCGGCGCTCGTCGCCCAAGTGCATGAACACGGCCACGATGTAGCCCGCCTTGATCAGGGTGAGCACCACGAAGGTCCATTTCACCAGTTGCCAGCTACCTGGGAACCACTCCTTCCAGTAAGCCCCCACAGCCACCTCGATCGTGGTCACCACCGCCAGCAGCAGGGTCACCATCCAGATCTTGCGGCGGATCTTCCGACCGGCCTCCTCGCTGTGGTGGGCGTCCAGGCTGTATTCGATGATGTCGTCGCGTTCCATGTTAAGCGCTTATCGGACCGCCGAAGCCTCGGCGAATGCGTTGGTTGACGGATCAGAGCAGGTAGAAGAAGGTGAACACGAACACCCACACCAAGTCCACGAAGTGCCAGTACAGACCGGCCTTCTCCACCATTTCGTAGTGGCCGCGGCGGTGGAACACCCCTTTGATCACCATGAGCAGCACGATGAGGTTGATGACCACCCCGCTGAACACGTGGAAGCCGTGGAAGCCCGTGATGAAGAAGAAGAAGTTGGCGTACTGCGCCGGGCCGTACTCGTTGCGGTCCATGTTGGCGCCGTCCACGTACGCCACGCGGTCGTTCCACAGGGCCATGGCCTCGGCGCCATCGATACGCTCGCCGGTCAGGTAATGGCCGGGCTCGGCGCGCAGCAGGTGGAAACCCTCGGCGTTGGCGGGGTCATGCGTGTCGTGGGCATCGTTCTGCACCCAGTACTTGGCGCCGTCGGAGGTGGTGATGTAACCGCCGCCACCGTGGATGAAATGGCTCCACTCCCACGCCTGGCTGCCCACGAAGAAGGCCCCGCCCAGCACGGTGAGGAACAGCCACTTGATCACGCCCTTCTTGTCCATGCGGTGACCGGCCTCCACGGCCAGCACCATGGTCACGGAACTGAAGATCAGGATGGCCGTCATCAAGGCCACGTAGATCAGCGGATAGCTGCCGTGCAGGAAGGGCAGCGCGCGGAACACTTCCTCCCCGATGGGCCATGCCTCGGTGGTGCTGTGGCGCACGAACCCGTACGCCGTGAGCAGCCCCGAGAAGGTGAGCGCATCGGACACAAGGAAGAACCACATCATCATCTTCCCGTAGCTGATGCTGAACGGGGAGCGTCCGCCGCCCCACAGGACGTCGTTGCTCAAGGCTTTGGTAGCTTCTCCGGCCATGGTCGTCTTTGCGGCGGCAATGTTAGTGAACAATGAGCAGGAACGAAAAGAGGTAGACCCACAAACCTCCCAGGAAGTGCCAGTAGACCGTTCCGGCCCACAGGCCCACATGGTCCTGTGGTGTGTAGCGGCCCATCAAGGCCATCACCACCATCACCAGCAGGCTGAGCAGGCCGAACACAAGGTGCGCCAGGTGCGCTCCGGTCAGGGCGAAGAAGTATGAGCTCGACGTGTTCTTCTGCTCGTCCAGCTCGGCGTTCAACGGTCTGGCACGTTCCACATCGGAGGGGTGGAAGAACTTCCCGTTCTCTTCGATCAGGGCCTCGCCCTCGAACCGGATGGTGTAGTCCACCCCGTACACGCCCTTGTTGTCCAGCACCTTGCTCACCAAGAAGTTGCCGCTCTTCGTGAGCTCGCCCCAGCCCTTGAACTGGCTCCACGTGAACACCAGCCCCAAGGCCAGGGTGACCAGCAGCAGGGGGGCCACCGCAGCGCTCCTGCCCTGTCGGGCCGATACCAAGGCCAATTGCACGAAAACGCTGCTCACCACGATGGCCGCCGTGCTGACCAGGAAGGGCTTGGGCATCTTGATCTCCACCCAATAGCCGCCGCTCATGCTCACCACGTATGCGCTGGTGAGCCCTGCGAAGAACATCACGATGGCGAACACGATCAACCAGGTGACCGTGCGGCGACCGCGGATGGCGCGTTGCTTTTCCTCTTCCCTCGTGAACGCGTTAGCGGTCATAGCCTGTCGATCACATACATGATCTGCACCACGGGCAGGTACAGGAAGCTGGCGAACATCAGGCGGCGGGCGTCCTTCCGCTCATGGGAACGCCACAGGCGGAAGGCCGGCAATACCATCACCAGACCGGCCAGCACGCTGGCGGCCAAGGCATACGGACCAACGAAACCGAAGGCCCACGGCAACATGCCCACCGGGATGGTGAACAGGGTGTAGAGCAGGATCAGGAAGGCACTGCGCCCGTCCTGCCCACCTACGGACGGAAGCAGGCGGTATCCGGCGCGGGCGTAGTCCTCGTGCAGCACCCAGGCGATCGCCCAGAAATGCGGGAACTGCCACATGAACTGCATGGCGAAGAGCAGCCCGGCACCCAGATCGAAGCGGCCCGTGGCGGCCACAAAGCCGAGCATGGGCGGGAAGGCCCCGGGGAAGGCGCCCACGAACACGGCCCAGGCCGAATGCTTCTTCAGCGGCGTGTACAACGCCACGTACATGAACAGGGAGATGAACGCCAGGATGCCCGTGAGGGGTCCGAACTGCAGCCAGAGCAGGAAGGTGGCCAGACCGCCGGCCACGAAAGCCGTCACCGTGGCCTCGCTCATGCTCAGGGTGCCCTTCACCAACGGACGGCCCTGCGTGCGCTGCATCAGCCCGTCCTCGCGCACCTCCAGCACCTGGTTCAGGGCGTTGGACGCGCCGGTGAGCAGGGTGCCGGCCACCGCCAGCCACAGGATCCCCGCCCACGAGACCTCTCCCGCAGGCACGGCGAACAGATAGCCCAGAACGGCACTGAACACCACCAGCGAGGCCAGCCGAAGTTTGAACAACACGGCCACCTCACGCAGCTTCAGGAGCGGCGATGCGGCCGTGTATGTGTCGGTACGGGACAAGGGAGGAAAGTGGCCGCAAAGCTACCCATTGGCACCGATATGCGCCTCCCTTGCCGATACGATCGCGCTCCACGGGCCCCGGCCTCCCGCAAGCCCCTGTGGGAAAGGGCGATGCGCTTTACGGGATGACGTAGCGCACCTCCTGCTCGGGATGGCGTTCGCGGAAATGGCACACGATCCCGATGGTGAACACCCATGTGTCCTGTGCCGGTCCGAAGTGCGGCGTACGCAGGCGGTACAGCGCCGAAGCTTCCATGCGCGTGGCGGTGTTCGGGTCCAGCAGCCAGCCGCCCCGAAGCTCCCCGTGGAAGAGGGTCATCTGGTCCCGGTCGCCGGTGCTGTACCCGTTGTTGATCCATTGGTTCTGGGCGTTCCTCGGCCGGTCGGACTCGGGTCGGAAAATGTTGTTGCCGTAGCTGTACACACTGTCGGTGCCCAACCAGGCCATGCTGGCCCGCAGGCCGTAGTGCCACCTGCCCTGGTCCCGGCCCACGTGCAGCAGCACCTCGTGGAAGTTCGACCCGTAGGGGTGGGCCAGCGGCTGCGCCATGTGGGCGTAGTTCTGGCGCGTATCGGAGTGGGTGAACATGAAGGGCCGCACGAAATCCCATTCCGCCCGCACCGACAGACCCTGCACACCGAGCACATCGCGGGCATGCACCCCGGCCTGCATACCGTACTTGTTGGCGTACCACTTCGACCCGTTGCGCACCCGTTCCAGCAGGAACTCGTCCAGCATGAACTGCGTGTACACGGTCGTTCTCCCGCCCACCTTCGCGCTCAGCCCCAGCCCCAGCAGGGCGTTGTCAGGCGAACCGATGTTGTACTCAGCCGGCCGGTAGAACAGCACCGGGTTCAGGTAGGTGAGGTCGAACTCACGCGGGAACAAGCTGTCGCCCTGGCTCCACACGATCGCCTCGAACAACGCTATGTTCACGTGCTTCGTGGCGTTCCAGGAGAGGTAGTGCATGCTGGTGTACTTCCGATGGAAGTCGGCCGCCACTCCTTTCGCCCCCCGGATGTCGTTCATCATCGTGAACAGGTTCACGTACCGGAAGCGCCACACGTTCGTGGTGATGCGCAGGAAGGGATAGCTGTACGCTTCGTCGGAAAGGAACAACGAGCGGTACCCCTCGCCGAGGAAATTGCGGCCGCGCCCCAGGGTGAAATTGAAGTACTTGCCGGGGTCCCAGCTCACGTAGGCGTTCCAATCGTAGTGCGTCACGCCGTCGGGATCCCCGTAGGCATAGCCTTCGCCGGGGGTCACCTGGGTGGCCCGTACAAAGGTGTCCACGTACGAGGCGAAACGCTGTCCCCAGCCCATGCCGTCCAGGTGGAACGACAGCGTGGCGCCCGCATCGGCATCCAGCCAGAGGCCGCCTCCGCCTTTGTACACCGCCCCCCTGCCATCGGGCTCGAAGCCGCCCGCAGCGTCGAGCAAGGGGCCCCAGCGCACCTTCCGGCCGTTGCGCACACCTGCCCAACGGTCCAAGGTCTTCAACGCCGCCTCCGGCCGCAGGCTGTCCACGCCGGGCAGGGCGTCGATCTCGCTTTTCCGGTACGGCCTTATCGCCGTGTGCACCGGCGACCCCACCGCATGGATCGCGTTCGCCAGGGAACTTTCCACCTCGCGCGAAAGCGGCATCCAACCCGTTTGCGCCAGCACCGGGCCACCGATGAGCCACAGCAGACCTGTCAGGTATCCCGCCCTCATGAGCGCCGTGGCTTGTTCAGCACGAAGGGCAGCATGGCCAGCGACACCGCGGTGGTGAACAGCACCATGAAGCCCACGTTGGGCTGCCAGTAACGGGTGATCAGGCTGAGGCCGATGATCAGCAACGCGTAGGCGTACAGCGTGAAGGTGGTGCCCCTGTGGCCCAGCCCCAGGTCCAGCAGGCGGTGGTGTATGTGATTACGGTCGGCAGTGAAGGGCGATACCCCTTTCGCCGTGCGGACGATGAACACCCGCAGGGTGTCGACCAACGGGTAGGCCAGCACCGACATGGCGAACAGCGGGGTGGAGATCCGCTTGAGGTTGGCGGGCATGTGGGTGGTGTCGTGGTCGATCACGCGTATGGCGAGTACCGCCAGGATGGCCCCGATGATCAGGGAACCGCTGTCGCCCATGAAGATCCGGGCCGGATGGCTGTTGAACACCAGGAAGCCCGCCAGGGCGCCGGCCAGCACGAAGGCCAGCAGCGCCAGGGCCACATCGCCCGCCATGAAGAGCCACCAACCGAAGGCGCACGAGGCGATCAGGCCGATCCCTCCCGCCAAGCCGTCGACCCCATCGATCAGGTTGATGGCGTTGACCAGCACGATGTACACGAAAAACGAGAAGGCGATGCTGATGGTGACCGGCATCTCGTGCACCCCGAACAGGCCGTGCATGTCCTTGATGCGCATGTCGGCCATCACCACCAGGATGTAGCCTACCACCATGTGCCCCACGAGCTTCTTCACCGGGCTGAAGCCGATGATGTCGTCCTTCACGCCGATGAAGAACAGCAACACCATGGCGGCCAGCACGAACTTGAAGTCGGTGTAGGCCAGGCCCATGGCCCGGTAGAGCGTACGGAAGTCGCCATCGGCAGACCCGATCATGGACCCCTTGGGGAACCACAGGGCGTAGGAGAAGATGATGGCGGCGAAGATGATGATGCCGCCGATCGTGGGCACACTGCGTCGGTGCAACTTGCGCTCCTCCGAGGGCTCGTCCACCAGGTGCTTCATGCGCGCCACCTTGATGAGCGAGGGCATGGTGAAGAGCACCACGAAGAACGCGGTGAGCGCGCCGAGAATGAGGATGTAGCCGTGCTCCTTCACGCAATGGGGCGGTCAAAGATCGTGGTAGCGATTGAACAGACCCGTGCGCAGGGCGATATAAACATAGGTGCTCTGCTGACCGTCGTCCGCGCCCGGAAGATCACGGCGAAGCACACCAAGCGCCGCCCGCAGGTTGGTCTTCGGGTTGAAGAGATAGGACAGCTCCGCGTCCAGCAAGAACAGGTCGCGCCTGATCGTGGGCAGCTCCGGTACCGGGTCCGGGATCGGCCGGTCCAGGTCCCCATTCAAGCGCCTGCCGAGCGTATCCACCGCATAGGTGGCCAGGTTCACCTTGGCCCGCACCCGCATCCGCTCCTTGAAGCTCTTCTCCACGATGGCGACGCTCTCGGTGAAGTTCGCGCCCATGGGATGCGCCATCGGCAGGCCACTGTGCATGTAGGCCAATTGCTCGGGAGCGGCCATGTAGGTCCATGGCTGCGCCACGTTGTGTTCCAGATGCACGTTCAACCCGTTGATCAGGAGATCGAACCAACGCAGGCCGGCCTGCCAGGCATAACGGGCGTTGCCGGGGTCGTCCGTGCCGAACTGCCCGTACACGAACACCCCGTTGGCGAGGCCGATCTTCAGGTCCAAGCCCACCAGGCTCTTGTAGTCGCCACCGAACCCGGCCACCAAGGTGTTCACCCCGATCACCGGGTTCAACTCCAAGGCATCGAAGGGGGTCACCCCTTCCTCGTCGATATTGCGGAAGATGGTGGTCTCGAACAGGCCCGCCTCCACCCTGCCCACACGCACGGCGAAGTGGTTCGATCGCGCGCGCATCCACTGGAAAAGGGACTCGCTCGACTGGCCCGTGGGCAGACGATCGGCCTGGGTGAGGCCGTGCTGCAATTTGCTGTGCCAGCTGGTGTACTGCCAGCACCCCGAGGCGGGCATGACGCTGAACTTCAGGTACGGGGCACCGGCCGCATTATCGCTCAGCAGCACCGAGCGGTACCCATGGCCCACGAAATGGCGCCCATGGCCCATCTGCAGGTTCAACCACGCGGTGGGCGACCACGATACGCTGGCCTGCGACCAGCCCACGTCCATCTTGGTGGGCGTGACGAGCTTCGATCGACCATGGCCCGGCAGCGCGCCGGTGGCTCGAACGATGGTATGGAGGTATTGGGGCACCACCGTCTGGCTCTCATGGAACATGGTCTGGAACGACACCTTGCCGATGTCGCCCTTCACCAGGAAGCCCCGTGTGTTGTTGTAATAGCGGTTCGTGTCGGCGTACGGCGTGGCATCGCCCAGGTCGTGCCCCAGCTCGAAGTGGAACAGCGGGTCCAGGGACAAGCGCACATCCCCTTCGCGGTACTCGAACAAGTGGTCGCGAAAGATCTTCTCCTCGTAGTCGAAGTAGTACTTGGTGCTGTCGGGCTTGTAGCCCTGCACCGCCGAGAGATCGGCCCGCGACTCGATCACGGGCTTCAATCCTGTGATGACGGTGCTGCCTTTGTACGAAGCGCCTTTCTCCAGCCCGTCGGAGTAGTCCCGCTGGAGGGGGATGTCGTTGTGCTGTGAACGCAACGAACCACCGACCACCAAGAACGGCAACAGGAGTATGGACCCAAGATAGCGGAACATGCGGGCCGAAAGTAGGCGGCGAGTGGATCGGAAAGCCACCCGTGATCCTTATACTTGAAGGTAAAATCCGCACACATGAAGGCCTTGCTCTTCTCATCCCCTGTCTCAGCCCTGCTTTTGTGCGCCGCGCCCTCCAATGCACAAACACCCTGGGTCCCGAAGGATCTCCTCAATGAACCCCCTTCCCACGCCTGGCACTACCTCCCCAACAACGGCCAGGTGTTCGATGTGGAAGGGACCTTGCGGGAGGATGTGCTTTTCCACTCGGTGGGCACCTTCCCCACGCTCTATGCCATGAAGGGCAACCGCGTGGCCGTTTGCGTGCCGCAGCCGGACCTTCCCTCGCACGAGCATGACACCCTGTTCCGCATCGATCTGGCGTTCACAGGAGCGGGCGCGAACGAAACCACCCCGGTGCTCATGGAGGGGACGCCCCGGCGCTACAATTTCTACGAACAGTACACCCCGCAGGGAGTGACCGATGTGACCGGGGGCAAGCGGATCGTGTACCCCAACGTGTACGACTCGATCGATGTGCATCTGTACAGCAACCAATGGGGACCCAAATTGTACCTCGTGGTGCGCCCCGGCGGCAACCCCAATGACATCACCATCGCCTGGAGCGGGCAGGACAGCTTGAACCTCGACGTCGACGGGTTTCTGAAGGTCTGGTTCTTTCAGAAGTTCATCAAGCTTACCCAGGGCCTGGCCTACCAGCAGCAGGGCGAGGATATCGTGCTGGTGCCCTGGGAGGCCACGTACACCATTGATGCGAACGGCCTGCAGACCGGCTTCCAATTCGGCGGCTATGATCCGGAACTTCCCCTCATCCTTATCGTGCGGCCGCTGAACCCCAACGAGGCCATGCCCGGCGGCGGCGGATCCGGGCCGCCCGAGTGGTGTACCTTTTTGGCAGGGGCGCACGACGACCGCATGCTGGACGTAACGCACGACCCCGATGGGAATGTGTATGTGACTGGTACATCGCGGAGTACCGGCGGGCTACCCATTGAGGCTGGCGTTGCATTTCAATTTACCAATCAAGGACTGACCGATGCGGTCGTCGGCAAGTTCAATGAGCATTACGAGATCGAGGACGGGGCCGGCTGGATGACCTATTTCGGCGGGAGCGACAGTGACAAAGGCGTGGCACTGGCCTACGACCAAGTAAACGGAACTTCCCCTCATCCTTATCGTGCGGCCCCTGAACCCCAACGAGGCACTGCCCGGCGGCGGCGGATCCGGGCCGCCAGAGTGGTGTACCTTTTTGGCAGGGGCGCACGACGACCGCATGCTGGATGTAACGCACGATCCAGATGGCAATGTGTACGTGACCGGCAAGTCGCGGAGTGTAAGTGGGTTGCCCATTCAACCCGGCGTTGCATTTCAGCCTGACCTTCAAGGACTGACCGATGCGGTCGTCGGCAAGTTCAATGAGCATTATGAGATCGAGGACGGGGCCGGCTGGATGACCTATTTCGGCGGGAGCGACAGTGACAAAGGCGTGGCACTGGCCTACGACCAAGTAAACGGCCGGGTGGCGGTCACCGGCGCCATGGGTGAGCCGTTCACCTTTCCGAACATCCCCTTCGCCGGCAACCCTGGTGCGTATGGCAGCATAGGCACCGTGCCCTTTCTCAGCCAGTTCATCGCGTGGTTCGACGAACAGACGGGCCACGTGCAGTACTTCTCGCGCACACCCGGACATCTGGTGACCGACCACGACGGCGACGTGGAGGTGGACGCGTACGGCAACACCTACGTGGTGGGCCGCGGCCTGATGCCGAACATCGATGCGGAACTGGCCGTGAACCCACCCGGCGCATACGCGCAGCCCTACCACGGCGAGGAACCCATATGGCCCGAAGGCACAGGCTTCGTCATGCGTCTGGATCCCGAGGCCAACCTGACCTGGTTCACCACCATCGGCGGTCCGCGGAACGAGTTCGTGCATGCCTGCAAGGTGGACCCGGTGCATGATCTCCTTTACATCGTTGGAAGCACGCGCAGCCCCAACGACCCGGGCGTCACCGTTCAATGCGACCCGGGCGCCAGCTACTACGAATTTCCCCTCTGTCCGTATCCCGGCGGCTACAACCAATCCCTGTTCAACGGCTCCTCCTATTTCCCGCCGATAGGCGACAATTACTACGATGGGTTCATCATCCGGTTCAAGCTCTCCGACCTGACCTTGGATTGGAGCACCTATATGGGCGGTGCCATGGACGAGGGGATCTTCGACGTGGCGGTGGACAAGGACGGGCGGGTGTACGTGGCGGGCTGGAGCGAAACGCCGTATTATGCTGCCAACACCTGCGCCGCGCCCACGGACATGGAATTCCCGCATTGCGATGCCGGTGGGTTCTACGAGCCGGTGGCGGCCGGCAAGCGGTACTTCATCGCCCGCTTCGACCTGGACGCCAAATTGTCGTGGTGTACGAAGTTCGGCGACAATGCCACCGGCACCCATGAGCCGATCGCCCTCGCGCTGGACGAGGCCGACAACGTGTACCTGCACCATTCCACCTATCACCCGCCTGGCTACACGCCGCCCCTGCCACCGCTCCCGGCCTCCGGCCTATACCACCAAGGCCTGCACAACGACTGGATGCTGGGTGGCAAAAGCGATACCTACGTGGCGATGTTCAGCCCCGGTACGGACCATTTGTATACCACCTTTTTCGGCGGCATCGGGCACGATATCGCACGTGGGATCACGGCCACCACCGAACGGCTGTACGTATGCGGGTACACGCTGGCGCTGGCGAATTTCCCGGTACACGCACCGGACATCCCCGGCCACCAGCCCTACCTGAACCCCACCCCACAGGCCGTTCCCGGGCAGGACCGGGCCGATGGCTACATCGCCCAATTGCGCCAGAGCATCCCCATCGGCATGGACGAGCAGGCACAGGCCGCCGGTGATGGGCTGCTCATTTACCCCAACCCGGCGCAGGGCGATCTACAGGTGCGGCTGCCCAACAATTTTACGGGCCGGGGCGAGCTGATGATCGTGGACAAGCTGGGCCGATACGTGCAACGGCATGTGGCCAACGGGCTGCGTGGCACCTTGCTACCTGTACGTGGCCTGGCACCGGGCATGTATTCGGTAGTGCTGACCCAGGGAGGTCGTATCTGGCAGGGCCGCTTCATCGTAACCCAATAGCCATGACGACCTGGCTTGGCATGGCGGCGAACGTCCTGGCCTTGGTGGCAACAGCCAGCACGGCATCGGCCCAATGGCAGTCGCTGAACGGGGGGGTGAACGGGGGAGTACGATCGTTCGCGATCGCGCCCGATCATTCCCGCCTGCTCGTGGGGGGGGGGTTTCCTTATGTGCGGCAGGACAGCCTTCGGGCCAATGGCCTGGCTT
>JGI12383J13903_1000880_pt1 | contig 18005 bp, 15 predicted proteins | sample Passage237B_FD_13903 | JGI IMG/M metagenome (IMG submission 13903)
GGCTTCGGCGGCGTTCAGTTTCAGCAGAGTGCACTTGGCTGCGAATTCGTGCACGAGTGACAAATCATCGTGCGGTGGTCGCAGATTCACATCGAACACACGCCATGCGTCCGCGGGCAGAGTGTCGAACAGCCGGTCCAGCGCGGCGCGATTGAAACCGGAGCGTTGCGCCAACGAACCGTAAACGAGCGCGCGGGACGTCATCGCGACATGGAGCGAATCGTGATTCGTGGTGATTTGATCCCACGCCACGCTGGGAGTGATTTCGTAGGTGGCATCGCCCGTCTCCGAAAGCGACGCGCGCACATAACCCGTGGGCAATCCATGGTGCAGCGTGATCGTATCGGTGGAAAGTCCCCAAGCCTTGATCCGACGTAGCAGTTCATCGCCGAGCAAATCGCGACCGACGGCGGAAACGATTTTTACGTCAGCGCCATGGCGATGCAGATGATAGGCGACGTTGAAAGGCGCGCCGCCGGGATAGAGACCGTCCGGGAGAAAGTCCCAGAGAATTTCGCCGAAACAGAGGATCGTGGGATTGGGGTCAGGTAACATGAGAGGCAGCTAAGGATGGAAGCGTTTCCGACGGTCGGGGCGTGGTAACCTTGGCGCTGTCATGAACTATACCGGAATCGATTATCACAAACGTTATTCGGTGGCCTGCACGCTCGACGCGCAAGGCCGCCTTTTGCAGCAAGCGCGCATCGATCACAACGCGCCGGAAGGGTTCGCCGCCTACTTCGCGGCTCTGGACGGGCCGAGCGAGACGGTGATTGAAGCGTGTTGGAACTGGGCCACGCTGTATGATCTGTTGGAGGAGACCAAGGGTGTGGCCAAGGTCGTGCTGTCCAACCCGGCGAAGAACCGCATCATCGCCGACGCGCAGATCAAGAACGACCGGGTGGATGCCAAGGCGCTGGCGACGCTCCTGCGCGGCAACTTCGTGTCCACCGTTCACGTGCCCGGCAAAGCGGTGCGACAAAAGAAGCACACCGTGCGCCAGCGGTTTTGGCTGGCCCGGTTGCGCACGATGGCACGCAACCGCATCCACACGGTGCTGGACCGGCATCCGCGGCTCGAGCGCCCGGCGGTCAAGGACCCGTTCAGCAACCAAGGCAAGGCTTGGATGAAGCGCGTCGGATTGCCAGTCCCTGATCGCCAGCTGCTCGACGAGGATCTGGAGCTGCACGAGTTGCTGGACCGGCACATCCGGGCCTTGGAAGAGCGCATTGAGAGTGACAACGCCGCCGACCCCGACGCGGCGCGACTGCGCACCCTGCCGGGAGTCGGCAAAGTGCTCGGCCCGGTCATCGCCTTGGAGATCGACGGAGTGTCGCGCTTTAAAACCGCGGACAGGTTTTGCGCCTACGGCGGGTTGGTGCCCACCACCCATTCCTCCGGTGGCAAGACCTCGCACGGCCGCATGCTGCCCTTTTGCAACCGCTGGCTGAAGTGGGCGTTTATCGAGGCCGCCTGGGTGGCGGTCGGCTGTTCCGATTATTTTGGCACCTTCTACAAACGGCACCGCGCCCGCGGCAAAGGGGCTAACGAGGCGATCACCATCACCGCCCGCCGCATGGCCACAATCGCCTGGAAAATGCTGACAGAACAGCGCGATTACGCCAAGGTGCCGGTCGCAATCAAACCCCTTTCCCCGGCCGCTCTCGCCAAAGACTGACGACCTCCTCCGTGAGGTGCGTCTCGGGTCAGGATAGAGGGCCGGGGATCTGATTGTTACCATGCCAGCGGGGCCGACATATCGTGCCCGCCGCTTAGAGAAGTGTGATCGCGGAATCTCTTCATCCCACCCACGGACGGCTCGCCGGCAGCCGCCCGCGCCCCTTCCTGCGCCATGCCCAAAATCGCCGCCCTCCATGTCTGTTTTTTGTGCTTGTGCGGGGCTACTCAGAGAAGGCGCGAAGGTAACACGCGGCTGACCAAGCTTGAAAAGATTTGCCCATAGGTTTGCCAGTCTGTCCGTGCGCCCATTCGTTGAATTCCCATTCATGGTCGCGGCCGAGTTGGTTGAGCTTCGCCAGGCGCACGAGTTCGCGGCAAGCCGCGTCGTGCAGGCCCAGCCGATGAATGAAGCGCACCCACATGCCGCCGACGAACGGCCAGATGCCGCCGTTGTGATAATGATGCGGCAGGTTCAACAGATTGACGGTGTAATAGGCTTTCCAATCCGGATCGCCGGATTGCACGACGGGGTAGAGATTGGCCACCGGCCACGGCTCGTTGACGCCTACGCCCCACATGAAGCGGAAGGCGGTGCGTGCGCGTTCGATGTCGATCAAGTTGGTGAGAAAGGCCAGCACGTTGGCGTAAACGTCGCATCGCCAGTTGAAGGCGAATGGCGTGATTTCGGCGAGGAGATATTGGGTGTCGCCGAGATTGAATTGACGCGCGGCAAAACGATTGGGCGGCGGCGCGGCACCCGGAACGACGGCGGTGGTCGGCCAGAAGTTTTCCAGCACGCGGCCGCGGATGTGTTGCGACCAGCGCAAGTAATCCTCGGCGCGCGTGAAATCGCCGAGCATCTCCAGCAGGCGTCCGAAGCAGACGTTGGCCCGAAACCACAGCACCTCGTCGTAAAGGACGTTGTAACTGCGCCCGAAAAGATCGGTCCAATCGCCGGCTTCGGGGATTTCGAGCAGACCATCGTTGTTGCTGTCGTGAGCGCTGAGCCAGTCCATGGCGCGTTGCAGGCGATGCGCGTGCTTTTCGAGAAACTCCCGATCGTCGGTGCGCTCAACGTAATGATAAAACGCGATGATCAGCCACAACCCGCTATCGATGGAGCAAATGTTGCCGACACCGGAATAATCGGGCTCGCCGCTTTCGATGCGCACGTTGGCAGGAATCTGGCCGTTGGGCGCAGCGGCGTTGAGCAACGTTTCCAGCGTCGTGCGGCAACAGGCGCGGACGTCGTCATGGGCGAGTTCGAGTGAGCTGATGATGGTGATCGCGCCGTCGCGCGCCCAAACGGAACGATAATTTACGTCGGTGCCGGTTACGGTGTTGTCGTCGAGCGAACAGGCGGAGAAACCCAGCGGCGTGATGTTTTTGCGCAGAGCGATGAGCGCGCGCTCGTAGCCCGTCAGGATGAGTTGCTTTTCATCTCCGCTCAATGAACCGAGGCGCGTGCCGGTAAACAGCATGCGAAATTCCGCATCCATGCGATCGGCGGGAATGCGGCCTTGGATGGCGCGTGGCTGGGCGCAAAGCACGCCGTAGTGGCAAAGTCCTTCGAGCACACCGTCCGCCATGACTTGCTGCGCAGTGTAGGCGGAAACGCGCACGGTGGATTCCAATAACTCAGGCTGCGCGTTTTGCACTAGAATGCCGCGGACACCCGGCAGATGAAACATGCCGCTGTCGTTGCCCGTGTCACCGGCGACAACCACTTGGTTGGTGTTGATGTCCAATTTCCGACACAGCCATGCGAGCGCTCCGCCTTTGCCCGCGTTGGCGGGGAGAATGTCGAGATCGCGCTGGCTTGAGTAAATCAAAGCGACNTTCAGGCCGGCGTCTTTGAGTTGAGTGGCAATCGTATCGAGCATCGGGGCGTCGGCATTGTGCAGATACCAGCTGGATTTATGCGGAGTTTGAAAATGCTCCGGTTGGCGTTCCGTCATGGGATGCTTGGCGAGAATGTCCTCGGCGCGTTTCAAGTCCCAGCCGTCGTGCAGTGCTTCGAAAAATTCTTCGAGAAGCTCCTTTTCATAGGAGTCGTAGATTTCAGTGCCCACGCCGCCGATGTAGTAATCCGGTTCCGGCAAAATTCCATCCGCCACGAGTTTTTGCATATCGGTGACGAGCCGTCCGCTGTTGTAAACCAAGAAGGGGCGTTCGGAATCCGACAGTGATTTCCACGCTGCTTTGAAACGGCGCAACGACTCGGGATTACCCAACAACGTGCCGTCGAGGTCGGTGCTGAAAAGGCGGACTGGGGGAGTTGATGAATCGGCCATGAGAGAAAAGAGCCCGTCGGGAGAAAGGCAAACGTAGCAGTGCCCGAGCGCGCAGCGCAGGCGGACGGCAGGATGCTTAATTTAACCCTCAAGGCGTGGGAGGACAAGCGGGTTAACCCCCATACCGTGTATTTGAAAAAGATGATACCGTGGCCCCATGCACACGCTGGATTATGCAATCATTGCAGGCTACTTCCTGGCACTAATTGTAGCCGGCGCCTGGTTGGCCCGGCGTGCCGGCGAAAGTTCGGAGAATTATTTTCTCGGAGGACGTAAGATACCGTGGTGGGCGCTCGGCTCCTCGGGCATGGCGAGCAATCTCGATGTGGCCGGCACGATGACGATCGTGACGCTCATCGTGTTGTATGGTTTGCACGGATTCTGGATCGAACTCCGCGGCGGCGTGGTGCTGCCGATCGCGGTCTTTCTCGCCTTCATGGGAAAGTGGCATCGCCGTTCCCAAGTGATGACGACCGCGGAGTGGATGATTTTGCGTTTTGGTGACGGTCGGGCTGGCCGGCTCGCGCGCGTCGTGGCGGCTCTGACCTACATCATCCTTACCGTGGCGATGCTGGTGTTCTTTCTTTCAGCCGGAGGGAAATTTCTCGCGGTATTTCTGCCGTTCACCGAAACGCAATGCTCCATCGGCGTCGCGATGGTCACGTTTGCTTACACGATGGTCGGCGGACTTTATGGCGTGATCTGGACTGATGTGTTTCAAACGGTGCTTATCGCTGGCGCGGCGATTTACGTGGCGGTAACAGCAGCAGGCTTGGTCACACCGGAATTGCTATCCACGTGGCCGGGCGCGGATCTGAACACGCTGCTGCCACAATTTGGCACGGACCGTCTGGATCCGTATATTCCGCTGGGATTTTTCCTCGCGATCTGGGCGCTCAAGGGCGTGCTCGAAGGTTTGGGCGGTAGCGGCGGGTCGGCCTATATGGCGCAACGTTTTTATGCGGCCGCGAGCGAAGACGATTGTCGCAAGATCGGCATCTTGTGGACGCTGCTGTTTGCTGTGCGTTGGCCGATGGTTCTCGGGTTTGCGTTGATGGCGATGAAGCTCGGTCTCGATACGCGTTCGGTGTCGGCGGCCGAGGGCGTGCTGCCGCAGGTGTTGCAATCGGATTTTTTTCCGCCGGGCGTGCGTGGTCTGGTGCTGGCGGCCATGCTCGCGGCGGCGATGTCCACTTTTGACAGCACGCTCAACGCCGGCGCGTCCTATGTCGTGCGGGATTTGTATCAACCGTGGCGCAGGCGTGCCGGACAGCGAGAAATAGTTTGGGCAGGGTATCTGGCCTCGGCGTTACTCGTCGCGATCGCGATGTTCTTCACCTTTACGATGAGCATGTCGGTGCTCGGAATTTGGATTGGCATCGTGATGCTGCTATTCCCGGCGTTCTTGGTGCCGTTCGCGCTGCGTTGGTTTTGGATGCGCTTCAACGGCGTAGGATTCACCACGGGGATTCTGGGCGGATTTGGAGCGGCGTTGTGGTTTTCATTGGCACGGCAGGAAGGATGGAATGAAGCCACCCGCTTTTTAGCGATCGCCGGTTGGTCGACGCTGGCCTCTGTGGCGGGGACGTATTTTTCGCGCCCGATGGACGTAGGCCAGTTGCAGGTGTTTTATAAGCGCGTGCGGCCTTTCGGCCTTTGGCCGCTAACATGGAAAATAGCGCATCGTGCCGAACATCGCGAAGACATCGGTCTTCTCGTGGTTGCACTATGCTGGCAGATCCTGACTTTCCTGCTGCCGATGGGAATAATGCTAAGATTGTGGGACGCGGTTCTGCCGGCGGCGATGTTGTGGTTGCTCCTCAGCTTCTTCGTCATGCGCCGCCCGAGCCGATCTGCTGCATGAAGAAACGATACGCTCAATCGCCATCGTTCCACGGTTCATCCCAATCAGTGTCGTGGAGGGCGCGAATGCCGGGTCGGCCTTCGACCAAGCTGATGAGTTGCTGCGCGATGCCGGTCCACGTGAACAAGCTGCGGGCTTTGTGTGCGCCCATCCGGGAAAGGCGTGAACGCAGCCCGAGATGCTTGAGCGGTTTCATCATCATGATGCCGAGATCTTCGGGATCAAACGGGTCGCCGAACAAGGCATGGCGGCCGAAACTCACCGCGCGATAGAGACCGCCGTGAACGGTGACGACAGTCGGCGTGCCACAGGCCATGGACTCGATTGCGGTCATGCCGAAGGGCTCGTAACGGCTGCTCAAAACAAACAAGTCCGCGGCGCGATAATAATCCGGCAGATCGGCATCGGAAATGAAGCTGGAAAACTTCACTTTGCGTTCGAGCTGCAGCTCTTTCACGAGCGCTTTCAACTCGGCGAGGAGCTTGCGTTCCTGTTGATCCATTTTTTTGCCGCCGACCGCGAGGTGGAGGACGGCGTCAGGCACGCGCTGGACGGTTACGGCGAAGGATTTGATCAGCAGATCGTAGCCCTTGTTGGTGGCGAGCCGACCGACGGCGAGAATGGTCGGCTTTCTGAAACCAAGCCGCCGCCGGATCATTTGGCGCGTCGCATCGCTGACGGGAAAGAAGCGGTTGTCGTCATAGCCCGGCGGGATCATGTGCACGCCGCCTTTCGGCACGTGATAATCCTGCAGGATCATGTCGAATTGTGGCGGCGTGGTGGCCACGACCATGTCGCAATTGCGATAAAGAATAGTCTCCTGCTTGATGCGCTCGGTGAAATTAAATTCCTGCTCGAAGGAGTCTTTTTTGTCCGGGTAGTCCGTCTCCATCTGCACCTTCTTCCACATACCGAGGGAGTGGGGCGTGTGCACATGCGGGATGCCGAGCGTATCGGTCAGCCGTTGGCCGGCGATACCTGCATCCCAATAATGACTATTGAGGAATTGATAGTTGAGCTTGTGCTTTTTGATGAAGCGCAAGGCGTTTTCGCACCATTCCATCAACTCATCCACGAGATATTCCTTCGGGATGAATTTCTTGCCGCCGCAAGGCACGCGCAGAACTCGCACACGGCCGTTGACGATATCAATTTCGGGCTGGTCTTCAAACCGCCGCGTCCAGATATCCACATCATAACCGAGTTGGCCGAGTTTTTTGGCGAGCTCCAAGACATAGACAACTTGGCCACCTGTGTCGGCTGCGCCGAGGGGAGGATTGGCAGCGACGTAACCGTGGGTGGATACCATCGCGATGCGTGGTCGTTTGGGGTCGAACATGATCGCGGACATTCCACAGCATAGTCCCGAAGGACCGGGACGACAAGGGAGCGGAAATTTGGATTGAGCGTGGGAAAGATTCCGACATGGGTCACGTGACTTACCCCTATATGAGCACCCGAAAATTCCGCGTTGGAATCATTGGCGGCGGCGGCATTGCCCAAGCCGTTCACATCCCCGGTTGGAGAAATCTCCCCGAAGTTGAGATCGTCGGCGTGGCCGATGTCTCCGAAGCCACCGCGAAAAAAGCTGCGGCAGCTGCTGGTGCGACGGAGGTGTTTTCTGACTATCGCGATTTATTGAAACTCGATTTGGACGCGGTGGATATTTGCACACCGAACAAGGTGCACACGCCCGCCGTGCTCGCGGCGTTGGAGTCAGGCAAGCACGTCATTTGCGAAAAGCCGCTGGCGGTGACGACGGCGGAAGTTCGTCAAATGGGCGAGTCGGCCGATGCTAAAGACCTTAAGCTCATGACCGGCCAGCATCAGCGTTTTACCACGCCGGGCGTTGCGGCCAAGGCTTGGATCGACGCCGGCAATCTCGGCGAAACGTATCACGCGCGCGTGCGCGCCATGCGTCGCGCTGGTCTGCCACCCGCGCCGGGATTCATTGATGCGAAGCTTTCCGGCGGCGGTCCTTGCATGGACATCGGCGTCCACGCGCTCGATCTCTGCATGTGGCTCATGAATTTTCCCAAGCCCGTGCGCGTTTCTGGTTCGGCCAAAACTGTTTTTGGCAAAAACCACCAGATGCCGAATCTCTGGGGTGATTGGGATCGCGAACGTTTCTCGGTTGAAGATTTTGCGACCGGTTACGTGCATTTCGACAACGGCGCGACCATGATCCTCGAGTCCGCGTGGATGAGCCATCAAGAGGAGCAGGAGGAATTGCTCGCACAGCTTTACGGCACGAAGGGTGGCCTCAAGTGGCCCGACGCCAAGTTTGTCTCCGTGGTAAACGGCACGCATACGCAAGGTTCGCTTACGCATCCCATCACGGTGCAACATCCGCACTGGGCTGAGATCGCGGCGTTCTACGACTGCGTGGTGAACAATAAACCGTCGCCGGTGCCGTGGACTGAGACGATCAAGGTCATCGGTATTCTCGAAGCGATTTACCAGTCTTCGACTGAAGGCCGCGAAGTCGTGCCGACTGTGTAAGTGGCAGGGCCTCGCAATTGTAGGGCGGGATTTCCGAATCCCGCCTTTTTTATGCTTACGTGGTCGCGTTGGCGGGATCAGGCGATCCCGCCCTCCAATCACAGCCGTGTGATGCGGTAATTGTTTGTGCCAGCCTTGAACAACGAATCGTGCAAACGAACGCCGAGACCCGGGCGCGTGGGCAGGACGGCGTGACCGTTTTGAATTATTGGCAGTTCGTCGATCAACTCTTTGTAGAAACTGCGAATGTGCGCGCGCACGGTTTCCTGATAACAGCAACCGGGCACGGCGGCGTTGACGTGCAGTCCGGCGAAGAGTGTGAGTGGTCCCGTGCAATCGTGCATCGTCACCGGCACATTGTAGCCCTGTGCCATGTGCGCGATGCGCACGGTTTCGGAAATGCCGCCGGCCCACGTCGGGTCCACCATTACGTAGTCGGCCGCCTTGTTTTCCAACACGCGCGCGTAATGCGGACGATGCAGCAACATCTCGCTGACTGAAACCGGCAGGCCGCAATGGCGGCGGAAAGCAGCCAGCGTTTCGAGATTGTCCATCTTCAGGATGTCTTCGAGCCACAGCGGTTTGATTTCGCGCAACGCCTCGGCGATGCGCAGCGCGGCGGGCAGCATGAAGAATCCGTGCCCGTCCACCATGAGCTCGAGTTTGTTGCCGACGGCTTCGCGCACTTTGCGCAACGGCGCGACGGCTTCTTCCAAATCTTCCAAGCTGATGCGCATGCCGCCGGAGCGATGCGCCGCGCGATCGAAGCACCATACCTTCATGCCGGTGTAGCCTTCTTCGATAAGTTCCTGCGCCAGGCCGACGGGATCGTGAAAGAGTTGGTAACTGTCATTGAGCGGACCGGGTTCGCCGAGCGAACCGTAACCGGGCCAGCCGGGTTTGCCGCCGGGCGAGCGACCGTATTTCGGATTGCCGCAGCTATTGTAAACCGGCACCGCATCGCGCACGGGGCCCCCGAGCAAGCGATAGACCGGTTGATTGCAGACCTGTCCGAGAATGTCCCACAACGCGAGATCCACGGCCGAGATGGCGCGCATCTCCGCGCCGCCGATGCCGAAATTGCCGAAACGCTCGTAGAAAAACCGCCAGTGGCTTTCTACGGCGAGCGCTTCGTTGCCGAGCAGGCGCTCTGCCATCCAATCATGCACAAGCGCGGCGACGGCCGAGGGGCCGTAATACGTTTCGCCGTGACCGATGACGCCTGCGTCCGTGTGAATGCGCAGCAAGAGCAGGTTGCTCATCAAGTCGGCCGGCATGATCGTTTCGATCGCTGTGATCTTTAGTTTGGCCGGCGGGGGTGTCAGGTAAGGGGACATGATAACGTGCGGACGCGGGGAAAGGGGCGTTGGTGGAGTGTCTGGTTTCAAACACCGGCGTGTTCGTTACGGCAAGCCCTGCATCCATTTGTCATTAAAAAATGTGATAATGGCTATCAATGTGGCTATGATTAAGGCCGGAGCCAGAGTGGAAGCCCTCTTGGTCTTGTAGCTGTGTTAATACTTTGTTTGGTCCGTATTACCTATGTCTACACTCGTTGGTAAATCCGCTCCTACGTTTAAAGCTAACGCCGTCGTCAACGGTGATATCGTCAATGATTTCTCCCTGACGCGCTATCTCGACAAGCAGTATGTCGTGCTCTTCTTCTACCCGAAGGATTTCACGTTCGTCTGCCCGAGCGAGTTGCATGCGTTCCAAGCCGCGTTGTCGGAATTCGAGTCGCGCAACACCGCCGTCGTGGCATGCTCGACCGACACCGAGCAATCGCACTGGGGTTGGTTGCAAGTGCCGAAGAAACTCGGCGGCATCCAAGGCGTGACCTATCCGATCGTAGCCGATACGAACAAGACCATCTCCGCCGCTTACGGCGTGCTGACCGGTGAATACACGTTCAATCCGGAGCCCGGCGTGCCCTTCAGCGCGAGCGGCGAATTGATCGCTTATCGCGGTCTCTTCCTCATCGACCGCAAGGGCATCGTGCGCCACGCGCTCGTGAACGACCTTCCGCTCGGTCGCAATGTGGATGAAGTGCTCCGCATGGTTGATGCGCTGCAATTCTTCGAGCAACACGGCGAGGTTTGCCCGGCCAACTGGTCGAAGGGCAAGCCCGGCATGCGCGCCACCAGCGAAGGCGTGGCCAGCTATCTCGCGAGCAACTAAACCGATTTTCGGTCGAACAAAATCCCGGTCGCAGGACCGGGATTTTTTTGTGCCTCCTACGAAGAATGCTGGTGCAACTTGCCACCGCGAGTGGGTGGCTTTGGTTTTACGCGATGCATTTCTGTTATTCCCGATTCCTTCGCTGGTTGATTTTGCCGATCACAATTGGGCTAACGGCGATGGCTGGCGCGCAAGATGTGCGACGGATTTATCAGGAATACTGCGCGAGCTGTCATGGCGCAAATCTCGACGGCGGACTTGGCGGCAATTTGGTGGACGATGTTTGGAAACACGGTGCGGATGACGTGAACATCGCTCGCGTGATTCGCGACGGTGTCGTGGACAACGGCATGCCGGCGTTCGGCGCCGCGCTTAACGAAGCGCAGGTGCGAGCACTCGTGGTTTATATTCGCGAGATGGGTGCGCGGGTCGCGACCCAACAGCGCGAGTTCAATCGTCCGACGCCAACGACGGTGACGCAGAGCGAGGAACATGCGTTTAAACTCGAAGTGATCACCGATGAATTGGAAGTGCCGTGGTCGATCGCGTTTCTGCCCGATGGTCGCATGCTCGTTACCGAGCGCGCCGGACGGCTACGGGTGATTGAAAACGGGAAACTTCAACCCAAACCGATTGCGGGCACGCCGGAAGTTTGGGCGCGCGGGCAGGGCGGTTTAATGGCAGTGGCGGTGCATCCGCATTATGCGGAGAATGGCTGGATTTATCTCGCCTTCAGCGATCCCGGCGCGGGCGATTCGTCGATGACGGCGATCGTGCGCGGGCGAATTCGCGACGGGAAGTGGGTGGGCCAAGAAGACGTGTTTCGCATTCCGGCTGCACTCTACAAGCGCGGTGGCGTGCACTTCGGCTGCCGCATGGTTTTTCACGACGGTTATTTGTTTTTCACCCACGGCGAACGCGGCACGCCGGCCGACGCACAGAATCTCTCACGACCCAACGGCAAGGTGCATCGCATTCACGACGACGGCCGTGTGCCGGACGACAATCCGTTTGCGGCGCTGGACGGTGCGTTCCGCTCAATCTGGTCCTACGGTAATCGGAATCCGCAGGGACTCGCGTGGCGCCCCGGCACGGATGAATTGTGGGAAACCGAGCACGGCCCGCGCGGCGGCGATGAACTCAACCGCATCCGCGGCGGTCGCAATTACGGCTGGCCCGCCATCACGCACGGCATGAATTACAACGGCACACCGATTACCGATCGGACCGAGCAGGAAGGAATGGAGCAGCCGGTGATTCACTGGACGCCGTCAATCGCGGTAGGCGACATGGCGTTTTACGACGGCGAGGCGTTTTCGAAATGGAAAGCTAATCTGTTCGTGACCGCACTCGCTGCGCAGGAAGTTCGGCGATTGGTCTTGGACGGTGATCGCGTGACGCATCAGGAAATCCTTTTCAAAGGCATCGGCCGTGTGCGCTCGATTGCGGTCGGGCCAGACGGATTCATTTATCTCGGCCTCGAAGATCCCGGACGCATCGTGCGTCTCGTGCCCGCAGAGTAAAATTGTAGGGCGGGGTCGCTGACCCCGCCTTGGAATGCGAATGATACGCGAGGCGGGATCAGCGATCCCGCCCTACATTCAACTCACAAACGCACCGGCTCGACGGGAGTTTCAATCGCAGTGTTACCTTCGCGGGTTACGCGATAGGCGCGCTTGTTTTCGCGCCATGTGATGGCGTGGTCGAATTGTTCGTTCACGAAGTGAAGCCCCACGCCGTCTTCGACGGCGAAGCCCGGCATCATGGATCCGTCGCCGACGAAATTCAGATATGAAGGCCGCCGCGTGGGTTCGCCGTTGTAGTGCGGCGAACAACTGCCCTTGAGCCAGCCGAGGCAATCGAGCGACGTGAGCGGCAGGCCGTTGGAATCGGTGTGACCTTGTTCGAACCAACAGATCGCGCCGGCGCTGCCGCCGGCCAGCACGGTGCCTTGTCGATATAGATCACTAATGATTTCGTGCAGCCCCCATTCGCGCCAGACGGCGAGCATCGCGCGAGTATTGCCGCCGGTGATGTAGAGAATGTCGGCCTCGGCGAGATGCGCGCGCCAATCCGGCTGCGGTTCTTTGAAGAAGCACACGTGAAACGGCCGGCATTCGTATTGCGCGAACGTTTTGTCGAAGCGTTCGAGAAACAATTCGTAATCACCCGAAGCCGTCGGAATCACGCCGATGCGCGGATTCGGCCGCCGGCTCAGACCGAGAATGTAACGATTCAACGCCGGCGCGTCCTCGCCGTTGTGAAATCCCCCGCCGCCGAGGGCGACAATGTGCCGGTTGATGAGCGTTCTCATGGTGGGTGCTTGTCATGCTCGGAAAAGCCCGGCATGCAGAATCATCCCATGTCTCCCGTCTCTGGCAACATCCTCGTGGTGGAAGATGAACAGGCGATCGCTGAGACGATCGTCTATGCGTTGGAAACCGAGGGATTCCGACCGGTCTGGAAAACCACCGGACGCGCGGCGCTCGAGGTGGTTGCGTCGCAGCCGGTGGCGTTGGTGGTGCTCGATGTCGGTTTGCCGGACATGAACGGTTTTGATGTTTGCCGCGAATTGCGTCGGCAACATGCGGTGCCGGTCATTTTTCTCACCGCGCGCGATGGCGAGGTGGACAAGGTCGTCGGACTCGAGCTCGGTGCGGACGATTACATGGCCAAACCATTCAGTCCGCGCGAACTCACGGCACGTATTCGTGCGGTATTGCGCCGCACGAATAGAAATAGCTCCGCCGCCCCAACAAAACCGGATGCGGTGTGGGCGCACGATGCGGCAAAGTGCCGCGTGAGCTTTCACGGCGTGCCGCTGGATCTCACACGCAACGAATATCGGCTGCTGGCTGTCATGCTGGCGCAACCGGGACGCGTGTTCAGTCGCGATCAATTGATGGGCGCAGCGTGGGATGATCCCGGGGCCGCGCTCGATCGCACGGTTGATGCGCACATCAAAACGTTGCGCGCGAAGCTACGCGAGGTGACGCCGGAGGCCGATCCGATTATCACGCATCGCGGTCTCGGCTATTCGCTGAGTGAGACATGAGAATTCGCACCGCGATCTTTGTCGTTTATGTCGTGGCATCGGCCCTAGGGTTGAGCGTGGTGACGGCGCTGGTGCTGCGTGACGTGCGATTGCGTTACGTTGAGTCGATGCGCCGGACGATGGGCGACACGGCAGCCTATATGGCGGCGTTTGCTGCGCCGGAATCGGTGGAGGTGGATTGGACCGGAAAATTGACGACGCTGCCGCAGCAAGACGGCATGCTGCGCGTGTTTGCCTGTGATCGCGCCGGCAAAGTGCTCTTTGATTCGGCCAATCGCGACGTCGGCCAAGTTTATCAGTGGAACATGTTGGGCGGCGGTCGGCTGGCATCGGAAAATTACACACAGCCTAATGTCGCACTGGTGAATGGAGAATTGCGTGTTGTCGCGCGCGTGATGGCCGGAAGGGAGCATGTCGGCTGGGTGGGATTGGGCCGCGCGTTGGCGGCAATCGAGGACGGCGTGCGCGCGGCGCGTTGGCGACTCGTGTTTACAATCGGCAGCATCGCGGGCGTGATGGTGCTGTTGGGCTGGTGGCTCGCCGTGCGACTCACTCGATCGCTGGAAAAGCTGACTGAATATGCTCACAAAGTGCGCGATGGTCGTGCGGCGATGCCGCCTACTTCGCGCGCACGGGAAATTTCCGAGCTGTCGCGTGCGTTCGAAGAGATGCGCGATGCGCTGGAAGGACGCCAACATGTCGAACGCTATACGCAGGCGTTGGCACATGAAGTGAAGGCTCCGCTGGCGGCGATTCGCGGGGCTGCGGAATTGATGGACGAGACGATGCCGGCGGAAAAACGCGCGAAATTTCTCGCGAACATTCGTCAGGAAGTCGCGCGCATCCAGCGCATCATCGAACGCTTGTTGGAACTGTCGTCCTTGGAGGCGCGCAAGCAGCTGCAGCAGACTGTGCAGATTGAAGCGATGCAACTGGCGGTGGAGGCGGCGGACATTGTGCGTCCGGCTGCTGTAGCCAAGGACATTGCGATTGAGTTGGATATACCACGCCCGATCACCATACGCGGCGATGCTGTGCTGCTGCGGGAAGCCTTGGTCAACCTGCTGCAAAACGCGGTGGAGTTTTCGCCGAAAGACAGCGTAGTGAAACTCAGTGTGCGTATGGCGGAAACGCGCGTAGAGTTTCCCGTCGAAGATAGCGGACCCGGTGTGCCGGATTATGCACTGTCGCGCGTATTCGAGCGCTTCTATTCGCTGCCGCGCCCCGACACAGATAAGAAGAGCACCGGTTTGGGTCTGGCGCTCGTGCGCGAAATTGCCCACTTGCACGGTGGCACGGCCACCTTGGCGAATCGTCCGGAAGGCGGCGCCAGAGCATCACTAACTCTGCCCACTGCCTGAGTTTCGTTACAAACCTGTCGTGTAACTGCACAGCGAATGTTCGTATTACGAACATTGCGTTGAGGGATTTCGCGGAGATTTCATCGTCGCTTCATCAAATCTTCACGTTCGTGGGGCAGGATAGTGGGGATGAATTCAACACCCCCGCTTCTTTCCACGGCCTCCGTGCCACGTCGTATTCCTGTCGCGATCAAACTGTTGCTCATTGGAGTGGCGGTGATTTTCCTGCAACTGCCATTGCTCTTTATCAATAATCTCAGGCAGGAGCGCGCGACGAATCGCGCAGCGGCGTATGCCCGTTTGATTGAGGAAGGGCGTGCAACGCCGCGAGAGGCGACGATGACGCCGGCGGTGGCGGCGGCAGAAGGTTATCGCATGGTCGAGCGGTCATTGAAACACGGTGTGCTCGTGCTGACGCTGACGTTTGCGGCTTTCTTTCTGTTTGAAGTGTTGGCGGGTCTACGACTGCACGCGGTGCACTATGGTTTGGTTGGTGCGGCGTTGTGTTTGTTTTATCTCGCGCTGCTGGCGTTGGGCGAAGTGATGCATCCGGGGCCGGCCTACTTGGCAGCCGCAGCTGCGTCGTCGTTGCTGATTGTCGGTTACAGTGCGGCGATTTTGAAGAGCTGGCTGCGTGCCGGCCTGATCGCGGGTCTGCTCACCGCCGAACACAGCGTGCTGTTTGTGGTGCTGCGTATGGAGGACTACGCCTTGTTGGCCGGCACCGCCGCGTTGTTTACCGCGCTCGGCGCTGTGATGTTCTTCACGCGCAACGTGGATTGGTTCGCGGAGGAAAATACAAAAGGGGGGATGGCATGAATCAATCTATAGGCGGCGAGGGCGGGTTCCGGAGTCTTCTTCTGTGGTCCATCATCGGCATATTTTGTGCGCTCCCGAGCTTCTATTGCGCCTATCTTATCGGTTTTAGAGAACACGGCCAGATCGCGATAATGATAGCAGTTGTCACCACCTACGTGCTCGCATTCTCACGTATGGAAGGTCTGTTGTTTGAATCCGGCCGGGGTCGTTTTGCGCGCACCGTGCGCACTGCGGCTTGGATCAAAGTTGGAATCGTTTGGTTCTGGGGGCCGGATATGTGGTTGGGCGTGCTCTCGATCAGCGCCGTGCAGTATGCCACTGGTAATCCCAATATGGTTTTGGATGCCATTCCGAATACCGTCTCGATGGGTATGACTGCAATGATCACCTTCGTGCACGGGCTGAATGTAAGCTTCCTTATCTACCTGATCGCGGGGGGCTTGCTAATATTCAAGCGCTTGTGGCCCCATGGTTCCCCCGTGCAGTCGGCGCGTGAGTTGCAGGCAGTAGAGTAACGGCAGGGCTCCGAGAATACCGAAAGAACAATCGATCAACCGCCAATAAAACGGAATGCTGCGGACTTCCCCGGCGATCAGTGCAAGCGGGATCACTCCTGCACATAACCACAAACCGGTGCGCAGCACCCAGTCGCTTTCCAATGGATGGATTAGTGGTCGAATGAAAAACAGAGCGATGGCCAAGTGGCCGTAGGCGAGCCAGTCGGTGCCGTAGGCGATGAAAGGAAAGTGAGCGTGTGTTTGTTCCAAGCCATGCAGCACACTGGCGATCCAATACTTGAGTCCGGTGAATTCGTGGTAAGCGGCCGGCTCACTGGTCCCAAGCCAGTTCGCGATCAGTCGCATCTCATGCAGCAAAGGAAAAGCCGTCAGACCGCTCAGCACGAGTCCGGCAATAAAAATCAAAAGCGCGATGCGATAACGTCGCAGTAGCCGGTCGTTGTTAACCGCGTTTGCGTTCACAGCAGTTCACTTTGATTCCCGCCTAGAGGTTTTAGGCCGATGGCGTGATAACCTTTGGCGGTGAGGATGCGGCCTTGGGGTGTGCGTTGAACGTAGCCTTCTTGAATGAGGTAAGGTTCGTGCACTTCTTCCAAGGTCTCGGCTTCTTCGCCGACAGCGACGGCGATGGTGCTCATGCCGACGGGGCCGCCGCCGTAATTTTCGGCGATGACGCGGAGCATGCGCTTGTCCATCTCGTCGAGGCCGGCGGCGTCGATTTCCAAAAGTTCAAGCGCGGCGGCGGCGACTTCGCGGGTGATGTGGCCCTTGGCGCGTTCCTGCGCGTAGTCGCGCACGAAATTGATCAGGTTGTTGGCGATGCGCGGCGTGCCGCGAGCGCGGGAAGCGATTTCCTTTGCGCCGCTTTCGTCGAGACCGACATTGAGCAAGCTGCAGCTGCGGCGGACGATGCCGGCGAGCGTGGGCACATCGTAATAATCGAGGCGCGTTTGCAGCGTGAAACGCGAACGAAGCGGCGCGGTGAGCAAGCCGCTGCGCGTGGTGGCGCCGATGAGCGTGAACCGCGGGATCGAGAGCCGCACGCTGCGCGCGTTGGGGCCTTGATCGATCATGATATCGAGGCGGAAGTCCTCCATCGCGGAGTAGAGGTATTCCTCAACGGTTTTCTGGATGCGGTGAATCTCGTCGATGAAGAGAATGTCGCCTTCCTCGAGATTAGTGAGCAGTCCGGCGAGATCGCCGGCCTTTTCAATCACGGGACCGGAAGTCACGCGCACGTTGCGGCCGAGTTCATTGCCTAGAATGAAAGCGAGCGTGGTTTTGCCGAGACCGGGCGGGCCGGAGAGAAGGATGTGATTGAGCGCTTCACCCCGGCGCTTGGCGGCGCCCACCATGACTTGCAGGCGTTCGACGGTTTTGGCTTGGCCGGTGAAATCGGAAAATGTCAGCGGGCGCAGTGCGGCTTCGACAGGCGAGACCGGCGAGCTGAGCGAGCTCGCGAGAAAATCGGTGCCTTTGGCGGGTGTTTTTTTCTCAGGCATGGGCGTGATTTACTTCCACTCTACCTCGGCGCCGAGACTCCGGAGGTTTTCGACGAAATTGGGATGCGCGCGTTTGATGGTGTCGGCGTTCTTAACGACGCTGCGACCGGGAATGCTGGCGGCGACCATGTAGAGCGCGACGGCGGCGCGAATGATGTAAGGCGCTTCGACGACGGTGGGACGCAACGGCTTGGCACCGAACACGGTGACGCGATGCGGATCGCTGACGACA
>JGI12383J13903_1000882_pt1 | contig 17993 bp, 12 predicted proteins | sample Passage237B_FD_13903 | JGI IMG/M metagenome (IMG submission 13903)
AAGGCCCATTCCTCATCGGATACGTTGGTCGGATACGGTCTGCGGGGCGTCATCCGCGTACCATAGCCGTGCCGGCTCAAAGTTCATAACACGCTCTAGGGATTCGCGCTTTACGCACCGCGGGCGCGCTGGCAGGCTTGTGGACTGCCTTCATCCACACCTTCCCGCAATGAGCACCGCACTGTTGGCCGACCTTTCCGGCCGCCTTCCCGATTTGTTGCTGAAAACCGACTCGGCCGACCTTGAGTACTACGGCCGCGACTGGACGCGCCGCTGGCCGCCCGCGCCGCTGGCCATCGCGTTGCCCTCGAGCGTCGGGGAAGTGCAGGGGCTGGTGCGCTGGGCGAACGAAAAGCGCGTCGCCATCGTTCCGTCCGGCGGCCGCACCGGCCTTTCCGGCGGCGCGGTCGCGGCCAACGGCGAACTGGTCGTGAGCTTGGAGCGCATGAACCGCGTGCTGGATTTCTCGCCGGTGGACCGCATCCTCACGGTGCAGCCGGGCGTCCCGTTGGAAGTCGTCCATCGCGCCGCGGAAGAACAAGGCCTGATCTATCCGGTCGATTTCGCCGCGCGCGGCTCCTGCACCATCGGTGGCAGCATTTCGACCAACGCCGGCGGCATCCGCGTGATCCGCTACGGCAACACGCGCAACTGGATCGCCGGCCTGAAGCTGGTCGCGGGCAATGGCGAGCTGATCGACTGCAATCGCGGGCTGGTGAAGAACTCCAGCGGTTACGACCTGCGGCAATTGGCGATCGGCGCGGAAGGCACGCTTGGCATCGTCGTGGAGGCGCAGCTGTGGCTGACCGATCCGCCGCCGCGTTCCAACGTGATGCTGCTGGCGCTGCCGTCCTTCGACGCCCTGATGGCGGCGTTCGCGACCTTGCGTGACCGGCTGTCGCTATCGGCGTTCGAGTTCCTCACCGATCGCGGCCTGTTCCACGTCGTCGCGCACGGCGCGCAGAAGCCGTTCGGGGAAGACCACCGCTTCTACGTCGTCACCGAATTCGACGCCGACACGCCGGAGCAGGAAGACGCCGCGCTGCAGGCGTTCTCCGACCTGCTCGAGCAAGGCCATGTCGCCGACGGCGTGATCGCGCAGAGCCAGGCGCAGGCCGCGGCCCTGTGGCGCTTGCGCGAAGGCATCACCGAATCGCTCGCCAGGCATCTGCCGTACAAGAACGACGTGTCGGTGCGGATAGGCGCGTTGCCGGCCTTCCTCGCGGAAATCACCGCGCTGCTCGGCGCCGAATACCCGCATTTCGACGTGGTGTGGTTCGGCCATATCGGCGACGGCAACCTGCACATCAACGTGCTCAAGCCCGCCGACATGGAGCAGGGCGAGTTCGTCGCGCAATGCGAGGCCGTCACGCGGCATCTGGCCGAGGTGCTGGAGAAGTACGGCGGCAGCATTTCCGCCGAGCACGGCATCGGCCTGGTGAAGAAGAAATACCTGTCCAGCACGCGTTCGGAAGCGGAAATCGCGATCATGCGCGGCGTGCGCCGCGCCTTCGATCCGAATGGCGTGATGAATCCGGGCAAGGTGTTCGATTGATGGCCGGCGTGAAAATACAGCGGCTGCTGCGGTTCTGTCTTGCCGTCGTCGTGCTGTGCGTGGCGACGATGGCGCAGGCCGCGCCACCCGAACCCTTGCTGTGGAAGGCGACGAATGGCAAGGGCACGGTCTATCTGCTCGGCTCGTTCCATCTGCTGACGAAGGACGACTATCCGCTCGATCCGCGCGTGGAAGAGGCCTACGCCGCCGCGCGCGCGGTGGCGTTCGAGGTCGATCCGGACGAAATGGCCTCGACCGCGACGATGGCGCAAATCCGGACGCTGTCGCGTTTTCCCGAAGGCCAGCGCCTGCGCGACGTGGTCAGCGCCGAAACCGCCGCGAAGCTGGAGAAGTTCCTTGGTGGCGAAGCCGCGATGGCAGGCGCGGATGCGTTCAAGCCGTGGTTCATGAGCATCAATCTTTCGGTCGGGTTGATGGCGACCGTCGGACTCGATCCGAAGCTCGGGCTCGACCAGCACTTCATGCAGCGCGCCAAGAAGGACGGCAAGAAGATCGTCGGCCTTGAAACCGCGCTCGACCAGATCGGCGCGCTCGACGCCGCGCCGTTTTCCGAACAGGAAGCCATGCTCGCCGACGCGTTGGAGCCGTTCGACAAGCTGAAAGAACGCGTCTACGAAATGCATGGCATCTGGCGCAGCGGCGACGAGGAAAAGCTCACCGCGCTGGTCAATGGCCAGATGGCCGAGAAGACGCCGCGGCTTTACGAACTCCTGGGGCGCGATCGCAACCTGAAGTGGCTGCCGCAGGTGCGCGCGATGCTGGACAAGCGCGGCACGCGCCTGGTCATCGTCGGCGCGATGCACCTGCTCGGTGAAGACGGATTGGTGGAACTGCTGCGGCGCCAAGGCGTGCAAGTGGAGCGCGTCGCGGCGGTGTAATGCCGCCATATCCCCCAGAAGTCATGGCTGTCCGCACCGGCGGCCGGGCCTATAATCCGTAATCTTTTCCACGACATTTGGACGGTGCGGCCATGTCGCAAACCATGCGTGCGCTGGTCAAGCGCGAAGCGTCTCGCGGCATCTGGATGGAAGAAGTGCCGGTGCCGTCGATCGGCCCGAACGAGGTGCTGATCAAGGTCGAAAAGACCGCGATCTGCGGCACCGACCTGCACATCTTCCTGTGGGACGAATGGAGCCAGCGTACGATCCGGCCTGGCCTGGTCATCGGACATGAATTCGTCGGCCGTATCGCCGCGGTGGGCGATGGCGTCACGGGCTATCGCGTCGGCGACCGCGTTTCCGCCGAAGGCCACATTGTTTGCGGCCATTGCCGCAACTGCCGCGCCGGCCGCCGCCACCTGTGCCCGAACACGGTCGGCATCGGCGTGAACCGCCACGGCGCGTTCGCCGAATACGTGGCGATGCCGGCCGACAACCTGTGGCCGATTCCCGATCCGATCCCGAGTGAGCTGGCCGCGTTCTTCGATCCCTACGGCAACGCCGCGCACTGTGCGCTGGAGTTCGACGTGATCGGTGAGGACGTGCTGATCACCGGCGCCGGCCCGATCGGCATCATCGCCGCCGGCATCTGCAAGCACGTCGGCGCGCGCAATGTCGTCGTCACCGACGTCAACGATTACCGTCTGAAACTCGCGGCCGACATGGGCGCGACGCGGGTCGTCAACGTCGCCAAGCAATCGCTGAAGGACGTGGCGAAGGACCTGCACATCGAAGGCTTCGACGTCGGCCTGGAAATGAGCGGCAACCCGCGCGCCTTCGCCGACATGCTCGACTGCATGTACCACGGCGGCCGCGTCGCGATGCTCGGCATCATGCCGCGCGGCGCGGGCATCGACTGGGACAAGGTGATCTTCAAGGGGCTCGTGCTGCACGGCATCTACGGCCGCCGCATGTATGAGACCTGGTACAAGATGACGCAAATGCTGCTTACCGGCTTCCCGCTGCAGAAGGTGCTCACGCACCAGATTGCCATCGACGACTTCCAGCGTGGATTCGAGCTGATGGAATCGGGCCTGTGCGGCAAGGTCGTGTGCAACTGGAATTGATGCGATGAAAACCACTCTCCGCTCCATCGCGCTGATCGCGCTCTCGGCGTTCGCCCTCGGCGCGAACGCCGCTCCCGGAAGCGCCAACGTCCCAGGCCGCGACGCCATCCAGTCGCGCACCTTGGGCAACGGCCTGAAAGTCGTGGTCTGGCCCGACCACGACATTCCCAACGTCGCGCTCTACACCTGGTTCCGAGTCGGCGGCCGCAACGAATACCCGGGCATCACCGGCATCGCGCACTACTTCGAACACATGATGTTCAACGGCACCTCGAAGCTCGCGCCGGGCGAGTTCGACCGCATCATGGAAGGCGCGGGCGGCTCCAACAACGCCTACACGAGTTCGGATGTGACCGTGTACCAGGACTGGTTCCCGAACGACGCGCTGCAGGTCGTGCTCGAACTGGAAGCCGACCGCATGGCGAACCTGGATTTCGATCCCGAGGTCGTCGAAAGCGAGCGCGGCGTGGTCTACAGCGAGCGCCGCACCTCGGTGGAGGACAATCCCGAAGGCGTGCTCATGGAGCAGATGCAGGCCACCGCCTTCGTCGCGCATCCGTACCAGTTCCCGGTGATCGGCTGGCCGAGCGACATCGAGAACTGGTCGCTCGAAGACCTCAAGACCTTCTACAAGACCTATTACGCGCCGAACAACGCGACCATGTTCGTGGTTGGCGCGGTCGATGCGGAAGACGTGTTCTCGCGCGTCGAAAAACTGTTCGGCGCGATCCCGCAGCAGCCGGCGCCACGCAAGGTCACGACGGTCGAGCCGCCGCAGCGGGGCGAACGCCGCATCGTGGTGGAGAAGGAAGACCTCAGCGCGCCGTTGATCCAGATGGCATGGCACGTGGGCAGCGCCAGCGACGCCGACGCGTGGCCGCTGGAACTGCTGGTTTCCGCGATGGCCGATGGCGATGCCTCGCGCCTGCACCAGCGCCTGGTGGAACGTGATGCCCTGGTGTTGTCCGTGGACATGTATCGCGATCCGGGTTTCGATCCGGGGCTGGTCTGGCTGATGGCGCAGTTGCCGCCGGGCGGAAACCTCGACGCGGTGGAAAAAGCCATCGACGAGGAGCTGGCGCGGCTCGCCGCCGAAGGGCTGTCGGTCAAGGAATTGGCCAAGGCGCGCAAGATCAACGAGGTGCGCTACTGGCGTTCGCTGCAGACCATTTCCGGCAAGGCGCAGGCGCTTGGCACCTTCGAAGTGTTCCATGGCGATTACGCCAAGCTGTTCGGGGCGCCCGAACAGGCCGCGATGGTGACGAACGACGCGATCAAGAGCGTCGCCAGCGCCACCTTCCGCAAGGAAAACCGCACCGTCGGGCGCCTGATTCCCGCCGCCAAGACCAGCAACGAAGCCAAGGAGTAAGGCCATGCGTGCGATGACCCGATTCGTTCTCGCCGGCGTGGCGCTGGCATTCGGCCTTGCCGCCAAGGCCGATGGCGTGAAGCTGCCCGAAGCGACGCGCTTCACGCTCGACAACGGCGCGCAGGTGATCCTGGCGCGCAAGGCCGACGTGCCGCTGATCGCGGCGCGCATCGCCATTCGCGGCGGCGCGCTGGCCGATGCGCAGGGCAAGGAAGGCAGCGCGGCGCTGCTGGCCGAACTGCTCGGCAAGGGCGCGGGTTCGCGCGATGCCAAGGCCTTCGTGGACGCGGCGGCGGACGTGGGCGGCGACATTTCGTTTTCCGCCTCGCGCGAAGCGTTGTGGGTTTCGGCCGGCTTCCTCGCCGCCGATGCGGATCTGATGCTGGAACTGCTGTCCGACGCGCTGCTGCGCCCGAAGCTCGATCCGGAAGAATTCGCAAAACTGCGCGAACGTGCGATCGCCAACATCGCCGCGGCGAAGGATGGCGGTGGCCGCGCACTGATCGGCGCCTATGCCGATGCCTGGCTGTTCCGCAGGCATCCGTACGGCCGCCCGGTCAATGGCGGCGAACGCTCGCTCGCGGCGATTTCCGCCGCCGACGTGCGTGATTACTTCAGGACGCAGACCGGCGCGGATCGCGCCATCATCAGCATCGTCGGCGACATCGATCCGGCCGCGATGCGTCGCAAGATCGAAGCCCGATTCGCGCAATGGCCGCGCGCGCAGGGCGAGCTTCCCGTGGTCGCGCCGGCGCTGCGCGAGAACACGACGCGCGTGTTGCTCGTGGACAAGCCGGGCTCGGCGCAAAGCTATTTCGCCATCGGCAACGTCGGCGCGTCCATCGACGATCCGGCGGAGGCCGCGCAGGACCTCGTGCAGACCGTGTTCGGCGGTCGCTTCACCTCGATGCTCAACACCGAGCTGCGGATCAAGTCCGGCCTCAGCTACGGCGCGCGCGCTTTCCTGGCCCGCTATGCGCTGCCCGGAAGCGCGCTTTACACCAGCTTCACGCGCACCGATGCGACCGGCCGGGCGCTCGATCTCGCGCTGCAGACGCAGGAGCGCCTGCACCGCCAGCCGCTCGACGCGGCCACGCTGGAATCGGCCAAGCGCTACGTGCGCGGCCAGTTCGCGCCAAACTATGAAACCTCCGCGCAAATCGCCGGGGCGTTCGCGCAATTGGCGCTTTATGGGCTGGGCGTCGAGCGGATCGAAGGCTATGCCGACCGCATCGATGCGACGACGCTGGAGCAAGCCAACGCCGCCCGCAGCGTGTTCCCCGAAACCGGCGCCAACGTCGTCGTCGTGATCGGCGACGCCGCGAAGATCGGCGACGACGTGGCCAAGCTCGGCCCGGTGACGCGCATGAAGATCTCCGATCCGGGCTTCGCGCCCGGTCCTTGAGTGGCATCAACCTCGTATTTCCAACCGAGAACCGACATGAAACTCAGCAACGATTTCCGCCGTAACGTTCTGCTTCCGGCCGCGCTGCTCGCGGCGCTCGCCGCCTGCGGCGACGGCTCGCAGCAGGCCGCGTCGCAAGCGCCTGCGACCACGGGACAGCCGAAGGAGTCCGCCGACGCCTTCGTCGCCCGCATCAACGCCTACCTCAAGGACAACATGGCCGAGATGACCGCGGCGCAGTGGTTGGCGGCGACCTACATCAACGAGGACACGCAGCGTCTTGCGGCGTTGTCGAACGAACGCTACCTGGCGCAGAAGAACGCCTTCATCGAGCAGGCCAAGACCTACGACCTGTCGAAGGAATCGCCCGCCACCGCGCGCGCGATCCGGCTGCTGCTGACCGACTCGCCAATGCCGGCGCCGCGCGACCCGGCCAAGCTCAAGGAGCTGACCGAAATCGCCACGCGCATGGAAGCCACTTACGGCGCGGGGAAATGGTGCAAGGACGGTGGCGAGTGCCTCGACATCGGCGGCATCTCCAGCATCCTCGCCGACACCCAGAAATCCAGCTACGAGCAGCAGCTCGATGCGTGGAACGGCTGGCACCGGATCTCGATCCCGATGCGCAAGGATTACCAGCGCTTCGTCGAGTTGGTGAACGAAGGCGCGCGCGAAATGGGCTTCGCCGACACCGGCGAGGTCTGGCGCTCGGGCTATGACATGACGCCGGCCGAACTTTCCGCCGAAACCGACCGGCTGTGGGCGCAGGTCGAGCCGCTCTACAACCAGTTGCAGTGCTACACGCGCAACAAGCTGGTCGAGAAGTACGGTGACCGCGGGCAGGTGAACGGGATGATTCCCGCGCACCTCACCGGCAACCTGTGGCAGCAGGACTGGAGCGGCCTGTGGCCGATCCTGGAGCCGTACCAGGGCGTCGGCAGCCTCGACGTTTCGGCCGCGCTGAAGCGCCGCCGCGACGGCTACGCGAACGAACTCGTGAACAAGGCGGGCGGCTTGCCCAAGCTCACCGCCGAGCAGCAGGTCGAGCTTTCGCGCAAGGCCGATTTCCAGAGCGCCACGGAAATGACCAAACTGGCCGAAGGCTTCTACACCGGCCTCGGCATGCCGGCGCTGCCGGCGTCGTTCTATACCGATTCGCAGCTGGTGCAGCCGCGCGACCGCGACGTCGTCTGCCATGCCAGCGCGTGGCCGATGGACACCACCGGCACGGTGCGGATCAAGATGTGCATCCAGCCGACCGAGGAAGAGCTGACCACGATCTACCACGAGCTCGGCCACATCTATTACTACCTCGCCTACAAGGACCAGCCGCCGATGTTCCAGAACGGCGCGCACGACGGCTTCCACGAGGCGATCGGCGACACCATCGTGCTGTCGATGACGCCGGAGTACATGGCGTCGATCGGCCTGGTCGATACGCCTTCGGTCAGCGACGAAGCCGTGATCAATTCGCAGATGCGCATGGCGCTGACCAAGGTCGCGTTCCTGCCGTTCGGCCTGATGATCGACCGCTGGCGCTGGGGCGTGTTCGACGGCTCGATCACGCCGGACAACTACAACGCGGCCTGGTGGGAACTGAAGGCCAAGTACCAGGGCGTCGCGCCGGTGTCGCCGCGCGGCGAGGACCTGTTCGATCCGGGCGCGAAGTACCACGTGCCGGGCAACACGCCGTACACGCGCTACTTCCTGTCGCACATCCTGCAGTTCCAGTTCTACAAGGCGCTGTGCGACGCCTCCGGCCACACCGGCCCGCTGTACCAGTGCAACTTCGCGAACAATCCGGAAGCGGGCAAGCGTTATTGGGCGATGCTCGCCAAGGGATCGAGCCAGCCCTGGCAGCAGACCATGAAGGAGCTCACCGGCGGCGAGCAGATGGATGGCTCGGCGGTGTTGGAATACTTCGCGCCGCTGGATGCGTGGTTGAAGCAGCAGAACCAGGGCAAGGAGTGCGGCGCCTGATCCTCGGCTCTGCGCCCGGGGCCCGAGTTTCGGGCCTCGGACCGCCTTGGTTGTGGATACCGGCGACCCGGGAATTCTTCAGGTGGAAACAAAAAACCCCGGAAGCGCGAGCTTCCGGGGTTTTTGCTGGATCCGATTTGCCCGGCGGGCGAAGACGCGGATGCGCCCGCCGCGGGCAGTGAGGCCTTGCGGAATCCTCAGGCGCGGCCAGCGAATTCGCCGGTCAGCGTGCTGACCATGATGCGTTCGCCGTTGGCGATGTATTCCGGCACCTGGATCTCGATACCGGTCGAAAGCTTGGCCGGCTTCGGGCGCTTGGTGGCGGTGCCGCCCTTCAGTTCCGGCGGCGTATCGACCACTTCGAGTTCGACCGACGGCGGCAGTTGCAGCGCGACCGGCGTGTCGTCGATCACCGCCACGTAGCAGTCCTTCAGGCCGTCGGTGATGTAGCCGGCCATGTCGCCGACGATTTCGGGGCCGAGGATGTATTGGGTGTAGTCCTCGTCGTCCATGAACACGTAGGCGTCGCCGTCCATGTACGAATAGCTCGCGCTGCGGCGGGTGAGATCCACTTCCTTGAGGTCGTCCTCGGCGCGCAGGGAGATGTCGAGCTTGTTGCCGCCGGGAATGCTGTAGAGCGTGAAGCGGAAGGTGACGTTGCCGCCGCGCGCGGTCGGAGCGCTGCGCTCGATGTCGCGCACCTGGTAGATGGTGTTGTTGTGTTCGACGACGTTGCCTTTCTTGATTTCGGCGGCTCGCATGGCGGATTCCGGTTGGAAGGGAGAGCCGCGTATTTTGCCTGTTCCGGGCTTTTGGGTGTTGCTGTCCTGTGGGCGTACAGTGGCCGGCAAATCCACGGAACGAGGGGGCGGCGCATGAAACGGGTGACGGGCATCGGCGGCATTTTCTTCAAGGCGCGCGATCCGAAGGCGCTGTCGGCATGGTATGCCCAGCATCTGGGCGTGCCGGTCGAGGAGTGGGGCGGCGCCGCGTTCCGCTGGGCCAACGAGGACAATCCTTCCGGTACGGGAACGACGATCTGGAGTCCGTTCAAGGCCGACACGAGCTACATGGAGCCGAGCAAATCCAGCTTCATGGTGAACTTCCGGGTCCACGACGTGCGCGCCTTGCTCGACGCCTTGCGTGCGGAAGGCTGCGACGTGGTCGGCGAACCTCAGGAGTCGGAGTTCGGCACGTTCGGTTGGGTACTCGATCCGGAAGGCAACAAGATCGAACTGTGGCAGCCGCCCGAAGGCCAGTGAGCTTCGGGCGGCGCCGTGCCGCTTACTTCGGCTGCAGGCGGATCGCGCCGTCGAGGCGGATCGTCGTGCCGTTCATGTAGCGGTTCTGCAGGATGAAGGCGACGGTGTCGGCGAATTCCGCGGACGTGCCCAGGCGCGAGGGATACGGCACCTGGGCGCACAGCGAGTCGTAAACCTGCGGCGGCATGGATTCGACCATCGGGGTGTGGAACACGCCCGGCGCGATGGTCATGACGCGGACGCCGATCCGCGCGAACTCGCGCGCCAGTGGCAAGGTCATGCCGACCACGCCGCCTTTCGAGGCCGAATACGCGGCCTGGCCGATCTGGCCTTCGAACGCCGCTACGGAGGCGGTGTTGATGATCACGCCGCGCTCGCCGTCTTCGCCCGGCGCGTTGTGCTGGAAGAGGTTCGCGGCCGCCTTGGCGACGTTGAAGCTGCCGATCAGGTTCACCGTGACGGTCTTGGAGAAGGTCGCCAGCGGCATCGGGCCTTCCTTCCCGAGCGCGCGGCCGGCGCCGATGATGCCGGCGCAGGAGATCGCGGCGTTCAGGCCGCCGAGTTTTTCCTGCGCGGCGGCGAGCGATGCGCTGACGCCTTCTTCGCTGGTGACGTCGGTGCGCAGGTAGACGGCATTGGCGTCGCCGAGTTCGGCGACGACCGCCGCGCCCTTGGCGTCGTCGATGTCGAGCAGGGCGACTTTGCCGCCGTCGGCGACGATGCGCCGGGCCACGCCAAGGCCGAGGCCGGAAACGCCGCCGCTGATGACGGCGCGCACGCTGGAAAGGTTCATCGCGGAATCCTGTGTTGTCGAAAGAGACGCGAATTGTAGCGAGGCGGGCCGCGCGATCGTCCGCCGCGTTGCGCTTACGGCAATCGTGCCAACAATTCGTCGCGCAGGATGGTGCTGCGCCAGCCTTCCAGTTCCTTCGGCAGCGTGCGCGTCGCGAGCAGGCTTTCGAGATGGCGGCGCGGGCACAGCACGCCTTCGGGAATGTCCAATTCCGCCGCACGTTCGGCGACCACGGCCTGCATCGCCTTCAGCGGTCCTTTCCATTCCGCATCCGGCTCGCGCGCCAAGGGCATCGAGGCTTCGGTTCCGTCCAGCGGCGCTTCGAGCAGGTCCCACAGTTCGTCGCGTCCGCGGCCACGGCGCGGCGCGCGCGGATGGCTGTCGAGCAGGGCGTCGAAACGGTCGCGCGTCGGCAGCTTCTGTGCCAGCGGCACCAGCAGTTCATTGTCGAGAATCCAGCCGCGTGGCCGGTCCGAGGCGCGGGCGCGGGCTTCGCGCCACTGCAGCAGACGGCGCAGGCGCGCCTGTCCTTCGCGGTCCATGCGCTGCGCGGCGCGCGACGCCAGGTGCGGATAGGGTTCGGGTTCGTCGGCGGTCGCGTTCGCGACCAGGCGCTCGCAGTCCTCGGCCAGCCATTGCTGGCGGCCAAGCCGCGCCAGTTCCGCGTCGAGCTTCTCGTGCAGCGCGTGCAGGTGCTTCACGTCCTCGTAGGCGTAACGGCATTGCGATTCGCTCAGCGGCCGGCGCAGCCAGTCCGAACGGGTTTCGCCTTTTTCCAGGTGGACTCCGGTGATCTCGGCCACCAGCGATTGGTAACTCTTGCCGGCGCCGTGGCCGGTCAACGCGGCGGCCAGTTGCGTGTCGAAGATCGGGCCGAGTGGCAGCTTCCAGCCGTGCAGGAAGGCCTGCAGGTCTTCGCCCGGGCTGTGCATCAGCTTCAGCTTGTCGCCTTCGAGCAGCGGACGCAGCGCGCCCGGATCGGGCAGGGCGAGCGGATCGACCAGTTCCGCGTCGCGGCCGTCGCCGATCTGCACCAGCGCGAGCTTGGGGAAATAGGTGCGTTCGCGGATGAATTCGGTGTCGAGCGCCAGCGCGGGCGCTTCGGCGAGCCGTGCGGCGAGGGCTTCGATTTGCGAAGATTGGGTCAATAGGGCGGACATGCGGCTGGCGTGCGGGAAATGTTGTCGGACGATCCGAACCGCATGGGCATCGGCGCGAGGCGAAACGATACAAGCCTTGCGCATCGCCCACCACCCGCGATGGCCCGGGCGCCGGAATGGCCGCATGGCGAATGGCGGGCGCATCGCTGGCGAAGGCCGTGGTAACGTCGGTGGATCGAGGCTTGGGGAAGACAATGCGCGGATTTCTGCCGATCGTTGTGGCGATCGTGCTGGGCGGCGGATGTCTGCCCGGCTGCGGTTCGCGCGCGCCGGATCAGGCCGATCGTACCGGGCCGACCTCGACCGCGCCGAACGCGAACAGCGAAATTCCGGACATTTCGACGGAGTTGGACGACGAACCGGAACCGACCACGCCGTCCGTGACCTTCACGCCCGAAGAACACGAACTGGCACAGGTCGATCCCGTCGCCGCCGAGCTGGCCCGGGCGCGGCGGCTGGATTCCGAAGGACGCTCGTTTTCGCCCGCGCGGAACAATGCCGCTGCGGTGCTGTTCGGCGTGTTGCAGGAGGATCCGGAAAACGCGCAGGCCCTGGAATTGCTCGACGCGATGCTTGCGCGCCGCATCGATGCCGCGTTCAAGGCGGCGGAAAGGGGTGAGCCGAAGAAGGCCGAGGCGATCCTCGCCGGAATCGGCAAGGCGCTGCCCGATTCCGCCGCGGCGCAATTGGCGCAGGTGCAGGATGCGGCCGCGCGCCTCACCGAAATGGGCGAGCAGAAGTTCGCGGTGCTGCGCCAGCAGTTCTACGCCATCACCGCCACCGGCGACGACAAGGCCGCCGAACCGCTGTTCGCGCGGATCGAACGCGAAGCGCTGCGCGAGGCCGACATCGACGCCGCGCGCGCCGAGCTGGAACGCGCGCGCCGCTACGGCAGGTACGCGCCGGGGCAGAAGTTCAACGACGCCCTGCAAGGTGGCGGCTTCGGCCCGGACATGATCGTGGTGCCGCATGGCCGCTTCGAAATGGGTACGCCCGAGGGCGAAGCGAATCGCCACAAGAACGAAGGGCCGCGCCATCCGGTCCGTTTCAAGCGGGGTTTCGCGCTGGCGCGCACCGAGATCACCGTCGGCCAGTTCCGCGCCTTCATCGAGGCGACCGGCTACAAGGCCCGGGGTGGCGGCGTGCGCGCCGTGGTCTGGGACGAGAAAGGCGGCGCGATGGTCGAGCGCCGCGGTGTCGATTGGGAAGACGACTACACCGGCCGCAAGGCCGCGCCTGATGCGCCGGTGCTGTACGTGACCTGGGACGACGCGCGCGCCTATGCGGAATGGCTGTCCCAGGCCAGCGGCGCGCGCTACCGGTTGCCGAGCGAAGCGCAGTTCGAATACGCGCTGCGCGCCGGAAGCACGACCGCGTACCCGTGGGGCGGTTCGGTCGTGCCGCCGACGGTTTCGGAAAACCTCACCGGCGAGAAGGACGTCTCGCCGCGCGGGCGCCGCTTCGGCAACGTGTTCAAGGGCTATGGCGACGGCCATTGGGGGCCGGCGCCGGTCGGCAGTTTCGCGGCCAACGCCTTCGGCCTGCACGACATGAACGGCAACGTCGCCGAATGGGTCGAAGATTGCTGGCACGACAACTACACCCGCGCGCCGTCCGACGGTTCGGCCTGGGTCAATCCGGGTTGCGCAAAACGCGTGATCCGGGGCGCATCGTGGGCCACCGCGCCGGACCAGGCGCGCTCGGGGTTCCGGCTCGATGCCAAGGCGGGGACGCGCAATGCGCGGCTCGGCTTCCGCGTGGCGCGCGATCTGCGCTGAAACCCGATCGCGCCGTGCCAGACACGGTTCCCCCCGCAAGCGCCGCTCTGGTTAACATGCGCGGATCGGGCGCTGCCCTGTTTTCCGGAGATGATCCAATGAACTCGGTGCTTGGCGGCGGCGCCCGCCGTCGTGGTGGTTTCAGGTGGTGGGTCCTGATCCTGTTCGGACTGTACGCGGGCTACTACTACCTTTCGCACAAGCAGGAAGCGTCCTTCACCGGCCGCAGCCAGTTGATCGACAGCACGGTGCAGGACGAGGCCCGTCTCGGCCTGCAGGCCTACCGGGAAATCCTGTCCGAATCGCGCGTCGTCGCGCAGGGCCAGTTGCCCGAGCAGGTGCGGGACATCGCCAAGCGGCTGATCCAGGTCGCGCCGAAGGTCGAGGCCGATCTCGCAGCGGCGCGCGGAACCCAGCCGAACGTGCAGTGGGACGCCTTCGATTGGGACGTGAACGTGATCGAATCCGAGCAGGCCAACGCCTTCTGCCTGCCCGGCGGCAAGATCGCGGTCTATACCGGCATCATCCCGATCGCGCAGAACGCCGACGCGCTGGCCGCGGTGATGGGCCACGAAATCGCGCACGCGCTGTTGCGCCACAGCGCCGAACGCATGGCGCAGCAGAAGCTGGTGCAGATCGGTTCGATGGCCACCAGCGTCGCGGTCGGCGATATGGAGCCGTCGCAGCAGCGCGCGATCATGGCCGCGATGGGCGCGGGCGCGCAGTACGGCATCGTGCTGCCGTTCTCGCGCGACCACGAAAGCGAAGCCGACGAAGTCGGCCTGATGCTCGCCGCCGCGGCCTGCTTCGATCCGAAGGAGTCCATCGGACTGTGGCAGCGCATGGGCCAAGCCAGCGGTGGACAGGCGCCGCCGGAGTTCATGTCCACGCATCCGAGCGGTGCGACCCGCATCCAGCACCTGCAATCGCTGATGCCCAAGGCATTGGAAATCCGCAAGGCCTATTGCGGCAAATAAGGTTTGTCGCGAGGCCGGAGGCCATTGGAGATCGGAGCATGAACTTCGATGCAAGGATGTGCTTGACCAATGCGCCGCACTCGCTAAAATAGTCGGCTCAGCCCCGCCCGAATAGCTCAGCCGGTTAGAGCACTTGACTGTTAATCAGGGGGTCGTTGGTTCGAGTCCAACTTCGGGCGCCATCTTCAAGATTGGCATCTTGCGCGGAACCTCGCCGGAATAGCTCAGTTGGTAGAGCGGCGCATTCGTAATGCGTAGGTCGCAGGTTCGACTCCTGTTTCCGGCACCAGACACCAAGCCCCGAAAAGCCTGTCTTTTCGGGGTTTTTTGTTCTCAACTACATGATTTATTGAATGTTTTCCTCGTCAGTAGGATGCGCTATTCCGAGAATTTGGGTGTTGCAGGGATGATGTGGGCAACCACGGCCATTGCTATTGATGGCCCATTGGATGGCCCAGAAGTGGCCCATGTCAGGGATCGCTGTGTCTTCCTCGCAGGAAAACGTTGTGCGCCATTAGGTGCTGCGGCGGTGGGTGAGGCTGTAATGAGTTGCTTAGTTGGCCAAGCTGGTCGATGCGGCCGAAGAAAGTTCTCGAGCTCGTAGTCGTCCGAATCACTAGAGTGATGATCTCAAACAGTGATACCCAGAGTTGCTATAAACGTGCTGATGGGCTGTGTGGTGTAACCGGGGGGAGTGTTTGAGGTGCCTTAAGAGCAAGTGCTTCACTTAAAATAGAGCCAAAAGATGGGGGCGACGAATTGAGGATTGAGGACATTGCTAGGGGGCAGCAACTGGTAGGGGTGGACCCTGCTGGGCCGGTGGAGGTCGTGGCCGTAGCGCCCGGCGGGCAGGACGCCATCACCCTCGTGTTCCGCTCTCCTGGAGGTGTCATCAGCGAGCGGATGCTGTTTCGGGACGACGAACCGTCCCTGGCCGAGGCCACCGCCACTCGCCCTTGGTCGTTCGCTGCTGACGGCCAGGCCTTCCAGCTCGCAGCAGAGGCGCTGCGTATCCGCTTCGCTCACCTGTTCGACCCGATGATGGCCGTCCACACCTCGGACGTGGAGCCGCTGCCACACCAGATCTCGGCGGTGTACGAGGCCATGCTGCCGCGCCAGCCACTGCGGTTCGTGCTGGCAGACGACCCCGGCGCCGGCAAGACCATCATGGCGGGCCTGCTGATCCGCGAGTTGATCATGCGCTCGGACGCGCAGCGCATCCTGGTGGTTTCGCCCGGCTCGCTGTCCGGCCAGTGGCAGGACGAGTTGCGCGACAAGTTTGGCCTGGAGTTCACGCTGTTCAGCCGCGAGCAGCAGGAGCTGTCCGCCAACGGCAACGCCTTCACTCAGACCGACAGGATGATCGCGCGGCTGGATCAGCTGGCGCGCAACGACGACCTGAAGGAGAAGCTGCGCGCGTCGCACTGGGACCTGGTCATCATCGACGAGGCCCACAAATGCGCGGCCAGCTTCTCCGGTGGCGAGGTTAAAAAGACCCAGCGCTACCAACTGGCTGAACTGCTCGGCTCGATCTCGCGCCACTTCCTGCTGATGACGGCCACGCCGCACAACGGCAAGGAAGAGGACTTCCAGCTGTTCATGGCGCTGCTGGATGGCGACCGCTTCTACGGCAAGTTCCGCGAGGGCGCCACGCGCGTGGACGTGTCCGACCTGATGCGCCGCCTGGTGAAGGAAGAGCTGCTCAAGTTCGACGGCACCAAGCTGTTTCCACCGCGCCTGGCCTATACCGCCAACTACGACCTGTCGCCGGACGAGGAAGCGCTGTACGCGCATGTCTCGGACTACGTGCGCAACGAGTGGAACCGCGCGGAACAGCTGGATGGCAAGCAGCGCACCAGCATCGGCTTCGCGCTGACCCAGTTGCAGCGCCGTCTGGCGTCCAGCCCAGCCGCCATCTATCAGTCGTTGTTGCGTCGTCGCAAGCGGCTGGAAGAGCGGCTGGAAGAAGCCAAACTGATCGTGCGGGGTAATCGCGTAGGGGAGGACCGGCCCATCTACGGCAAGGTGGTGGCGATCGACGTGCCGGACGACCTGGACGAGGCCGAGGACGAGCTGTCTCCGGAGGACTTCGAGAACGTCGCCGACCAGGCGGTGGAGCAGGCCAGCACTGCCGACACGATCGTCGAGATGGAAGCCGAGCTATTTACCCTGCGCTCGCTGGAAGCCGAGGCTAGGGCGCTCTACGACAGCGGCAACGACCAGAAGTGGCGCCAGCTGTCGCAGATCCTGCAGGACAACGCCCTGATGTTCGACGCGAACGGCAACCGTCGCAAGATCATCATCTTCACCGAGCACCGCGACACGTTGGCCTACCTGGCCAGCAAGATCACCAGCCTGCTGGGCAGGCCGGAAGCCGTGGTCCAGATCCACGGTGGCACCAACCGCGACGAGCGCCGCCGGGTACAGGAGGAGTTCCGCCAGAACAAAGATGTCCAAGTGTTGCTGGCGACGGACGCGGCGGGCGAGGGCGTCAACCTCCAGAACGCCAACTTGATGGTCAACTACGACCTTCCCTGGAACCCGAACCGGCTGGAACAGCGTTTCGGCCGCATCCATCGCATCGGCCAGCGCGAAATCTGCCATCTGTGGAACCTGGTGGCCGACAAGACCCGCGAAGGCGCCGTGTTCCAGCGCCTGTTCGAGAAGATCGAGATCGAGCGCCAGGCGCTCGGCGGGCGCGTGTTTGACGTGCTGGGTGAGGCTTTCAACGGCAAGCCGTTGAAGGATCTGCTGTGGGAGGCCATCCGCTACGGCGAGCGCGAGGATGTCCAGCGCGACCTGTTCAAGGTGATCGACAACAGTCTGGATTCCGAGAAGCTGATGGAGATTTTCCGGCGCAATGCGCTGGTGGACAACCACATGGGGCTGGACACGCTCCACGCCATCAAGGAGGAGATGGACAAGGCCGAGGCGCGCAAGCTGCAACCGCATTTCATTCGCGCGTTCTTCCTGAAAGCCTTCGAGCAACTGGGTGGCGATGCACGCCTGCGCGAGAAGGGGCGCTACGAACTGCCTCACGTGCCGGCAGCGATCCGCGAGCGCGACCGCCGTATCGGCCAGACCCGCCAGCCGGTGCTGCCGAAGTACGCCCGAGTGTGCTTCGAGAAGGACGACATCCGGCTCCTGCATCGGCCGATGGCCGACCTGATCCATCCTGCCCATCCGCTGATGGGCGCCGTCATCGACATGACCCTGGAGGCGCGCCTTCCGGCCTTGAAGCAGGGCAGTGTATTGGTCGATCCGACCGACTTTGGGACCGAGCCGCACCTGCTGTTGATGGTGGACCACGAGGTACGCGAAGGAACGGGCAACTCCGAGCGCACGGTGTCGCGCGAAGTCCAGTTCCTGCGGATTACGCCGACCGGCGAGGCCACCTTCGCAGGCTGGGCGCCGCATTTGGATCTGCGTCCAGCGACCGAGGCAGAACTGGCGCAGGCCCAGCCGTTGCTCGCCGCATCGTGGCTCGACCAGGGTCTCGAACAGCGGGCGCTCGAATGGGCCGGCGGGCAGCTGGTGCCCAAGCACCTGTCCGCCGTGCGCGACCGCCGCCTACGCCACATTGAACGGGTCAGCCAGGCCGTGCATGAGCGACTGACCCGCGAGATCAACTTCCTCTCCCATCGTGCCATCGCGCTGCAGGAGGAAGTACGGGCCGGCAAGCAACCGC